>Ga0182030_10014662_pt1 | contig 15444 bp, 20 predicted proteins | sample 812S3MmetaG_FD_121299 | JGI IMG/M metagenome (GOLD analysis project Ga0182030, IMG submission 121299) | Permafrost microbial communities from Stordalen Mire, Sweden - 812S3M metaG (Illumina Assembly) | ecosystem: Environmental > Terrestrial > Soil > Wetlands > Permafrost | place: Sweden... | reverse complement strand
TATTCCCCTTCCCCAATTGTTCGATAACAATCCTTCGTGTCTTCATGATTGACATCAGGTCCGCCACAATTGATTCGCGCATCTCTTGCATAGATTCTTTCATTTTCCGGTTCTTGATCGTGAGTTGTGAGATCTGCGCCTTAATCATGGCCATACCTTCGCGGGATATGAATCGGGGGGTTTCTTTTCCATTTTATTAGCATGGGGTCTGTAAATCAAGCAACTGAACATCGTTCCAGGGGTGAGGTCGCTCTGCTTACGAGTTGTAGCTTCTGCGGTCTTTATCATCTTCGCAGTATGGGGAGGCTCGTCCTCGTGCTTCCTCTTCCGGTCGCTCGCTGAGGGGACATCATCCGATAGCATAACTTCATAGGGCGGATATTAAGTGATAGTAGGAGCCGAAAGCTATGGTCTATGTGTTGAAGTTGTTAGCCCAAGCGACTGTCAGCGAGTTGTTCATTCCTGACGTTGGAGGGGCTTTGCGGCTCAAACGTGCTCAGCCACATTTCATGACCGCATCCAGACCTTACAATAATTCTCTCTCCCTCCATCAGATAATATCGGTCCTACCGTTAGTTCGCAAGAAGTCCCAAACCATCTCAGTCCAGTCAAACTGATTGTGCTCTTCGATTGGAGTTTCCTTGCTATTGTACTTGAGTTTCTTCGGACCCTTCTAGGGATCGAAGCTTTTGGTATACTGTATAACCCCCATGCTTTATGCACATTGATGGAAGTTTGCGATCTGCGAGAGCGACGATTGGCAGCTCGTATATTAAATGAAGAAAGCGCTTAGCGTTCCCACAGCCTGACAGGATATGGCCTCTCTGTCGAGGTGAGAGATGCATCTGTACGAAGTAGGTAGGCCTTAAAGTCCGAAGGACCTAGCCTATTTCCCAAGAATTTAGGACTACCAAATAGCTACCCCGCCATCTGACAGCAGGTATTTACCCAAAAAGGCGTCCTTCATTATACTAATTGGGGATTGTCATTATTCTTGGTTTCTCAGCATTCGTCATTACATTATCTCCGAAAGTCTGGCTCGGACCATCAACTATCCAATATATATCGAACCAGTGTTCACTAATATTTTAACTCGACAATCTCAAAATGTCAACTAAACAAGAAATCAACCATGCTGCTCTCCTCGAGGAAAAGGGTGCCCGCCTAAAAACTGTTACTCGAGCAATTCCTTCACCAGGACCCAACGAGGTCTTAGTCCGAAACTATGCCATCGCTGCAAATCCAGTTGACTGGAAGATCCAAGACTATGGGTTTGCAATCAAATCATATCCCACTGTCATAGGCAGTGATGGTTGTGGAATCATCACCGCTGTTGGATCCGATGTAACCAAATTCAAAGTTGGAGATCGCGTGACTGGTTTTGCTGCAGTTATCTATAACGATAATGCGGACCATGGCGCCTGGCAAACGTATACTCTCTTGAAAGAAATTGCGACGATGAAGATCCCAAACTTTATGTCTTTCGAGGAAGGTTCAACGTTTCCTATGGCATATGCCACCGCCGCCGTTGGACTGTTCGCCAATCTCGGGATCGAACGACCCAAAAGTCCTATTTCGTCGAAAGACTCAGGACTTTTGGTCTGGGGCGCTGCATCTTCCGTTGGAACAGCAGTTGTTCAACTGGCGAGAAATGCGGGTTTCAAGATCTTTGCCACCGCAAGCAAACATCATCACAAATACGTGGAATCGCTGGGAGCGCTTGCGGTATTCGATTATCGTGACCCTGATGTTGTGTCAAAGATCGTCGCATCGGCCAAATCTGCTGGGACACCCATTAAATATGGGTTCGACGCCATTACTGAGGGAGAAACTTCCAAGCTTTCGGCAGATATTCTCATGGCTTCAGGTGGGAAGGGCGGTGGGCTAGTCTTGGTGTTGGAATATGCAAGCCAGTCTCCAAAGTCTGATGGTGTTGAATATTTGCAGACCAGTGCCCTGCGAACCGGTCTGGATCAAGCTGAGCTTGGTGAATGGCTCTTCAATGAATATTTGCCAAAGCAGCTGGAGAAGAAGACGATTGTTACTGCTCCGAAGATTGAGGTGGTCCCTGGTGGGATTAGTGCGGCACAGAAGGCGTTGGATGAGCTTAAAAGGGGAGTGAGTGGGGAGAAGTTAGTTGTGAAGCTGGATTGAGGGACTTGAATAGAGTTGGGGCGGAAACCCCCTCAGTGTGTTTTGCAATGAGATATGATCTATATCAACAGTATCGTGTGGTTCTGAAAATAAAACTTGATAAACGTGACTACTCATTCAACAAACCTGAGCGTGGGGAGACTTAACATTATGTTTCAAAAAATATTGGCAGACTCGTTGATATTCGACGACGGCAACTGCTTCGAAGCTGTTCGTCAAGAAGGTCATCATGCACAGACCACCTTTCCAAGGCTGAACTCTAGCCTTGTCTCGAAACTCACTGCACTCTTCCCACAATCTCAACCAACTCTTACCCCTCAGCTTATACAACATGCCACTCTTCGCCCTCCCGCTCCCCCCAACAGCCACCACCTCCCGCTCCCGCACCCAATTCTCTGACCTTCCCATCCGAAAACGCAAACGTCTCCCCTCCCCCACCTTCTCGGACAACGACGAGCAATCCCTTCTCGATGCTGAACCCGATACCTTACCAGCCTCGATCACCAACCCATTAAGCTTAACTCCCGACGAGATAGCGCAATATAAACTTGCGGGCTTAGAATTAAATGAACGTGTACCGGGTGTGAAGGATTTTCCGCATCGGGGGTTGGGAGAACGTTTCTCTGCCAAACCTAAACCCACACCAAAAGATCTGAAGGGAAAAGGAAAGGAGAAAGAACTCGATGAAACTCACGAAGGGGAAGGGAACGAGGGAGCGGGGGAGGAGGAAGTGGCTAAGAAAAAGGAAAGGGGACCTCTACTACGATTACAACATCTAGGTGTTTTGACGGCCATACTACATAGGTGCCTACTAGAGGGCGATATACCCCGCGCAAGCCGCGCATGGGCGATGTTGATAAGAGCGGAGGTTGGGGGACATGCGATTGATATTCGTGGGAGTGGGTATTGGGGGATTGGGGCGGAATTGTTGGTTAGGAGCTTAGATCGTTTCAACAGAAGAAAAAGAAACGATGATGAAATTGATTCTGAGGATCAGGATCAGGATGGAAATGAGGAGGTGGAAGGGGTGGGGGAGAAGAGATGGGGTACAAAAGAAGGGTTAGAGAAGGCGAAGGATTATTATGAGAGGTTGATATTACAGTATCCGTATAAGAGACAATTTCATGGGAGCGTGTCTGCGCTGGATTTTTGGCCTGCGATGTTGGGGTGTGAGGTTTATGGGATTCAGTATGAGCGGAAGGAGGGGTTAAGAAGGGCGGTGGAGAAGGAGGAGGGGGAAGAGGATGGATTGGGGAGTGAGAGTGAGCAGAGTGAGGAGGGGTTGGATGAGGAGGAGGATGATGGGGGGTTCGTGGCGGAGGAGGGAAGGAAGTTACGGCGGCGGCGGAGAAAGGATGAGAGATTGTGGCGGGAAAGGGATGAGATACGGCAGACTGCTTTAGCAGCATCTGAGAAGATCGCTGCGAGAATGGATGAGTTGATGACTGCTCCTCCATATTCGGATAGTCATGTTTTACTACGGCTGAGGGGTATGATAGCTCTTTATATCGGACACTTGAGCGTGCCCGCTCTTCCTGTTGAGGAAGACGACGAAACTGAAGGTGCAGAAATGCTCGAAAGACAGATTCGTCTGGGGACTGGAGGGAGTGATACTGAACGTAGGCTATTATGGCGTCAACGACTAGCAGAACACGAAAAGGGAAAGAAGAAACAGCAAGAAGAGCGAACTCGGGCGAAGAAGCTGTTTGATAGGATTCGAGCGGATGGAGGGAGAGTCGGAGGTAATTTGAGTGCACTGGATGATGATGATGACAATGATGAATACCAGGATGCAGAGGAATAAACAAGATACCCAAGTTCAAGTTCAAGATATCGTCCCATCACTCATTGTCTTTATTTCTACATCCTATTTTCAGTCAAACTTGGACAGGGAGTTCTCAAAGCGTACCCGGAGCTTCTCCAATAATCATCCTATTCTTGAAAAGTGTGGGTCTTTGTTTTCATCCAAGTGCTATTTGATTCTATTCATTTTTTCAAATCCCATACCTTTGTTTAGGCTTTATCCAGCTCTCTGAGTAGATACCCAACGAGGAGGATTCCGGTAATTCGCGGGTGGATCCATATCCGTACCTATAAGTCTCTTTTCGGTAAATTCGGTAAATTCCTTGAATGGCCTCAAAAACGCTCTCTTGGCTAGTATTAATTATACTTTCTATTTATTCTAAATCACACGAAATTCACCTGAATGACTCATGCATGCCAAGCTAGGAATTAAATTGTAAGCGAAAAAGCTACTCCGTGACTCCGTATCTATTCCGTATCAATCCCAACCCTTCAATATAAAGTACAATATTTTTTCGCAAGGAACCGATAGAGATTCTGATTTTGCGTTGAGCAATAAGGATAGAAATTTGTGGGACGACCGCTGAATATCCAACTTGCTACTTTCCAACTCCAGGAGAAATTTCAACTCACCAAGGGTACTTAGAGAAGATTTCTAATCCAATTTCCCCCAATCCCTTTCCAATAACCAAAGAATATGGATGAACCCATCCTCTTCTCTCCCGCCCAACACGCCCACCTCCTTCCCTCCCTCGTCTCCATTCACATATCCTGCATCACCTCCCCACCCTACACGATCGCCACCTTCACACCCCCTCTCTCGCCACCCCGCATCCTCAGTTGGTGGGAATCCCGCATCCAAGAAATCGTTGCGGGCCGCCGCCACATCATTTTACAACTAGCCCGTAACCCCCAAACCGGAGAAGAGGAATTAGCCGGGTATGTGTCCTTAAGTATGCCGTTTTCGGAGACGGGGCCGTTTAGGGGTGTGGTTGAGAAATTGTTGGTTAGTCCGACGTGGAGGGAGAAGGGGGTTGCGAGGAGACTGATGGGGAAGTTGGAGGATGTGGCGTGGCAGGAGGGGAGATGGCTGATTGTGAGTTTTGGTTTGCTTCTTTGGATTTTTTGCTTGTTTGTTTGTTTTTCAGGATACGGTGGTGGAGGAAACGGAGAGGCTGATTTTGGGGCAGGCGCTTGATACGGTGACGGGAAGTCCAGCTGAGGTTGTGTATCCAAGATTGGGATACATTCAGGTGAGTTTTTGGATGTGTGGTTGATGGGAGGGAGATGGATGCTGATTTGGAAGTAGGTGGGGATTATTCCGGAATATGGGATTTCGCCTGATGATGGAACATTGAGGGGTGGTACAATCTTCTATAAGGATTTGAGAAAAACGAGGGAAGCTCAACCAGATCAGGGAAGGCAAAGGTTCTAAAGTAATAGAAAGTTTGAAGTTGAGAGATGGTGGTTCTAGGAAGCTGGGAGATATAATCCCTAATACACACACATGACGACCATATACTTGTAAGCGAGACTTATGCGGCTGTAGCAGCAAATATTTCTACCTTTCATGTTCTGGTATCTGTAATTCTAGCATCGGAGGAATTCTTGGTTCCTTTGGCTATCCATTCAAGTGTCCTCCTTGAGGCTCTGCTTGGACTGGTTCACCAAAGGCTACAATTGGTCAAGAAACAAGACTGAAAAATTTCTGCGGTTATAAAGAGGAAGCTGAGAGGTGCGGCTCAGGTAATTCTTACGGACGTATTGCGACTCTGGCTGATTGGACACAATAAAGAGCAAATCGCCAGGCTCAGCTGGATCTCTTTTGATACAGCCCATTCGTTACACTGTAAAATTGATTGGGTCCAGACCCAGAATTCGACCCGCGCTTGATGATCCCGAATTCCCAAGGTGTGGTTACACAAGCTCCTCATTGAGCAACTGCTCGGCTGAAATACGCATCTAGTAGAAAAGAGCAGAATTCTTAACCGACCCACACTACTAAGCTGCAATTTGGACCAATTCCTGCGCATGTAACCCATCTGCTGACAAGTGAACGGCAACCATTCATCTTTCATCAAATGGTGGGGGTTTTCTGGACTGTGACTGAATAGAGTGTCTCATATTTTCTTGATACCACTTGGATCGCTTGACAAATGCCCAGTGCGCAATACTAGAAGCCTCATGAGGAGAGATGTCTGGAGATAATGGAAAATTGCGGTATAGGAGTGGCAAATTCAAGAACTCGCTATATTACGAATTAATCATTGCACACCACCATCGTCTGTAAGCCAGAATTTTCGTCATGACGGGATATTCCTGGAGCGGCTGAGCGGTTGCATCCTTGATCCTGAAGAAGATCCAGATAGGTGTAATATCCTGTCGTGTAAGAAGTCAATGCATGCTGCAAAGCTGACGCTATATCAGGCATATATGCAATTCATGCACCCTTGTTCCCTGGACACCCTCTCTTTCGGGCATCATTGCGTTGGGGGCAAAGACATCGGGAATGGTCTGCCCCAAGAATGAGGTTGTGTCTGGGCCAATGTCACTTGTACCAAGGGGTCTTTATCTATCAGAAAAAGTTGTCAAGTTTGTGTCAGAAGCCCCATAATCAGCCATTGTCTCGGATAACTTTTGTGACATATCATTGATGGTAAGCCACATCTTTGACTGGGCATTAATTGACTTCATAACTAAGCATTACCACCCTCATAGTTGATAAAGTTCCCGAAAATTCGACGAAATTTTGCAATGCAATGCCATCGTACCACAACCAACAGGTAGCAGATTCCATTGACTATGGTGGAACAACCTTGACAGGCTCATCAGAGTCTGTGACGACGCAATGGGATGGAAACACACAAGATCTACTTGGCATAGGCCATGGAAGCGCGGGAATGATTTTCGCTTGGAAAGACAAAGTGGTGAAGGTATACTTGGGCTCAGACGGTAGAAGCATTGAAGAGTTCGAGAGTGAGCGGCAAGCATACCAAAATATAGCCAGAAACAAGCAGTCCTCTCAGCACGTACTGAAATGCTATGACCTCGACAACCCACATGGTCTCGTTCTCGAACTATGTCAGGGGACTCTTCGACGCAGGATAAGGTCTCGTAGTGGCGGTTATTCGCCCAAGGACGAAGCATTGAGGTTCGCGACAGAAGCAGCGAAGGGACTTGCCTTCGTTCATAGATGTGGCATCATACAAGGAGATGGTTTGAACTCACTGTCGCTTGCTCCCCGGCTTCAAATGCTAACGTTTTTAAGTTGGATGTCATAATATGCTTCTCGACTACAACGGCACTCTGAAGATAGCAGATTTTGCCGGGTCTTTGGTCAAAGGATGCGACTTACCACCATCGGTCGATTATGAAGTTGAGAGTAAGCTTCCTGGAGAAGTCGAGCCCTCCATCAGAACGGATCTGTTTGCCCTCGGATCGGCGATTTACGAAATGATAACTAAAAGGCCTCCATATAAAGGGAAATCTTACGCAGAGATACAAAGATCTTTCATGAGTGATAGATTTCCACAAGACTTCGAGAACTTTGAAGATCTCAGACCGATTGTCGAGCAGTGCTGGGGAAAAGGCGGTCGCTACTATGCCAGTGCTGACGAGGTACTTTCTGACCTACATAAACTTGGCCCTTGGCCTAGTCACATTAATGTTCGTCCTGAAAGAAAGGAATTATATGCTGGACCCACAAAGCATACAAGCCATCGGGCCTCATCACCACCACAACTTCCTCAGAAGCCAGATATGGATACAGTGGCCCCCCAATACGTTTCGTCGTCGAAGAATAAGAAAAGAACTCGCAAGCATCGAAAGACACAATACTACTGTGCTGCTTCTAATCACACGAGGACGAGACATCGTAAGGAAAATTATTCGGAAAACAGTTTTGATAGACTTGTTACGTCTTTTCATTCCCTCCTTCTCTGGCCTGGACATACTCGAACCTCGCGCCAGAAGAAATACTATATTTGAAATGCGCAAAGCTATTAAAAAAATCCTTCTTTTGATCCTAAAATCTCTCTCGTGAAGCCGTGCCTCCCTTCACATCAGATTACAAGAGCATCCGCCCCCATACTCTACGCTTTGAGCTCCATTGTTGCTAATGAAGTCAGACAGAGAATTGCGTTCAAGACAAGATAGCATACCTCCTATGCCGATGAGACCTTTCTCCATTACTTGGGACAACTCGCACGGATTCTTCATGGGTTCTGGTGGGTTCTCGTCTGGAAGATCTACGAGGTATCTCGCCTTCCCGTCTTCCGTGGCGTCGAATTCCCGATGGATCCACGTTTCGATGGCGCTTCTATCCTACAGTTTAACCAGGGCCATACAAGTTAGGAGGATGGTTTTATCTGGCGACTCACTTTCCCAGGAACATTCAAGCGTTCCGAATCCCTTGGATTCGAGGGTCCAGCTTCGGGCGTAGCCTTGCCTTTGTCAGGGGTCGTTTTCGGTTTGTATGGCAACTATCGAAGTGGAATCAGCTTGGCACAACACGACACCTTACACTCAACTTACCACTAACACCCGGTTCAACTCCCTTTCCACAGCCTCCTCGGCAGCAGTACACACCGGACAAGGCCTCCCCTTAACCGTGCTACTATACGGTGTATCCTCATCATCCGACTCAGCTTCAATCATCTTCGTCCCTTCCGCCTCAGAACAATATCTCTCATCGGGCTCCTTTCCCTCTATATTCGTATTGTTCCTCGCATCTGAACACTGGAAGATTGTTTTCTGCTTGATAATGTGAACAGTATACTCAGGCTCATTCGAATCTCGTGTCTCGTTCCCAGCGGGTGCCTCATCAGAGGGGCCTGCAACGGGAGATGTTGGCGTATCAGGGACAGGAGGACGATTATCGCGAATCAATCGTAGGAGTCTCGGGATGAGAGTGGGTTCGGGTTCAGGTTCGGGTTGTTTGGGCTGCTCCTCAGAGCCTGAAGGCGCGTCGGGAGCCTTCTCTGGGTTTTGCTTTTCCCACAGCAAGCATTCTGTATAGACATCTTTGGAAATTATGAAATGGCACATTTTGTAACACACTTGTGCCCGAACAAATACCAAAATGCCAATTGAAAATGCGAGGGAAAATGATTGGAAGCTCAGATATGATAGAGTGGAGCAGAATAGTGATACTGACTGGATAGTTTTGGTGAGAGGAACCACGTTTTATGCATATTTGCCCACTTACGCTGGAGAGCCTCATTCCTTGATCATTTTCTGGAGTGAGCGTGCCCCGAGCCGCATTTTGCAATGGTGTACTGATGATGCGGGTTGCATATGCCAGACCTGCAGTTTTGGCACTACAAAGCACCGTATTATAAGCATTTATGCATTGCAGCCCATCGAGACGGCCCCCCCTTTTTCAAAAGGACGGGGGGAATCTAGGCAGAAACGTGAAGTAAGGCAATGGAGGACGGAGTAATGGCTTGAATAGGAGCAGATAGACAATAGCGGTGTAGACAGAATTCAAGTAAGCGCTACATGTAATTCGTAATTGTGTTCCGTTATGGGAAGGCTGGAAGGAGAGGGTGGCGGGTTGGGGGAAGGATGGGGGAGCATCAAGCTGGCACTCAATTGCGTTCGAGTTGTGTAACCGAGTAAGTGGGCGAAGAGCCTCATCGTATACGTAGGTATGACATGAGAAGTGACTTCTTGTGAATGCACTTGCAGGCGTGGTATTTCGACGGGACGGATAAATACGTCTACATGTGACCTTTCGATGTTGAAGATCACGTGTTATCGTAAAATGGTCAAGCTCCATTTATAAGAGGTTCCAGCGGAAATCCTTGCTTAAACTTAGATTAGATGAGCGCTGCAAGCATCTCTTCACTTGTACCGTAAAGTATCTCAAACATTAGGGATGTGATTTTGGAAGAAATCTACCATTTACAACCATGCAAGATTATTCTCCAACGACTCCTCCAATGTTGTAAGACCTGGTCGTCCCATCGCCTTTAGGAGCTCCACACTCCTTTGGTTATGAACCCGAGAGAGATCTCGTACATTATCGTCCACAAAATCGGCGGGGAATGTATGATTTGGACGAAGTTTCCTCAAGTGTTTGAGAATATCACTAATTTCATTAGCATCTCAACTCTGCTTGAATGAAAAGAGCAACTTACTTCCAGTTAAAAGGCTCTGTGAAAGCAAAAAGACGCTCGTTGTTGACCTCAGGATTAGTCATCGCGGCGACGTGCAGACAAGCGTTGTCTTGAACATCAACGAAATATTCTGTATCATATTTAGAGATTCTGCCTAAATGCATGGCTCGAAACAGACTTACGAGGTGGGACCCCTTTTAGCGATTCCGTGTCTCCTTTATAAAGTCCCGTTACCCACTCCCCTGTTGAAGCCGGCTGGCCCTTCACAAGAATCGTGCCGAAATTCGCATTAGGCAAAACAGTATTACACACAAAATGCGGGTTCTTCTCCTTCACAAACTTCCAAACCTCTTGCTCTGCTTGCGTCTTGCTGGCTCCGTAGACAGACCATACACGGTCGTCATTGTATGGCGGAGGCTCCCATGCAGCTTTGATGGCATCTTCATTCCAGGTTTCGGGGGTAATGTCGAATTTTTTGTTTGGAATGGGAGCGGTGGCTGCCATGCTGGAGGAGGTGTAAACTAATCGTTTGACCGTGGGGCAAGAGGATGCAGACTGTAAAATGTTGTTTATGCCGGCGAGGACTTCGGGGATGACGGCTTTGGGGTCTTCGTTGAAGGTCATGTTTGAGGCTACGTGGGCGATGCCGGAAACGCCTGAGATTCTATGTTAGTGTTCTTGATTCCCTATGCGTTGCAAAATGTGGGGGTTACCTTTCACGGCCTCGTCAAATGCACCCTCCTCTGCCATATCCTGCACAGTGAGAAACTCGAATCTGCTGGGGCCATATTTCTTCTCCCAAAGCTCTTTCAATCCTTCCGTCTTTCTCAGATCTCGTGTTGTACCACGAACTCGATAGCCAGCTTCGAGGAATTGGTCTGCTACATGCGACCCAATGTAGCCATTAACTCCGGTAACGAGGACAATTGCATCCTTGGGTATTGCGGGTGCCATATTGATAGATAAGTAGAACAGCTCGGTACCTTTCAATCAGATCTTGACTTCAAATCCATTTCACTCACTTGAGTGTAAGTTACTTATTTTGTTAGTGTCGATGATGTCAAGTCCGACTTATAAATCGGATGAGATAGGACAAACCCCGCGATCTGCTAGGAGCTCAAACGCCTTTAAGCGTACACTTGTAGCCAGCGTCAACTCTAGAGGTAGTATCTCCATCAGACCTCATTCAAAGTTCTGGTCTTTGCAATGAGTATGGTGTAGATAGCACATTCTCATTTTGTGAGGACGACCCTGATACGGTGTCAGGCTACGTCAAAACAAGCATCCCGTGGCTCTTGACGAGCCTTTTCTTCCGGGACGACCCAGCGTTGCGGCGCCAACGTCTTGTCCCGTTACTTTCTCTCTTCTAAAAAGCTTCATCTCGGTATGATGGATGCCATGAAGGGGATCGTGGAGAGCTTCCGCCTCCGCCTAGCGACCTGACCCATCACGTACGCCCAGCCTAATAGCGCTACTTGGCGCCATGTTCTGAATATCGAGAAAGGGAAAGCTGAGATGCTGTATGAGCAGTTATATTGACAGGAAGAAACTCTGATCTCACTGAAAAAAGACAATATAAAGATATTTTTTTATGGTGTCTATAAATTGATAGAGTGGGTGTGGGTGGGCAGGTGATGGGGCGTGTGGACCGCGTGGGAGATGCTGACACCGAATTTTCATTTCCGCGACTTCACTCCTAGAACAACAAAACAACCCACAACACCACATCAGCATTGCTGAGTTCTCCTATCAAATTTCAACGTCTCATGTCTTGACCAACATGTGTTGGTTCCAATTCACGATGCAAGGTAATTACTGCATGAAGTCAGCCGTAGATAGGCCCGCCAAGATACAAAAGCGACTTGGCAAGACTTTGTGCAGCTGAATCAGGTTTCATACTCCATCTCATCATTGTTCCTTCCTATCATTTCTGTCGCTGATGAATTGAGGCCATTACTTCCTTCATGCTTACAGTAGGAACTTCCCAAGTCGAATCAGCCATTGCACGACGATCCACGACCGCGAATCGCAGAGCAAGAAGGAAGGCACGACGTTCCCGTCAGTGCCTGCCCCAACCCTCTAGTAAACATGGGGTTCTTTCACCAGACGATCTTCTCCAGTCGACATCGAAATTTAGAACGAGATCACACAGGACGAGTAAAGAAAACAGAGAAGGATACAGCACAAGATATCGAAATGAAGGCATCCAACAGTGGAAGCAACTCGGGAGAGGCATTCCAAGATACCTCTACCCAAGAAATCCTCCCTACACATGTTGGACGCAAAGTCAATCACAATGGACATGTGGTCACTCCAGGCATTCAGCCCGAGGGTGAGAGTGGCAGAACAGGCATACACCCGTTCCACTTCCTCAGAATCTGCTGGAGATCATCTAGTCGAGCTTCTCGAGCCGTCAATGTTCTCTGGCCAGTCGTCCCTGCAGCTATTGCTGTTCGTTATTCCCGCCCCGATCTCCATCTCTGGATCTTCATCCTCAACTACATTGCTATGATCCCCTGTGCCAACTTGATTGGTTTTGCTGGACAAGAATTGGCTCGAAAGCTACACAAAGTGATTGGTATCTTGTTGGAGACGACATTGGGTTCTGTCGTCGAGATTGTCATGTTCATGGTTCTCATCAAAAATAACCAGTTCCAGGTTATTCAAGCCGCCATTCTAGGATCTGTCCTTGCTACGCAGCTCCTCTGTTTGGGCATGTGCTTTGCCGTTGGTGGTCTTCGTCACGATGAGCAAGAGTTCGATGAGGTAGTGGGCGAAGTTGGAAGCGATTTGCTATTGACAGCGTAAGCCAATTGAATCTTTGAAGTAGAGGTAGAGCTAATTTCCTCCAGTGGGTTCGGTTTAATCATCCCCGCAGCCTTTCACGCAGCTGTGCAAAGCCAAATTACCAGCACGACATCCGAAGATCTCGCTGATAGAGTCCTTCACATTTCGCGAATCACCGCCATTCTTCTCATCATTGCATACCTGATCTATGTATTCTTCCAGATGCGGACTCATCAAAGTATCTACGACGCGATCTTTGAGGCTGATGAGCACAAGGACAAGGACCGCAATGAAGACCTTTCGAAGGCTAAGCTTACCTTTACGGAGTGCATTATTGCACTCGCTGTTGCAGTAACTTTGGTCACCATCATTGCCATCAGTCTTGTTGAACATATTGAATTCATCGTCGTAGAACGCGGCGTGTCGGATAGCTTCGTCGGCTTGATTCTCGTCCCTTTGGTCGAAAAATTCGCTGAACATCTCACCGCTATTGACGAGGCTTGGGACAACCAAATGAACATGGCTCTCGCACACGTTCTTGGTGCAACCGTCCAGACCTCACTTTTCAATGGGCCCCTAGCTGTTCTTGTCGGCTGGGGCCTGAACAAGCCTATGGATCTCAACTTCTCCCTTTTCAACGTTGTCGTGTTGATTCTGGCTATTTTGGTTGTCGGAAACTTCTTGAGAGATCAAAAGTCCAATTACTTGGAGGGCTCGCTCTGTGTGATCGTTTACATCAACATTGCTGTTGCTGCCTACTATTATCCAAATCCCACTCGAGATCCCACAACGCCTCTTGAGCGAATTTAAAGTTTGGTGACTAAAGCATAGCACTTATTTCGGGGGTTGAGATTGTTCGACCGGGAATGGAATAGAGGATGGGCTCCCCGGCGTATATTTGGTATGTGTTAAGGGATTCGATATTCTTCTGAAGATCATATCATACGTAACTTCTTTTGGTATCTGGTATGGGGTTATCAAAACGGCGCATGGTCGAAACATAGCGATGTTAGGATTATATCCATTAAAGCTTCTATATAGCTTATGAGGTTAGCAAATGAATTAGAGTTTGCCATCAGTCACTGCCAGTGCGGTGTTTTGCGTTGACTTGTTTCTGTCCTGATTTGCACGTGCCTTGTCTTGCTTTTGATTGCTGTGACTTGATTCAACTTACCTTGAATGTTTGCTTCTTATTGCGAGACCGCGAGAACTTGCCTCAAGAGCAGAATAGGCACGAGCTCGGAAGGGTATTTCTCCACTGGTGCGTTTGAGATGGCCTGTGTCTCTGCTTGCGCTTATCATCCAAGATGTCTTTTCTTAGAAAACAACGAGGTTTGCATCGGCTCGACTTATCGTGCTGCATGAGAACATGCTATTGATGGAGGAAGAAGTGCGTGAGGTGATTTTGTGTTTGTACGAGGTCGTCTTGCATGAACGAGCTGGTTTTTGTGTGAATTATCAGGTCATACGGTTGAGAGCGCCTTGATTGAAAAGCATCCGAAGATCTTCTCGTTAAGACGAAGACAATTACAGACTTGACCGACACCTCTCAGCTTGCAACGCTTGAAATTATGGAACGGCGAGGAATATGAAAGGTATGGGTTTCACGTTAATTGAAGGTTGATTCTCAAAGGGAAGCTACTCGGTTATTACCCTTTCCCCCTCAATTTTTGCTTCACCTCCAGTACAACCACGAACCCTGGGAACCTCGACCTAATAATCGGGAAGATGATCTTCCACAATGAGAATTGGAAAGAAATATTGACTTCTAATTGTTTCAAGGACTACTTGATGGCTCCCATGTTCAACCAAGACCCGACGCCTATTTAGGAAGGAAGCAAGATCATCGGCAACAACAATGCTCTCAGCATGACTTGACAATACGAATGATATCCTACATATCTGTTGCTGATCACGAAAGCAGAAATGGTGCGTTGACGTTGAAGGTTTATGAGCATTGCTGGAATCTATCTTACACACCTTGTCTCACTTCAGCTCTCTTTGAGAAGCACCTCCTCCAAGCCAACAATGACTTGGGAACAACGGCAGTGGCTAACATCCTCCAGTAGCCATCCAGAAAAGAAACAGATTTCGAATGCGAAATTGGGTATCGAGGCTGCCCTGATGGCGATAGAAAGATCTACTCGTACACTAAAGAAAGAATCATATTGCTGCCCGGACGCATCCTGCCTCATTGGCCATGTGATAAAGAGCTACAAATTCGAAAGTATCGGCCGATCGCACCCCGTTGCTATCCCACGCTTAATCGGGAGCTTGGAGTTTGAGATGCCTTGCGGCAGACTAAGTGAGAGCATCAATGTACTGCCCTTGACAAAAGTCGCTTCCAAAACGAATACTCTCCAAATCATCCCCAATCACCAAGCAATCAATGACGGCGGCGCCAGTTGTTCATGATTCGACTCGTACCAGGTACAATCAACGGCAATGTGAGCCTCAGAGTTCCGCCGGCATCACACGGATCCTCACCAAAAGAGATCGAGAATTGGTCAGGGTGCACAGCGTTGTCTAAGTAATTCTGGAACTGCTTGACTGCCATGTCCGCATGAGGCCGGATGCACGT
>Ga0182030_10014660_pt1 | contig 15445 bp, 10 predicted proteins | sample 812S3MmetaG_FD_121299 | JGI IMG/M metagenome (GOLD analysis project Ga0182030, IMG submission 121299) | Permafrost microbial communities from Stordalen Mire, Sweden - 812S3M metaG (Illumina Assembly) | ecosystem: Environmental > Terrestrial > Soil > Wetlands > Permafrost | place: Sweden... | reverse complement strand
CCCAGGCGTTGTGCGGGAACATCGTGTCGAAGGCGTTGACGAACGGCGACCCGGTCCCGACGAGGGTGTGGTGCGAGACCAGTCCCATCACGACCGCCGTCACGAGCACGTAGAGGAGGGCGCTGAGCGCCGTGCCGACCACCGAGGCGCGCATCACGTTGCGGCGAGGATCCTTGACTCGCTTCGCGGTGATGGCCGCAGCCTCGACGCCGATGAAGGAGAAGAGCGCCACGCCGGCGGCGATGCCGATGCCGCTGTAGAGGCTGCCGCCCGTGGCGTTGAACGGGCCGAAGTTGGCCGAGGTCACGAAGAACCATCCGATGACGCCGACGAAGAGGAGAGGGAGGAACTTCAAGACGACGGTGACGTTCTGGAACCAGGCCATCTGGCGAACGCCCACCAGATTGATGATCGCCGGCACCCACAGCCCGACCATGGCGATGAACCAGTTCTCCATACCGGTGTTGTGGCCCCAGCCGAAGAGGGCGTCGACGTAGAACACCCACGACGACACGATGGCCGCGTTGCCGGCCCACGACTGGACCCAGTAGCACCAGCCGACGAGGTACCCGGCAAAGTCGCCGAATTCGTGGCGGGAGTAGGCGTAGAGACCGCCATCACTGTTGGGCACCCGCTTGGTGAGCTGCCCGAAGAGGACGGCCAGGAGCATGGCGCCCACGGCGATGACGGCCAGCACCGCGATGCCCATGGTGCCGGCGCCCGCCAGGACCGCAGGCATGGTGAACACCCCGGTCCCCACGATGCTGCCGATCACGAGGCCGGTGGCCGACGTCAGACCCAAGGCGTGGGCCTTCTCCTTGTTCCGCCCCGACATGGGGGGCCCGGTCGGGGTGGATCCCGCAGCTTCGGACTCGGTGCTCATGATCGTCATCGGGCTCTCCATTCCAATGAGTCGCCGGACCTAACCGATCCCGACTCTGACCAGGCTGCAGGGCCAGGCCCGACTCAGCCAGGGTCAAAAGTCCCCAACCACCGGGGATCGCCCACGTCAGCCGTGAGCGAAGGGATGCCGAGAGTCCTTTCGGTGACGAGCGTGTGAACTGCGTGTCCGCTACCTGCCCGCGGCAGGCTTCGAGGGCGGCACCACCCCGGACTCTCCTGGACGCGCACCCGGATTGACGAAGTGCACGAACCGCGAGACGCGACGCCGGATCCGGCGCTCCAGCCGCTCGGTATGGGTGGAGGCGATGCGCGGTGTCCGGGCGTGCGGGCTTCGATAGAAGCGGGTCTTCGCCACCTCGACCAGCAGCAGGTAGACCACGACCATCCCGAACAGCAGGAGGAAGAACGTCGTCGGCAGCGGGGTGAACCCCAGTAGGTGTGCCAGCCCGGTGTACGGCAGCACGGCTCCGATGAGGGCTGCTCCGGTCGGCACGACGAGCATCGGCCAGCTAGGACGGCTCTTGAAGAAGGGGACCCGCCTGGTGCGGATGACATAGATCACCAATGTCTGCGTGGCGATGGACTCGACGAACCAGCCAGTCCGGAACTCGACGTGACCGGCGTGGAGCAGCGAGAGCATGACCCAGAAGGTCAGGAAGTCGAAGATGGAGCTCACGGGACCGAAGACGGACATGAAGCGACGGATGAATTTCATGTCCCAGGCCGCCGGGCGAGCCAACGCCTCGGGGTCGACCCGGTCGGTCGGGATCACCAGCTGTCCCGTGTTGTACAGCAGGTTGTTGAGGAGGATCTGCGAGGGCAGCATCGGGAGGAAGGTCAAGAAGACGGAGGCGCCCGCCGCACTGAACATGTTGCCGAAGTTCGACGAGGTGGCCATGAGGACGTACTTCATGGTGTTGTTGAAGATGCGGCGACCTTCCATGACGCCTTCGGCGAGCACGCCGAGGTCCTTGTCGAGCAGCACCACGTCAGCGGCGTCCTTGGCCACGTCGGTTCCCGAGTCGACCGAGATGCCGACATCGGCATGATGCAGGGCCACCGCGTCATTGACCCCGTCACCGAGGAACGCGACGTCCTTCCCGGTGCGACGGGCCACCTTGATGATCCGGGACTTCTGATCGGGGCCGATCCGGGCGAAGACCGTCGTGGTCAGGATCGCCGCCTCCAGCTGGTCGTCGGTGAGCGCCTCGACCTCTACGCCGCTGAGCACCCCGCCGCAGTCGACCCCGATTTCCGAGCACACCCTGGCGGCGACCAGCCCGTTGTCCCCGGTGATGATCTTGACGTCCACCCCGAGCCGCTCGAGTTGCGCGATGGAGGCACCGGCGTCCACCTTCGGCCGATCGGCGAACGTCAAGAACCCGGCCAACTCCAACTGCTGCTCGTCCGCCGCCGTCGGCGCACGCACGCCCTCGGCGGGACGACTGGCGACCGCCACCACCCGCGCCCCTTCGGAGAACAGCGCGTCCAGGGCCGAGCGCGCGCTGTCGGGGACGTCGAGGCACCGGTCCAGGACGATTTCCGGGGCCCCTTTGGTGACGAGGAGCGCACTGCCGTCCGGCCCATCGACCAGCACCGACGCCAACTGCCGCTCATGGTCGAACGGCAGGATGCCCTTGCGCACGTACCGGGAGACGTCGACGGCGACGTCCCCTCCCGCAGCGGCTCCGGGGGCAGCCCACAGGGCCTGGTCCAGCGCGTTCCCTCCGACCGGGCCATGTGCTGTCACCGCTGCCTCGTTGCAGAGGAGTCCGAGCAACAAGGGGGCTTCACTCTCCTGGCCAGACGGATCGATGCCCCGTTCGTAGGTGATCAGGCCCTCGGTGAGGGTGCCCGTCTTGTCGGTGAAGAGGATCTCGATGTTGCCGAGGTCCTCAATGGCCACCAACCGCTTCACCAGAACCTTCTTGGCGGCCAGTGCCTTCGATCCCGACGAGAGGCTGACCGTGACGATGGCCGGCATCATTTCGGGCGCGATGCCGACGGCGATCGCCAGCGAGAAGAGAAGTGCCTCGATCAGTGGGCGCGAGAGCGCCACGTTGACGATGAAGATGAAGGCTGTCAGGGCCGCGGCGACGCCGAACAGGAACCGCGAGAAGCGCGACAGGCCTGCTTCGAAGGCCGTCTGACCCTGACGTTCGGACATGCCGGCCGCGATCTGCCCGAAAGCGGTGCGCGCGCCCGTCTGGACGACCACACCGAGTGCCGACCCCTCGTGCACGATCGTCCCCATGAAGGCACATCCCGGCTGGTCCTGCGCGGCACGTCCGGTGACGGGTGACACGGACTTGACCACGGGCATCGACTCCCCCGTGAGGATGCCCTCGTCACACTCGCACTGGTCCACGGTGAGCAGGCGCAGGTCGGCCGGCACGAGCGCCCCGATGCGGAGCGCAACCACGTCGCCGGGGACGAGATCCGTCACGGGTACCCGAAGGGTTTCGCCGTTCCTGTGGACCTCGGCCTCCTGCCGGATCTGGGCCCGGAGCGACTCCATCGCGATCGCCGCCCGGTACTCGTTGAAGAAGCCGAGGCCGACGCTGAGGAAGACGATGACGGCGATGATCACGGCGTTGGTGCCGCCACCGGTGAGCCCGGACACGAGCGCCGCCCCGAGCAGAAGGACCAGGATGGGGTTCCGGATCTGGCGAAAGAGGACCGCCGTGGCACGCACCCGGTGCACGGCGAGCGCATTCGACCCGAACCGACGCAGTCGCTCCTCCGCCTCGTCGGGCGTGAGACCTTCGGGCCGGCTCCCGAGCTCGGAGAGTACCTCGTCCGGTGTGAGCGCAGCGGCCTCGACGAGATTGAGCTCAGGTGATGGGGCGCGTGTGGCCAGAGCCATGCCGTCAGCCTTGTGCGCGAGAGCCGCCGGCACTAGGGCCATGGGTCCGAAAGAGCCTTTCACCGCCGTGGCCCGACGGGGGACGTCGCCTGGTGGATTTTGGGGGAAGGCAGAATGGCTCAACCGACACACTGCACGCAGCAGCGCGGCGGCGGTCTCGATGGCGTTGGATCTCGTCGGTGGACTTCTTGCCGAGCGCGATCCGACCACAGGCGTGCGTCCGACATCGACATGGGACCATCACCGCTCGCCCCGGGGTCGAAGGCCCACCCGGCGCGAAAGGTCCGGGCGTGGCTGGACCGGGCTCCGGTGACGGGCTCCCCGGGAGTCACGATCGCCCACACCGGCTCCCCCCCTCGCCGCATCTCCGGTTGCGAACCGTCTACCCTGGCACGACAGGGCGGAACCGGAGGAGGAGAGTCTTGGCGGTCACCGAGACCATCACGGTGCTGTTCACCGACTTGGTCGGCTCGACCGAGATCAGTTACGCAATCAGCCCGGAGGCGTCGGACCAGCTGCTCCAGGCTCACTTCTCGCTGCTGCGTCGAGCCATCGCCGGCTCCGAAGGGGCTGAGGTGAAGGGCCTCGGCGACGGGGTGATGGCCGTGTTCCGCAGCACGTCCGCCGCCCTGTCGTGCGCCGTGGCGATGCAGCAGGCCGTCCACCGTGACAACGTCGGCGCCAGCCATCAGCTGGGACTGCGCATAGGACTCAGCGGCGGAGAGGCGACGTTCGAGTCGAACGACTACTACGGCGACCCGGTGATAGAGGCGGCCCGGCTCTGCGCCCACGCCGACGCCGGCCAGATCCTGGCCACGGAGGCCGTCCGGGTGATGGGCGGACGGCGCAACCCTTTCCTCTTCGAGCGGGTCGGTGCGCTGGAACTGAAGGGCCTGCCCGAACCCGTGGAGGTTCTCGATGTCCGTTGGGAGCCGCTCGATGAGACTGCCGCTGAGGGCGGCGTGCCGCTCCCGGCGCGCCTGAGGCACGTGCCCCTCACCGGAGTCGTTGCCCGCGAGACCGAGGCGGCACTGCTCACCGACGCCTACAAGCGAGCGGCGGCCGGAGAAGGTCGTGCGGTGGTCCTCGTGTCGGGTGACGCCGGCGTGGGGAAGACGACGCTGGTCGCCGAGGCCGCCCGCCGCGCCGCCAAGGAGGGTGCCTGCGTGCTCCTGGGGCGTTGCCACGAAGACGTCAGCGCGTCATACTCGCCCTTCGCCGAGGCGCTGAACCACTACGTGGCACATGCGCCCGAGCACGTGCTCCGAGCCCACGTCGACGTCCACGGGGGCGACATCACATCGATGGTCCCCGCGCTCGGTCGACGGCTGGGGGCAGTTCCGGCACCGACGAGGACGGATCCCGACACCGAGCGCTACCTTCTCTACGGGGCGGTGGCTGGCCTTCTGACGGCCGCCTCCGTGCTCCAGCCGACCATCCTCGTGCTCGACGACATGCAATGGTCGGACAGTCAGAGCCTGCGGCTCCTGCATCATGTCGTGACCACCGTCGAGTCGGAACGGTTGTTCGTGCTCGGGACGTTTCGGGACACGGAACTGTCGCCCTCCAACCCGCTCCTCGACTTCCTCGGTGCGCTGCAACGCGAACCGGGTGTCAGCCGGATCGAATTGAAGGGCTTCGACGACACCGGGGTCCTCGCATTCATGGAGGCTGCGGCGGGGCAACCCCTCGAGGAGGCGGCAACGGATCTCGCCCACGCGCTCTGTCTGGAGACCGAAGGCAATCCCTTCTTCCTCGGAGAAGTGCTGCGGAGCCTCATGGAGTCCGGCGCCATCTACCAGGACGACCGTGGCCGTTGGACGGCTGCGGGGGAAATGTCCGAGATGACGCTGCCCAACAGTGTGCGAGAAGTGATCACGGCCCGTGTCGGCCGGCTCGGCGCACACGCCGGTCGGGTCCTGTCCATGGCATCGGTCATCGGGCGGGACTTCGAGTTCGACTTGCTGGACACCGTGACCGACCTCAGCCAGGAGGAGCTGCTCGACATCCTCGACGCTGCGTCCGGTGCCGCCCTCGTGCGTGAGGTCCCCGAGGTACCGGGGCGCTACAGCTTCTCGCACGCTTTGACGCAGCACACGTTGTACCAGGGCCTGCCGAGGGTCCGGCGGACCCGGGCCCATCAGCAGGTGGCCGAGGCCATTGAGTCGGCCGTCGGGCACACACCGGGAGCACGGGTGGGCGAGCTGGCCCACCACTGGCTGAGCGCCAGCCAACCAGCCAACGCCACCAAGGCCATCGGCTACGCCCGGCAGGCAGGCGAGGCCGCCCTGGCCGCCTTGGCCCCCGACGATGCGGTCCGTTACTTCTCCCAGGCGCTCCACCTCGCGGCCACGGTGCCGGAGGACGACCCCCTGGTCGGCTGCGACGTGCGTTTGGCCCTGGGCGAGGCACAACGCCAGGCCGGGTTGCCGGGCTTCCGGGAGACGTTCCTCGACGCCGCACACCGAGCCCAAGAGCTCGGTGCAACCGACCGCCTGGTGGCCGCCGCGCTGGGAAACAGCCGCGGTTTCTTCAGTTCGATCGGCGTCATCGACGCCGACAAAGTCGCCGTGCTGGAGTCGGCGCTCCATGCCCTGGGCAATGACGACACGCGCGAACGGGCGCTCCTCCTGGCGACGCTGTGCAGCGAGCTCGCCCTCGGCACGACGCTGGAACGGCGCCAGGAGCTGGCCGACGCCGCCAGAGCGATGGCGCGGCGGTTGGGGGACCCGGACACCATCATCCGCACCGTCAACTTGGTCTGTGACCCGCTCCAGGTCCCTTCCACCCTGAACGAACGGATGGTCGACGCGAGGGAAGCCCTGGAGCTGTCGGAGCTCCTGGGGGACCCCGATCTGCTCTTCTGGACCGGCGCCTACAGCCGGCTGGCCGCAGTGCAAGCCGGTGACTTCGAGATGGCGCGTCGGTGCCTGGACACCATGCGCGCCGTGATCAGGGGACTCCCCCAGCCGACGATGAGGTGGGTCACCCTGTTCAACGACGCCGCCGACGCGCTCCTGTCCGGGGACCCCGACAGAGCCGAACAGCTCGCCACGGCTGCGTTGGAGATCGGGACGGAGAGCGGACAGCCCGATGCCTTCGGCTTCTACGGGGCCGAGTTGATCGGCGTCCGCCGCCAACAGGGGCGCTACGGCGAACTCGTCCCGTTGATTGAGCAGATCGCTGCCGAGAACCCGGCGCTCCCGGTGTTCCGTGCGACGCTGGCCGAAGGACACATGGAGGCCGGCAACTTCGACACGGCTCGCCAGATGCTCGACGCAGCGGCCGCGGACCTGACCTCATTGCCCTACGACGTCCTCTGGATCTTCGCGGTGGCCTCCTACGCCGACGTTGCCACCGAACTGCGCGCCGAGGCACCGGCTCGGCTTCTCCTAGATCTGCTTGCGCCTTTCGACGAACAGGTTCTCTTCATCGGGGCGACGGCCGGAAGCCCAGTGGCGTACTACTGCGGCGGCCTGGAGTCGGTGCTCGGCCTCTACGATCAGGCCGAGACGCACTTCGCCAAGGCAGCCGAGCTCAATGCCAGGGGTCAGATGGAGTTCGCTGCCGCGGTCACCCACCTGCGGTGGGGCTGCATGCACTCAGCCCGCGGCGACCCCGGCGATCTCGAGCGAGCGCGCGACCTTCTCACGCAAGCCCACGTCGCAGCCATGGGACGGGGGTACGCCAGCATTGAGCGGCGAGCCACAGTGGCATTGTCGGAACTGGGCTGACCAGTCTGGGTTGTGAAGGGTACGCCGCTGAACATCCCTCGTACGTCGCACGCCCGAGCAGCACGCACCGCGGCAGGATCGCTTCGCCATCTGGGCTCATCGGAAGCCCTGCCAGGTCGTCTGGCTGAAGCGATCGCCCTTGCGGAACCCCAGGCCTCGCACCGGGCGCACCCGGAACACGATCACGCGTCCACCGGCACCCCGGTCGCTGAACGCCCCATCGCGCACAACGAAGTTCCACGGACCGGTCGGGTACTTGATCGCGAACGCGGTCGCGACTGGTTGGAGCTCGGCGTCGTCGGTCACCTGCTCGGCCTGGCCCTCGAGCACGACGTCACACGCTCCCTCGACGAGGTCGCTGCGCCCGGTCGTCAGCACGCACGACGGGTTCTCGGCCAGATTCCTCGCCTTGCGCTCCTCAGGCCCGGTGGCAAACCAGAGCGCCTCCGCGTGCCAGACAGCGATCAGAGGCGTCACGTGCGGTCGGCCGTCGGGACGGACGGTGGAGAGCCAGTAGGTGTCCGCGGCACGCACGTGCTCAAGTCCCGCCGCCCACGGCGTCGGCGTCGAGTCCGGCTCGCTGAACCCATGGATCTCCGCTGTCACGTGCTCCGCTGCCATCCCATTCCCTCCCTCTCCGGATCGACGCAACCGGTCGCGATCGACAAGCGACATCGCCGACCTTACCGAGACGACTCGCCGGATAGGTGAGCCGATCGGGGACTCCGGCGCTTGCGAGTCGAGCAGCGCAGTGAGCTTCTCCGGTGCGAGGACCCGGTAGCTCTCGGTCACAAGCTGCCGGATCTCCTCCCAGTCCGTGTCGTCGGTGAGCCACACTCCGATGAGATCCCGGCCAGCTCTTCGAGGGACGAAGAACCGGTGGCCAACGGAGAGCAACGCCTCGCGCTCGTCAGGGTCGGCGCGCAACACGAGCAGCGGGACGGACTTGCCAGTCGATGACTCCATTGCCACGAGCAAGCAGAACGACCCTCGGCGGATGTCGAACGACTGCGCGGTCGATCTCGATCTCGCCAGTGAATGGTCGATACGCACCGTTACCTCGGGCAGCGCCAGGCACAGAGCGCGAACCCGCATGACGATGTTCTCTGGGACTTCGAGTGCCCTCATGCGAGACGTCTGGCGACGAAGTCCCGGAACTTGGTCCGGCCACACAGGATGCGCCTATCTGAGTCCGTGGCGGGCGGGGACACGCTTCCAGTATGGATGAACGTCGGCGACGACCAAGGGTGTCCATCGACGGGATTCGGGGACTGCCGTCGCGAGGGCGCCGCCAGGATCGGGGGCATGGTCCAAGTGGTCGCCGCCCCATCGAACGTAGGGTGGCCCGATGCGAATCGCCATCTTGGGAATGGGCAACATGGGTCGGGCTTTCGCCGCCAGGGGGATCGAAACTGGTCACCAGACGGCCGTTTGGAATCGCACCCCGGGTCGGGTCGCCGCCCTCGTGGCCAACGGAGCTCACGAAGCCAACACACCCAGGGCGGCGGCGGCAGGTGCCGACGCCGTTCTCGTCGTGCTCGCCGACGACGCAGCCGTCCTCGACGTGTGCCTGGGCGACGATGGCGTGTTGGCATCGCTCGAACCCGATGCCGTGTTGGCCAACGTCAGCACCGTCTCCCCGGAGACTGCTCGACGCCTTGCCGAGCTGGGACCTGACGGTCGGGTCCTTGACGCTCCGGTGATGGGATCGCCGGCGATGATCGCTGGCGGTCTCGGGAGGTTCCTCATCGGCGGCCCCGCCTCAGGGATTGCTGCCATCGAACCCCTGTGGAATGTCCTTGGATCCGGCTATACGCACTGTGGACCGGTCGGAACCGGTGCCACGATGAAGATCTTGGCCAACTCGTTGTTGATTACGGGAGTGGCGGCGCTTGCCGAGGCCATCGCCACGGCCAGACAGCAGGCAGTCCCCGACGAGTTCCTAAGGACCCTCCTTGCCGACAGTCCGTTGTTGAGTCTTGCCAGCAATCTCCGGTTGGACAGTCTGCTCGATCCGACGCATCCAGGTTGGTTCTCTCCGACATTGGCCCGTAAAGACCTTCGCCTCGCCATCGATCTGGCCGAGGAGACCGGAGTTGGTGTGCGCATCGGGCCCGCAGCCGAAGCCCTCTTGACCACGGTGATTGATGCTGGCACGGAATGGCCAGACTTCACCGCTGTGATCGAAGCACTCTCCTGAAGGTCATCGGAGACGACGATCCCCGCTATCTGCGGATACCGGTCGGACGCCGGGTGCCCAAGTTCGCCAGTTGTGGGGCCCGCCATTCTTCCCCGCCCAAGTGCGATGGCGTCACGGTGCAGGCGAGCCTCTGTTGAAGATCGGCCACATGGAAGTTCACGCGGGCCTCAAGGTCTGATCTGACAGTCTGACCACGGGACGACCTGCATTCTCAAGGTGACGCGCATCTGTAACAGGGGATTCGCAGAATGGCAATGAGAGAGACGCGGACTGCGATAGGAGATGGCAATGCCGACCAACAAGCAGATCATTCAGGGCGCATACCAAACCTTCGCCGAGGGAAACGTACCGAAGGTGCTGGCGTTGATGGACGACAAGATCGAGTGGACTGAGGCGGAGGGCTTCCCGCTCCACGGCACGTACATAGGGCCACAGGCGGTTGTCTCGATGGTGTATTCATGCGGCTCGGTGAGATCGGCGACGATTTCACGGTTACCCCGACCCGATTCGTAGCCGAAGGCGACACCGTGGTCGCGACCGGTACCTACTCGTGGAAGCATCGCTCGACGGGCAAGCCGGCAGAGGTGCAGATGGCACACGTCTGGACGTTTCGCGATGGCAAGGTCATCTCGATGCAGCAGCACGTCGATACGCTCAAAGTGCAGGAGCTGTCCGCCTGAGCGGTCTTTCCCATCCCTGAGTCTTTGCCCCGGCCTGGTGTCGGCTGGCCGCCGCGTCCGCCGGGTCGGGGAGGCATCCAGTCCACACGTTTCAGTAGCAACTCAGTGGCAGGATTTCATCCGATTGGACCCCAAGGACTAGCCCCAGAAGATGCACGTGGGATCTATGTCGATCTCGCCGAGGAGCTCCTCAACCGATCCCGGATCGATGAGGTCGTAAAGATGCCAGCGGCTGTTGCGGTCCGCCCAAAACAGGGTCCACCCGGCGGTTGCAAGGTCGTAGCGGAGTTGGCCGATGGGAAGTCGAGACCACTCCGTTTCTTGCCTGTCCCACGGCGGACGGCATTCAAAGATGGTGACCGATTTGCCGCGCACCCCGACCTCGACCCGCATCTCGCTCCGGAACTCCTGCGGTGTCTTCTCCTCGCAGTACTTCCGGATCTTGAGCAGATCAAGGTCAGGTATGGCACCCATCGCGCCACCGTAGATCGTTCAATAGGCTGGTCAGGGCGAGGACGACGTTCCGGGTTATTTGGCTTCGGCGGCGTCGTCGCTTGCCGTAGCTATAGCATATATGTACTATACTGGCCGACATGGTGAGTGGAGAGCTGATCCGAGAAGCGAGGCTCCGAGCCGGCCTGACGCAGACCGAGCTGGGCGAGAGGATCGGCCAGCCTCAGTCGGTCGTCGCCCGTTGGGAGCGAGGTGCTGTGATCCCCAGCTTCGAGACACTTCGGCGGGCCATTCGAGGCTGCGACCTCGAGCTCTCATTCCATCTCTCCAGACTGGACGAGTCAACTCCATTGATCATCGACGAACACCTCAGGATGACGTCGGCGGAGCGATTTGCCGACCTACTGGAGAGGGTTCGTTTCCACGATCAGTTGCAAAACGGCAAGTCGGAATCTGCAGGTGTCTGAAACTGTTCCCTTTCGACCGGATGACCTCCTCGAGGTCCTCGAGAGGCACGGCGTCCGTTACATCGTCATTGGAGGACTGGCAGCGGAGCTGCGCGGTTCGCCGTACATCACCCGAGATGTCGATGTCACACCATCACGAGACCGGGCGAATCTGCGCCGGCTCGCGGCCGCACTGCGAGAACTCAACGCGACGCTGCGAATTCCCGGAGTCGATGGCCCCGTCGAATTTCCACTTGACGAGCACTCTTTTGCGTGGGGAACGACATGGACCTTTGTCACAGACCATGGCTATTTGGACATCGCGTTGCTCCCAGACGGGACTCGGGGATACGACGATCTGCGGCGCAGCGCGACGAGGGAGCGCCTGACCGATGACCTTCAGGTGGATGTGGCGAGCCTGGCCGACGTCATCCGATCAAAAGAGGCGGCTGGTCGCGAGAAGGACCGGGCCGTACTGCCCATACTTCGCCAGGTGCTGGAACGTTCTCGATCCATCGAACGCCCGGGACCGGAAATCGGAATCTGAAGCACGTCGCTCCGAATGGTGGGCCGCCCGGGTCTCGATCCCGGCACCTTGGGATTCGCTGATTGGGACATATAGCGGTTCACGGAAGTGCGTTGCTCCTGCTCAGTGGTAGTGCTCTGTGCAGGCTGGTCTGTAGAAGTACGCCAAAGTGGATTCCCTGGGCTGCAAGTTTGGCTGCAATTCCCGCCGCCCCATTGCCCACCCGCACAGCGGTCACCGTCACCCTTTGCGGTGCAAACGTCAAGCACATTTCCCGATCGGCGCGGATGCCCCCGTACGAATCAGGCACTTCGGGGGCAGTGGGGTTCGTTCGTTCTGGAACCCGAAAGTCACGTTGTGAGCGGCTACTTTCCTATGGGTGGGGGCAACAGTCATCCTGTATCGAGAGATACTCTCCCGTTCGTCAGTGAAATCCCGGGGGCTAGGCCGCCTGTTTCGTTCCCTGCGCGTGAGCTTTGCGGAGTTGAGCTGCAGAGTCGGGCCACTAGACCAACCCGTTCGACTCCGCGCCCTCCGGCCACATTCGATTGCCTTGGAGGCCGGAAGTCACGAGATCCGTGTCACTGGCCGGGGCTTCTTGCCCGACACGAAGACCATCGACGTTGGCGAAGGCGGATCCGTCATTGTCGCCGTGACACCCGAGCGACCCAGTGGTGCGGACCCAGATTGGCCGAACGGCAAGCTTCACCTGCGTGTCGTCGACGATCCAACCGATCTTGAACCCAACCGGTTTTACAATTCGTTGCCCTCGATGTCGGCTACTACAACTCCGGCACTAGTCGGGTCTTTGGCGGCCTCAGGCGCCTTTCTGCTTCTGTCACTAGCGATGGTTGGAGCAGTGTGCTTTGGGTTTATCGCTCGTAGCCCTGGAGTTGGCGTGATCTTGCTGCTCTTTTCGTGCATGGTGATCCCGATTGCCCTTCCAGCCGGAATCGTGGGAGTGACGGCAGGAGTGCGCTACATGAGACTTCCAAGGAACTGGAGAAGGCGTGTCCGTGGCCGGTTTCCACTCCGCAGTTTTGGCCACCAGAAGTACGCACCCCTCGCGGTGATTCCTGACTCTACGTGAGCTTGGGACCACCTCCCTTCTGGCGGGCCTCCTTGAGGCGGAAGGACTCCCCGGATGTGGCCACGAGGACGCTGTGGTGGAGAAGCCGGTCGAGCAGGCTGACGGCTGTCGTGTGCTCAGGAAGGAAGCGACCCCAGTCCTCGAAGGGCCAGTGCGAGCCGATGCCGAGTGAGCGGCGTTCGTAGGCCGCAGCGACGACGCGGAAGAACAGCTGGGCGCCGTTGTCGTCCATCGGGGCGAAGCCGATCTCGTCGATCAGGATCAGGTCAGCCTTGAGAATCTGCTCGATCACCCGGCCGACCGAGTTGTCGGCCAAGCCGCGGTAGAGGGTCTCGACAAGGTCGGTGGCGGTGAAATAGCGCACCCGCTTTCCGGCGTCGATGGCGCAATGTCCGAGGGCGACAAGGAGATGGGACTTGCCGGTCCCGGCCGGCCCGACCAGACAGAGGTTCTCCTTGGCCGCGATCCATTCGAGGCTGGCCAGGTAGTCGAATGTGGCTCGGGGCACCGAGGACGCGTCGACGTCGAACTCGTCGAGCGTCTTGGCCACCGGGAAGGCGGCGGCAGCCATGCGGGCCCGGGCGTTGGAGGCATCACGCGAGGCGATCTCGGCTTCGACGAGGGTGCGCAAGAACTCCTCGGGTTTCCAGCGCTGGGTCTTGGCCACCACGAGCAGTTCGGGCGAGAGGCGACGCATGGCACCGAGGCGCAGGCGCCTCAGCCCCGCCTCGAGATCCGCCGCCAGAGGAGGAGGTGTGGTGCTCATGACTCGGTCCCCATGGCGTAGTCACCGAGCGAACGCACGGCGATGGCGGGCAGGTCGACGATGAGAGCGTCACCGGGCTGGCGAGGTCGGGGCACGCCTGAGCCCGCGGCGAGGATGGAGCGCACGTCGTGGGCCCGGAAACGACCGAACTCGACGGCGCGCTCAATGGCGGCGATGAGAGCCGGCCGGCCGTGGGCCGTCTCCATGGCGCACAGTTCGACGAGGTCGGCGGCCAGGGTGGTCGAGCCCCGCGCTGCGGCCGCCTTGATGAAGTCCTCGGCGGCTGGCCCGAGGGCGACGAACGCCTTCTCCGCCGCGGTCTTGGCCCGCACCGCCCGAGCGGGCTCGGGACGCGCTCCGCCGTAGTGCTCGTCACAGATCGCCGTCTCACCAGGGGCAACGAGTGGATGCTCGGCGATGATCTCGCCCAAGAGCACGGCCATGACCACCCCGTCGACCACCCGGAGCTCGACGGTGCGCCCGATATGGGTCGTCGGCACCGAATAGCGGGCCGAGCCGAAACGCACACAGCTCAGACGGTCGACCTTGCGCAGGGCCACCTGTCCGATGCGAGCGCGCAGCGCGGGCAGCTCGCCCATCAAGGGGCGCTCGATCTCGAGGCGTTCGGCGGGAATGGCGACGATCTCCGAATGCACCTGGGTGTTCACCTCGGCGCACCACTGCCTCGCCTTGGCGTTGGCACTCACCAGCTCGGCCACGCTGAGTTCCTCTGGGATCATGAGGTCGGACTTGACGTAGCCGACCAGGTTCTCGACCAGGCCCTTGGACTCGGGGTCCGCCCCCTGACAGAAGTCCGGGCGCGTCGCGTAGTGGGTCACGAAGCGCACGTAGTCGGGGGTCGGGACCACCAGCCCGGCCACCGTGGCGCCCTTCAGACAACCCATGCGATCGGTGAGCAGGGTCTTGGGCACCGCGCCGATGGTCTCCATGCACTCGGCCAACGCCGCCATGGTGGCCTGCGCTCCGAGATTGTCGCTGAAGCAGACGAAACGGAATCGACTCCAGGCCAGCACGGCACAGAACACGAAGAGCGGGCCGATCTGTCCCCAGTCGAACACCAGCACGTCACCGGGCGCCCACACCCCGGGCCGACGGCCCCGGTGATGGTCCATGCGCCACTTCGCCTTGGCCTCGGCCACCGCCCGGCGCAGGTTGCGCGCCGAGCCTTCGTAGCCGGCGGCGCGCACCACCGGGAGCAACCGTTTGGCCGAGATCCGCCCGTCGGTGCGTTCCACCCGCTCGGCGATGATGGCAACCACGGCGTCGTAGTTGTGAGCGACTGTCTCGGCAGAGCCCGATGGCCCTGTCTCGGCGGCCCGGACCTTGGCCACGGCCCGCTTGACGGTCTTGTCGGTGGTGCCGCAGATGGCGGCTGCCGCTCGATAGGAGCCCACCTCTTGGAAGGCGGCATTCATGTCCATTCGTTCCCTCGCTGATTTCATAGAGGTGTCCCTTCAGTCGGTCCGGCGGTTGGCTTGCACCGCCACCGTGACCGGCTGGGGGGACCCTCTCGTGGATACTTCAGCGAGGGGTGCGGACTTCTCGTGGCCAAAAACGGGGACTTCTGGTGGCCATCAGTGCGGACTTTTCATGGCCATAAGTGCGGACTTTCTCGTGGCCACGGACACATGGCTTGTGCTGCTGCAGCAGTTCGGGGGATCAGAGAAACGATCCTCCCGCAGACGCCTTCATCGTCAGAAGCCTCCAACCTCAGTGGAACGACTCCGAGCGTTTCTCCGGACCCAAGGACGGGGGGCGAT
>Ga0182030_10014658_pt1 | contig 15446 bp, 15 predicted proteins | sample 812S3MmetaG_FD_121299 | JGI IMG/M metagenome (GOLD analysis project Ga0182030, IMG submission 121299) | Permafrost microbial communities from Stordalen Mire, Sweden - 812S3M metaG (Illumina Assembly) | ecosystem: Environmental > Terrestrial > Soil > Wetlands > Permafrost | place: Sweden... | reverse complement strand
CGTAGGGCGCGGCCGAGGGACCGGGGAACGTCTCCGTCCGGGTGGCGGGCGGCAGCCAGGGCTCGGGCAGGACGTGCCCGTTGATGAGCACCTGCCCCCCCGCCAGCGAGATCATCTCGCCCGGCAGCCCGATGACGCGCTTGACGAGGTCGGCCACCGGTGGTCCCGCGCAGTCCTCGTGCGGCGGCGTCGAGAACACGATGACGTCGCTGCGGTCGACGCCGTGCAGGTGGTAGCTCAGCTTGTCCACGAGGATCCGGTCGCCGATCTGCAGCGTCGGCTCCATGGAGCCCGAGGGGATGGAGTAGGTGGCGAGCACGAAGGTGCGCAGGACGACCGCGATGACGACCGCGACCACGACGACTCCGAGCAGTTCGACGATCCAGCGGCCGCTCGGTGCCCGGCCGGCGGCGTGCCGCCCCCGGCCCTCCCTCGGAGCCGGCGCCTCGACCGGATGTTCGTCGGCGTCCATGCGGCCAGAAGTATTACCCGGCCCGTGTCCCCGTGGCGCGTCGCCACGGGCGTGTCACGGCCACCAGGCAGTATGGGGACCGTGGTGCGCGCCGTGATCTTCGACTTCTACGGGACCCTGGCCCACTGGGCCGGCGGCCACGACGCCAACTACGCGGCGGTCTTCGCCGCCCACGGGTACGCGCTCGACCCGGCCGTGCTCGACGGCTACTTCCGCCGCTACGACGGCGTGGCGCACGCGGAGTACTCGGTCAACGAGGAGGCCTACGAGGCCTGGGTGCGGTCGCGCCTCTACGACCTGACCGGCGCGTGCGGGGTCGACCCCGCACGCGAGGAGGAGCTGATCGACGCCATGCGGAACGCGGACCAGGGCCGGATGGTGGCCTACCCCGAGGCGGAGGCGACCCTGCGCTCGCTGCGGGACGCCGGCCTCACGATCGGCGTCTGCTCGAACTGGGGCTGGGAGCTCGACGCCTTCCTGGCCGACGTCGGCCTGCTCCACCTGGTCGACTCGGGCGTGACCTCGGCCCGGGCCGGGGCGCGCAAGCCGCACCCCGACATCTACGCCCGTTCCACCGAGGCGCTGTGCGTCGACCCCGGCGACGTCCTCTTCGTCGGCGACTCGTGGGAGCCCGACGTCCGGGGCCCCCGGCGGCTCGGCATGACGGCCGTCCACGTCTGGCGGGAGGACGAGCGGGCCGGGCAGAGCGCGCCGCCACTGGAGCCGGGCGACCACCGGGTCGGGGAGCTGACGGGCGTCCTCGGGATCCTGGGCGTCTAACGGTCGACGGTGCCGACGGGTGGGCGGCCGTTCTCGGCCAGCCCGGCGTCGAGCGCAGCCCGGTCGTCGGCACCGAGCGGCTGGAACCGGAGCTCGGCACCCGGCCGCCACCAGATCGGCTCGTCGCAGGCCCAGGCCTCCTCGCGCAGGCCCACCTTGGTCACCTTCCCGGTGGCGGTCTGGGGCAACGAGGACGAGACGCGCACGTAGCGCGGCACCCACTTGGGCCCGAGGTCGGGCTGCTCGGCCAGCCACCCGGCGAAGGCGTCGGGGTCGAACGGGCGGCCGGGCACCGTCTCGAGGGCCACCATGACCTGGTCGCCCGCGCCCGACGCCGTGTCGGGCACCGGGTACACGGCCACGATCGACAGGTCCGGGTGCCGCGACAGCACCGACTCGACCGGGCCGGCGGCGAAGTTCTCCGAGTCGACGCGCAGCCAGTCCCCGGTGCGCCCGGCGAAGTAGAAGAACCCGTCGGCGTCGACGTAACCCAGGTCGCCGGTCCAGTACCAGCCGTGACGCAGGCGGTCCCGCTCCGCGTCGGCGCGTTGGTAGTAACCCTCGAACTTGCCCCGGCCGCTGCGGTTGACCAGCTCGCCGATGGCCGCGCCGGCGTTGAGCAGCCGGCCTTCGGCGTCGAACTCGGCCGGCGGGCACTCCTCGCCGGTCTCGGGGCTGATGACGGCCAGGTCGATCCCGTCGACCGGCTTGCCCAGCGCGCCCTTGGGCATGCCGGGCACCGGGTTGATGGAGGCGCCACCCTCGCTCTGGCCGTAGCCCTCAATGAGGTAGCACCCGAAGCGTTTGCGGAAACGGTCGCGGTCGCGCACCGACGCCTCGGTGCCGAACGCGCTCTTCAGGGTGTTGTCCGCGTCGTCGGGCCGCTCCGGCGTGGCCAGGATGTAGGCGATCGCCTTGCCGACGTAGCTGAACTTGGTGGCCCCGAAGCGCCGGACGTCGTCGAGGAAGGCCGACGCGCTGAAGCGCGGCCGCACCGCGATGGTCGCCCCGACCATGACGACCGGTCCCCACAGGGCCATGAGGGCGTTGCCGTGGAACAGGGGCATCGGGCAGTAGCAGACGTCCTCGGCCGTGTAGCCGTACCCCGGGGCCGCCACCTCGGCGATGCCGGCCAGCCGGCCCTGCGTGCAGCGCACCGCCTTGGGCACGCCGGTCGTCCCGGAGGTGAAGATGAGCAGGTACAGCGACTCCTCGTCGACGTCGCCCGCCCGCCCGACCAGCGCCCGTGCCGCGTCGGTGCCGGCGAACTGCGCCAGCAGCGACTCGTAGCGCTCGCTCCCCGTGACCAGGATGTGGTCCGGGTCGATCCCGAGGGCCAGCCCGTCGAGCAGCGCGGCGCCCTCGGCGTCCGTCACGATCAACGCGCAGTCGGTGGCCCGGATGTCGGCGGCCAGGGCGTCGCCCCGCCGGGTGGGGTTCACGCCCACGATCGCCGCGCCGGCCAGCGCGGCGCCGTTGAGCCAGAAGAGGTACTCGGGCCCGTTGGGGAGGAGCACGCCGATGTGCGGCGCGGCGTCGCCGAGCAGCGAGCGGGCCAGCGCCCCACGCGTCGCCCCCTCGGCGACGGCCTGGCGCCAGGTCCAGCTCCCGCCGGCGTCCATCACGCCCGTGCGGTCGTCCTCGGCCCGCGCCGCCAGCATGGCTGCCACCGTCGTCACGACGTCACCCCCTCCATCGCCCAGCCCGGTGCCCGGCGCACCAGGCTCCGGTCCAGCGCGTCGACCGTCGCCGCGCCGCACAGCGCCATCGTCCGCCGCAGCTCCGCCTCGTACCAGCGCAGCAGCGCGGCCACGCCGTCCGCGCCGCCGGTCGCCAGCGCCCACAGCGAGGGCCGCCCGACCAGTGCCGCCCGGGCCCCCAGGGCCAGCGCCTTGACGACGTCTGGTGAGCGCCGGACGCCGCCGTCGACGTACACCTCGGCCCGGTCCGCCACCGCGTCGACGATCTCGGCCACGATGTCGGCCGTCGCCGGCGCGTCGGCCAGCTGGCGTGCCCCGTGGTTCGAGACCACCACGGCGGCCGCCCCGGCGTCGACGCACCGCACCGCGTCGTCCGCCCGCTGCACGCCCTTGGCCACGACGGGGAGCGCGCTCAGCCCCGCCAGCCACCCGATGTCGTCGGGGGTCAGCGCCGGTTCGAACTCGCGGGTCACCACCGCCATGAAGCCCCCCTCGTGCGCGCTCTCGGTGCTGTCGCCGGCGAGGTTGGGCAGGGCCAGGTCGTCGGGCAGGTGCACGCCCATGCGCCACTCGCGCAGGCGCAGCCCCGACACCGGCGCGTCGACGGTGAGGACCAGGGCGCCGTAGCCGTGGGCGGCGGCGCGGCCGACCAGCTCGGCCGTGCGCGCCCGCTCCCGCAAGATGTACACCTGCATCCACCGCGGCGCACCCGGCGCGGCGGCGGCCACGTCCTCGAGCGGGCAGGTGGCCAGTGACGACAGGATCATGAGCGCGCCCACCTCGGCGGCGCCCCTGGCGGTCGCCGCCTCGCCCTCGGGATGGGCCAGCGCCTGAATGGCCGTGGGCGCCACGGCGACGGGCGAGCTGACGGGCGTCCCGAGCAGGGTGGTGGCCGTCGAGACCGCCTCGAGGCCGTCGATCCCGGCCAGCACCCGCGGGTGGAGCTGCCAGTGGCCCCACGCCGCGATGTTCCCGTCCAGGAGGCGCTCGTCGTCGGCCCCGCCCGCGTAGTAGGCGTAGGCCATCTCCCCGATGGCGTGGCGGGCGTCGCGCTCGAGGTCGTCGAGGGACAGGTCGGTGACCAGGGGCGCGTCGCCGGCCAGCCGGACGGGGTTGTGCCCCGGTGTGCCGGTGCTGGCAGGATGAGCGGTCACGGGCCGCATGGTAGGCGGCCGCCACAGGGGAGGTGTCGTGCGGTTCTCGTTTGCCGAGTCGATGACGGATCCGTCGTTCTACCTGCCCCTGGCGCGGGCGGCCGAGGACGCCGGCTACGACTCCATGGTCGTCCCCGACAGCATCTGCTACCCCGAGGTGTCCGACACCACCTACCCCTTCAACCCCGACGGCACCCGGGAATTCCTCGAGGACAAGCCCTTCTTGGAGCCGTTCTCCCTGATCCCGGCCATGGGGGCGGTGACCGAGCGCATCCGCTTCGTCACCTTCGTGATCAAGCTGCCGATCCGCCAGCCCGTCCTCATCACCAAGCAGGTCAGCTCCACCGCGGTCCTCACCGACAACCGCCTCCTGCTCGGCGTGGGGACCAGCCCCTGGCCCGAGGACTACGAGATCTGCGGCGTGCCGTGGGAGCGCCGGGGCAAGCGGATGGACGAGGAGATCGCCATCATGCGGGGCCTCATGGCCGGCGGGTTCTTCGAGTTCCACGGCGAGGTCTTCGACGTGCCGTCCATCAAGATCTGCCCGACGCCGAGCCGTCCCGTGCCGATCCTCATCGGCGGCCACCACGAGGCCGCCCTGAAACGGGCCGCCGTCGACGGGGACGGCTGGCTGCACGGGGGAGGGGACCCCGCCGACCTTCCGGGCCTGCTGGCCCGCCTGGCCGAGCTGCGCCGCGAGCACGGCACCGAGGACGAGCCGTTCGAGACGCACGTGATCTCGCTCGATGCGTACACGCCCGACGGCGTGCATCGCCTGGAGGAGCTCGGTGTCACCGACGTGATCGTCGGCTTCCGGTGGCCCTACGGGGTGGAGCAGGACACCGAGACCCTGCAGACGAAGGTCGACAACCTGAACCGCTTCGCCGACGACGTCATCGCCAAGGTCCGCTGAGGATCAGGGGAAGGGGAGACCTCATATGACCGACGAACCGCCCAACGCCCGCGAGCTCGGCATCCGCTCCCGGGCCGCCGTCACCGCCGGGGACCGCGAGGGTTGGCTGGCCCTCTTCGCCGACGACGCCATCGTGGCGGACCCGATCGGGCCCTCGGCCTTCGACCCCGAGGGCAGGGGCCACCACGGGCGCGCCGCCATCGCCGCCTTCTACGACACCGTGATCGCGTCCAGCGAGGCGATCACGTTCGAGATCGCCGAGTCCTATCTCTGCGGCGACGAGGTGGCCGACGTCGGCATCATCCGCACCACGCTCGCCGGCGGCACCCACCAGGCCGTCGTCCACGGCGTCTACACCTACCGCACCGACGGCGCCGGCAAGATCGCCTCGCTCCGGGCCTACTGGGAGTTCGACGCGCTGGAGCTCGTGGAGCTGGGGGGCTGAGTCCCATGCGCGTCATGGTCCGTGAGGGCCTGTTCACCGACCCCGACCCCGACACCGATCCCGCGCCCGCCCTCCTCGGCAGCCGCTGCACCAATTGCGGCAACGTCCTGTTCCCCCGCGTCGACGCCTGCACCTACTGCGCCACCGAGGACCCCGAGCCGGTCGACCTCTCCGGCCCGGGAACGCTGTGGGCCTGGACGGCGGTCACCGCGTCGCCGCCGGGCTACCGGGGCGAGGTGCCCTTCGGCGTGGGCGTGGTCGAGCTGCCCGAGGGGGTGCGCGTCATCGGCCGGCTGACCGAGAGCGACCCTGCCGCGCTGGCCACCGGCCAGCCCATGGAGCTGCGCATCGTCACCCTCCACCGTGACGACGACGGGAACGACGTCGTGACCTACGCCTTCGGACCCCCGTCGGCATCGGCCCCGTCGTGACCGGCGTCGCCGTCACCGGGGTCGGCATGCACCCCTTCGGGAGGTTCGACGGGGTCTCCACCACCGACATGGGTGTCGCGGCCGTGCGGGCCGCTCTGCGCGAGGCGGGCGTCGGCAAGGGCGGGTTCCAGGCCGCCTTCTGCGGCACGGCCTACGGCGGGGTGGCCACCGGCCACAAGGTCCTGAGCCGCCTCGGCATGACCGGGATGCCGATCGTCGACGTCGAGGCCGGCTGCGCCAGCGGCAGCGCCGCGCTCATGCTGGCGGCGGCGGCCATCCGGGCCGGCCAGTACGACACGGTCGTCGTGTTCGGCACCGAGAAGATGCCCAAGGGGATCATCCGCTCCTCGTTCTTCGAGCCCTGGCAGGAGGAGGCGGGCCTGGCCTCGACGCCCGCCTTCTTCGGTCTGCGCGCCCAGCGGCTCTGCCAGACCTCGGGCATCACCAAGGACCACCTCGCCCGTGTGGTGGTGAAGAACCGCCGCCACGGCGCCGCCAACCCCGACGCCATGTACCAGAAGGAGACGACGGTCGAAGAGGTCCTGGCCTCGCGCGTCGTCTGCGAGCCGCTGCACCTCTTCATGATGTGCTCGCCCAACGAGGGGGCGGCCGCGCTGGTGCTGCGCCGCACCGACCTCGTGACGTCGCCCTCCTCTCCTGCGCCCGTCACCCTCGCCGCGGCCGTCCTGCGCTCCCACATTCCGGGCTCGGTCCTCAGCGAGTCGACACCGCTCTCGGGCCTAGTCCACGACGACGCGCCGGCCCCGACCACGTTGTCGGCCACCGCCGCCTACGAGGAGGCGGGCCTCGGGCCGGCCGACCTCCACGTCGTCGAGTGCCAGGACACCGACGCCGCCCGTGAGCTCGGGTCGTGCGAGGAGCTCGGGCTCTGCGAGCCCGGCGGGTCGGCGGCGCTGCTGAGTTCGGGTGCCACCCATCTCGGCGGCCGTCTCCCCGTCAACCCGAGCGGGGGGCTGCTCTCCAAGGGTGAGCCGCTCGGCGCCTCCGCGCTCGGACAGGTGGTGGAGCTGGTGCGCCAGCTGCGCGGCGAGTGCGGGCCGCGTCAGGTCGAGGGCGCCCGCGTGGCGCTGTCGCACACGGTCGGCCGGGGGGCCAATGCCGGCGTGGTGATCCTGACCCGCTGATCGCCTCACCCGAGACGTGAACCACCTGCGGCGCCTCGTGCGCCGCCGCCCCGACCACAACCCTGACCGAGTAGGAGCGAGACACACACATGCCAGCGCCGTACGCCGACAGCCCCGGTCGATGGGAGTTCCTCTTCTCCCGGGACGGGCACGCCGAGATGTCCTGGACCCCGACGCCCGACATGGCGAACCCCTTCGGCAGCGTCCATGGAGGCATCATCGCCACCGTCATCGATGAATCGTGCGGGGCGGCCCTGATGCCGTTGATCGACGCCCCCTCCGCGCCCACCGTCTCCCTGAACGTCGAGTACCTGCACGCGGTCCAGATCGGCGGCGCCTACACCGTGCGCAGTGAGATCGTGCGCAAGGGCCGGGCGATGGCCATCGCCGACGCGCGCATCCTGAACGAAGAGGGCACGATGCTGGTCCGAGGCACCTGCTTCTTCCAGATCCCCCGCCCGCAGTAGCGCGGGATCAGTCGTCGCCGAGCCGGGGGAGCAGTCCCGGCAGATCCAGGAGGGAGGCGATCACGGCATCGGGCTGCGGGCCGTCGTCGGGGAAGGGCTCCGCGCCCTCCCGGTCGATCCACACCGAACGCCAGCCCGCATCGTGCGCCCCGGCGACGTCGTTGACGGGGTGGTCACCTACCAGCACGCACGACTCCGGCCCCACGCCCAGCTGGCGCTCGACCACCTCGAAGATCCCCTTGTCCGGTTTGGCGACGCGGTGGTCCTGCGCGAAGACCACCGACTCGAAGTAGCCGGCGAGCCCCACCGTCTCGGGTAGCCGGCTCCCGTTGGAGAGCAGGCCGAGGCGGTAGTCGGTGCGCAACGCGTCGAGGCCGGGCACCGTGTCGGGGAACAGCGCCGGGTCCCGGTCGCGATGGTGGAAGTAGGAGGCGCTCAACGCCGCGGCCAGCGCCTCGTCCTCCCGCTCGTCACCGCCCTCGACGGCGCGGCGCCGGGCCAGCGTGCGGGCGAACCCGTGCACGCGCAGCTCGGCCAGTGACCAGACCTCGGGATGCTCGGCCACCGCGGCGGTCCGGTCGTCCTGCAGATCCTGCCAGGACAACGCGTCGGCGAAGAGCCCGGGCCGCGCCGCCCGCAGCTCCTCCGTCACCGCCACCAGCGCGTCGCGCATGACGCGCTCGAAGTCCCACAGCGTCTGGTCCCCGTCGAAGAGGACGGCCCGGATCACCGCCGCCTCAGGCGGACGCGTCGACGAGCACGACCTTGCCGAGCTTGGCGCCCTCGGCGAAGCGGTCGTAGGCCGCCTGCGCCTCGGACAGGGGGAAGGTCTCGCACACCGGGACGCGGATGCGCCCCGCCGCCAGGGCCGGCACGACGTGCGCCGCCATGGCGGCGGCTACGTCGGCCTTCTCGCTCCGGCTGCGGCCGCGCAGCGTGGAGCCGCCGATGCGGGCCCGCGTCCCCATGAGCGAGAACAGGTTGAGGTCCACCTGGGCCCCACCGCCGACGCCGATCACCACGACGCGGGCGCCGGTGGCCAAGTGCGGCAGGACCGCCTCGACGCTGGGCGCCCCCACCAGCTCGAGCACGACGTCGTAGGGGCCACCGTCACCCTCGTGTCCGGGCTCGAGCACCGCCGACGCGCCCAGCGCCGCCACCGCGTCACGACGCGACGCATCGCGCACGGTGGCCGTGACGATCGCTCCCGCCGCCGCGGCGAGCTGCACGCCAGCCGTCCCCACGCCCCCGGCCGCCCCGCTCACGACCACCCGCTCACCCATCCGCAGCCCGGCCTGGGTGAAGAGGGCGTCGTAGGCCGTCGTGAAGACCTCGGGGAAGCCACCGGCCTCGGGCCACGAGAGGTCGTCGGGGACGGCGAGGGCGTGGGACTCGTCGACGCGGGCGAGCGTGGCCTGGGCCCCGCCACCGACCACGGCCATGATCCGGTCGCCCGGGGCGAAGAGCGTCACCTGGCGCCCGACGCCGACCACCTCGCCCGCAAGGTCCATGCCGGGGATGTCCTGCGGCCAGCCCGGCGGCGCTGGATAGTGTCCGGCCCGTTGTGCGAGGTCCGCGTTGTTGATGCCGGCCCCCCGCACCGCCACGAGCAGCTCGGTGTCCCCGGCGACGGGGTCCTCCCGCTCCTCCCAGAACAGCCGGCCGTCCCGGATCACCGCAGCATGCATGCCGGCCACCCTACGCGGGCCCGGGCGCCCGAGACCCCGAGCGGCCGCCCGCCGGCGGCCGGTAGGGTCCACCCCATGGCTCTCTACGACATCCCCATCCACACCCTCCAGGGCGACGACGCCACGCTCGGCGACTACGCCGGCAAGACGCTGCTGCTGGTCAACGTCGCCTCCAAGTGCGGCCTCACCCCGCAGTACGAGGGCCTCGAGCGCCTGCAGAAGACCTACGGCGACAAGGGCTTCAGTGTGATCGGCTTCCCGTGCAACCAGTTCATGGGCCAGGAGCCGGGCACGTCCGAGGAGATCGCGCAGTTCTGCTCGGCCACGTACGGCGTCACCTTCCCGCTGACGGAGAAGATCGAGGTGAACGGCGAGGGCCGTCACCCCATCTACGCCGAGCTGACCGAGAAGACCGACGCCGAGGGCAACGCCGGAGACATCACGTGGAACTTCGAGAAGTTCCTCGTCTCACCGGCCGGCCAGGTCGTGGCGCGCTACCGGCCCCAGGTCGAGCCCGAGGACCCCACCATCGTGGGCGACATCGAGGCGCAGCTGGCCACCGCTTGACCACCGCCGGACCCGTTCCGGCGGGATCCATCCTCACCGCGTCCATCTTCGACATGGACGGGCTGCTCATCGACTCCGAGATCCTCTGGCACGAGGCCGAGATCGAGATACTCGGCGGCCTCGGCGTCCCCCTCGCCGTCGAGGGCTGTCGCACCACCAAGGGCATGTTCGTGGACGAGGTCACCGAGCACTGGTTCCGGCTGTACCCGTGGAGCGGCCCGACGCCGGCCGAGGTCGCGGTGACGATCGTCGACCGGGTGATCGACCTGATCCTGGCGCAGGGCGAGCTGAAGCCCGGCGCTGTGCACGCGATCGAGCTGTGTGCCGGGCGCGGCCTCTCCCTCGCCGTGGCCTCGTCGTCGCAGTACCGCCTCATCGACGTCGCACTGCGCCACTTCGGCCTGCGGGACCGGTTCGCGCTGGTCCACTCCGCCGAGGACGAGGAGTACGGCAAGCCCCACCCCGCCGTGTTCCTTACCGCGGCGGCGAAGCTCGGCGCCGTGCCGCGGCAGTGCCTCGTGTGGGAGGACGCGCCGGCCGGCGTGCTGGCGGCGAAGGCGGCGTCCATGGCCTGCATCGCGGTGCCCGAGCACGGTGAGGGTCACCACCCCGCCTTCGGCCTGGCCGACCTGGTCGTCGACTCGCTGCTCCAGGTCGACGGTGCCGCCCTCGACGCGGTGGCGCACCATCACGCCGGCGACGTCACCGTCGAGGGCTGACCCCGCCGGCCCTGCAGCACGCGCTGCGGGCGAACGACGCCGGCCCGTCGGAATCATTGGGGCTCGACGCGGCGTCCTGGTTGACATTGAGCGGCCACGTGGATGCATCTTTGTGGTCACATCCGAGGACATGTCCTCGGCCTACTAGGGCGATTGTCACCGGAACGTCGGACCGCAGAATTCACCGGGCGCGCCCCGCGTCTGAAGACTATGTTCAGCCGTGAGGCAACAGAGGGGCTTGGCGAATTCACCCCTCAGCGACAGATTCGAATATAGCGAGACCGGAACCTTCGTCGGGTGGGGGTTACTCATGCACATACCGTCACAGCTCAAAAGCGCAAAGCACGTACGGCTGGTGGTCCCGGCCGTCGCACTCCTCTGCGTGCTTGTCTTGTCCGGGTGCGAAGGAAACACCACTCCAGCGACCGGCGTCGGGACGACCACGGCGATCCTCAATGGGCAAGGAAGTTGTTCCGGCGGTGTCCCGACTCCCTGTTCTTGGTACTGGCGATGGGGCACCAATGGCAACTTCCAATACTCGTCGGCGATATCGGGTCCCGCGAAGGCGACGTGGTCAGGAACGCTCAGTTACCAAGTCACCGGCCTCACGCCTGGCACGACCTACAGCTACGAGTTGTGCGGCGAGGGTGACGCCCAAAGTTCGTTCATCTGCGCCGGGTCTGGCAATGGGATAAGTCAGTTCACCACCGAGTCGAGCGGATCCACGTCGGGTGGATCGAGCGGAAGTGGATCGAGCGGAAGCGGATCGAGCGGAAGCGGGTCGAGCGGATCGACGTGCACGAGCCCGGTCTGGTCGTCGAGCGAAGCGGAGGGTACCTACAACACCGATCCCAATGACGGCACGCAGAACTGGTGGGTCAACAACGATGCCTGGAACGGCAGCGCCGGTCCGCAGACGATCAACGTATGCAACGCGTCGAGCTGGTCCGCAACGTCGAACCAGAAGGACGTCCAGGGTGCGGTCGAGACCTACCCCGACACCGAGTACGACGTCGGCGGCCGTAACTGCGCTGCGGCGGGCAACGGGAACCCCTGTACGACCAAGCCGATCTCGGGCTACAGCACCATCGGGTCGACCTTCTCCGAGTCATACCCGACGACTGGCGACTCCTTCGACGCCGCCTATGACCTCTGGCTGAACAATTGGTCCACCGAGACGATGATCTGGAACCAGTGGGGCGGCGATCAGAACTACTGGGGCCAGTGTGCGGAGCCTGGGTCCGATCAGAACGATTGCGTCGGAGCCGGTGGCGCGCAGGCCGATTCTCTCGCAGTCACCCTCGGCGGCGTGGCGTACCACTTCCTCGCACTCGGACCCGACACCGCGAGCGGCACGCCGATCCCGTGCACCCCAGCGAACGAGAGCAAGTGCGAGTACATGTTCTTCCGTGACAACCAGGTCGCTTCGGGTTCGGTCGACATCCTGGCCGCGTACAAGTGGATGGTCTCGCAAGGCTTCATCTCGGCCAGCGACGTTCCGACCCAGCTCGAATACGGCGTCGAGATCGTGGCCACGAGTGGCACCCAGACGTTCCCGATGAACGGGCTGACCTTCAACGCATCGTGAGGCGCCTCCGCGACGTCTGGTGAGCGCTTCCGACCTTGGATCGGCACACACGGAGCCGTCGCTGCGCCCACCGCCGACGATCGTTTGTCAGCGACGGTGAAGACGAGACACGTTTCCGATGGCTGGTCGGTGGTGGTGGTCGTCATGCCTTCGGTGCTGGTTTGGCAGGACGCCCACCAGGGCTCCCCGGCCTGCAATCTGTCGCACTCGTAGAAGTGCCGGAGGCCCAGGCCGTCAGCAGCCCGCGTCGGTAGCCGAGGAGGTCGCGGTCACGGGCGTTGAAGCAGGCGATGGAGCGCCCCGCCCATGGCCTCGACCTCCTGTGCGACCGCAATGTTGCTGAAAGTCGCCCGGCCGATGTGGTCGTCGAGGATCAGGAAGGAGCTGGCGACCGGCACACCACGCCGATCTGGTGCCGCAGGCGGAATATCGTGCAGTGGGCGGAGCAGTCCGCCTGTCAAGAGAGTTCGGCACCCACCCGCGGGCGGCGCGCATTCTGAGGAGGAGCCTGATGTCACGTGTTCGCGTCCACAACTTCTCGGTGTCCCTCGATGGTTTCGGCACCGGTGAGGGTCAAAGTCTTGAAGCCCCGTTCGGACATGCCGGCCAGCGGCTCCACGAATGGTTCTTTCCGACCCGCACGTTCTGCAGCTTCCACGAGACGCAGGGCGACTCGAGCGGAAGCACCGGCGTCGACGATGCCTTCGCAAGCGGCTGGGATCGTGGCATCGGTGCCGAGATCATGGGCCGCAACAAGTTCGGACCTCAGCGCGGGCCGTGGGTGGACGAAGAGTGGAGGGGCTGGTGGGGGGACGACCCGCCGTTCCACACCCCGGTGTTCGTCCTCACCCATTACCCGAGGCCCTCGATCGAAATGAAGGACGGAACGACGTTCCACTTCATCGATGCCAGTCCGGCTGAAGCAGTGAAGGTTGCCCAGGAGGCCGCTGGCGGCCTTGACGTTCGTATCGGCGGAGGCCCGCTGACCATCCGCGAATTCCTTGCCGCCGACCAGATCGATTACATGCACGTCGCGATCGTGCCCTTGGTCCTCGGACGCGGCGAGCGACTGTGGGATGGGCTGGAAGGACTTGAATCTCGCTTCGAATTGGACTCCGTCAGCTCCCCCAGTGGCGTCATCCATCTCACGCTCTCCCGCTGACTTCGGCTGGAGCAACCGCATGCCCACGAGCGAGATCCCAGCTCAATTGGCTGCTGATGCGGTCGTCGGCGTCCCGCAGCTCTCGGTCTGGACGCCAACGACACCGACCGGAGCGGGTGATTCACTGGCGGCCTCGCTTGCGAAGCGATGCGCGATCCAGCCGACCATGTCGTTGGTGGAGACAGCGATGACCCCGTAGTGATCAAGCCCCGGGTAGATCCACCGCTCGACGTTGGCGCCGAGGCTGCACAGATGTGTGTAGAGGATCTGCGTGGTGAAGACAGGTATCTGCTCGTCGGCACCCCCCTGAATGATCAGAAGCGGCACTGAGGGAACGCTCGAGAAGTTGGCGGGGTCGTTCTCCGCCAAGATCGGTGCGAACGAGGCGAGCTGGGTCGGGTTCTGCTTGATCAGCTGCGAGTACGTGTACTTGTCGAGGGTGTTCTCGAGGTAGGTGAAGCAGCCCTTCTGCAGCGTGGGGATCAAGGCGATCCCCTTCGTCGTCAAGATCTGCTGCAGAGGGACCGCGGCGTTGCCGTAGGCGGCGTTGTAGCCCACCGTCGCCATGTAGAGGTAGAAGCGGTACGGGCTCGTCTCGAGGAAGGCGTAGATCGAGGCGAACTGCGTCGGAGGAGCCCCGGCCACCGCTCCGAGCATGGTGAAGCCGTGCCGGGCTCCGTAGGTCGCTCCTGCCTTCCAGGCGAACATCGCCGTCTGGCCACCCTCTGAGTGGCCCCACACGACGTAGTGCTTCGACGTGTCAGCGGCGCTGAGCTGGTGGGCGGCGAGCACGATGTCGATCGTGTTGTCTCCCGAGATCCCCCCGACCAGATAGGGAAGCAGGTCCGGCGGCGTCCCTTCTCCCTGGTAGTCGCTCGCCGTCACGACCCAGCCCTGGGCCAAGAGCGCGTTCAGGCTGGCGTGCGGGACCGTCGTCAGGTCCTCATCGGTGTAGTTGGTCGACGGCGCGCAGATGTCGCCCATGCCGTTGGTGCCGTGCGACCAGGTGACCACGTCACGGCCGGACGTCGGCGCGGCAGTGGGCGGCACGAAGACCATGCCGGTCACGGCGACGTTCTTGCCATCGATCCCCGTCGAGACGTACATCACCCGGTAGGCGGTGGCATGCACCCTCGCAACGGTTGTCTTCTCGTACTTGAGCAGGGTCCCCGGTGCCTTCGAGCTCACCCCGGCGGGAACGACGTAGAACGCAGGAAGCCCATGCGGTGCCGATGAAGGCGTTGAGCCCGACGTCGAACCGCAGGCCGATGTGACCAACACCACGCTGAGTAGTGCGCCCAATACCGCTGCGGCCTGGCGGAATCTCGTCCTCGTTCCCATCACCGCACTGCACTCACCTGTCTTGTCCTGGGAGTACGCGCCTCAGTCATGCAGTCAGTTCGCTCACCCGTCTGGCTCAACGATCCAGGCTGGTGCGTCTCACCGTAAGTAATCGCGTTGCCTTCTTCCAGGGTCCTAAGACCTTTTGACCCCTGGTCATGGTGCTGCGACCGTCGGCTACAGCACGCGCTCCAGACGCGCCGACACCTCGCGGTACCGCGCCACGGGAATGAGGTGCACCCCCTCGAAGGCCCCCGAGTCGCGGATGGCGGCCACCAGGTCGCAGGCCGCGTCGACGCCGGCGTTGCGGTCGCGCTCCAGTCGCTTCACGAGGTCGTCCGGGACGACGAGGCCCGGTATCTCCTTCGTCAGGTTGCGCGCCATGGCGGGGCTGGCGACGACGATGACCCCGGCGTAGACGGGGACGTCGACCCCCACCCGGGCGCGCCAGGCCAGCAGGTCCTCGAGGGAGAAGCCGATCTGCACGAAGAGGAAGTCGGCTGCCCGCTTCCACTCGGGCAGCGGCCGCAGCCCGGTGGCCGCCCCGAAGCGCATCGACGGGGAGGAGTCGCCGCCCTCGCCACCGCCCCGCATCCCCTCCACGTACCGGCGCCCCTCGGCGAGCATCGTCCGCACCGTGAGCTCGCTGGTGCGCGAGCCGGCCAGGGGCTCGTCGCCGTAGACGAAGAGGAATTGGTCCACCCCGTAGGCCGACGCCGTCAGCAGGTCGCGCCGGAAGCCGAGGAGGTTGCGGTCGCGGGCGTTGAGGCAGGCGATGGAGCGCCCGCCCATCGCCTCGACCTCGTGCGCCACGGCCACGCTGCTGACGGTCGCCCGGCCGATGTGATTGTCGGGGATGAGGAAGGAGCTGGCG
>Ga0182030_10014655_pt1 | contig 15449 bp, 13 predicted proteins | sample 812S3MmetaG_FD_121299 | JGI IMG/M metagenome (GOLD analysis project Ga0182030, IMG submission 121299) | Permafrost microbial communities from Stordalen Mire, Sweden - 812S3M metaG (Illumina Assembly) | ecosystem: Environmental > Terrestrial > Soil > Wetlands > Permafrost | place: Sweden... | reverse complement strand
TCTGGGGAAACCGGTGTAAATGCTTTTACCGTAGTTGTCTTTTGTCTCAACCTGACTGAGCTGAGCGATTGAAGTATAGACATCGTGAGGTGCCTCACGACTAGTGATGGCTTCAAAGGCGCTCGAGTTATAAAATTCGTTGAGGTCTTTAACGTTCCAGGATGTGATATCGCTCAAAGCCTCAGGGCTACCGCCGTCATGGGCATAGACAGCGTCAAAGCCCAGGGCCCACTGGATGTAATATGGTCGGGCGCTGCGGACCGGACCAATGTAATTTGGCTGGGTGTCTTGATAAACGGCCATAAAGCGCGTAATGCCGCCCTCAGCTAGAGCTTCAAAAACCACTCCAGCCTGATCAAGACCAGACTGTGGTCGGGCAAAAGTACTATTTTCGACCATCACGGCAGTAACTGGTCGATTGTTGACGCTTGGATCTACCTGTAAACCGGTTAATGTACTGGCTACGGTTGTCGGTTTTGGTGCAACATACTTCTTGACGACTAGTTTAGGTTGAATGACTGTCGGGTGGTCAAAGTGCAAAATGGCGAAGGAAGTAGCAGCGGCTGCTAAAACCAAAATAACCAGACCAGCTAATATTAAGTGTTTTTTGCGGGGCCTTCGACTAGCAAAAGCCGGCAGTAGTAGCCTTAGTCGCCCTGACCTAGTCTTGGCTTCGTCGGGGGCTGGACCAAATTCTTGTTCGATTTTTTGCTCGTCGACGGCTGCCTCAGACTTAAGGGCTGGCCGATCGGGGCTGTCTTCAATTGCCGAAACGGTTGGCCGATGTTTCTCGGGCGGCTTAAAATCGCTATTCATAAGCACTATTGTATCAGATGCCTTGACGTTTTTCCTGAGATTGAATGACTTACAGTACTAGAGGCTTTTGATCATGTCGTCAAGTCGTCGCAAAGAGGTAGTTTTGCCAAGCGTGGCTAACGTATCGGCTAGGCCCGGGCTAGCCGGGGCCTGGGTAGTGGCAATTCGAATTAGGCTAAATAAAACAACTGGTTTTTGCTGGGTCTGGCCAAGCAAACCGTTGAGTCTTTCGGTCAGGTCACCCACGTTAAAATCGCTTTGCTCAAGATTGTTTCGGCTTTGTTCCAAAAACTGCTTGAGTTCGGGGCTAGTTAACTTTTGGAGTTGTGGGTGGTCCTGCCAGAGTTTGGGGTTAATTGGTAAATCGGTGAAAAAGAAGCGCGTTAGTTCCGGTAGCTCACCGAAATATTTGAGACGTTCCTGGATTAACGCTAAGACCTGTTTTCTATAGTCTGCAGTTGACTCGGCCGCTTCCGCTGGCCAAAAATCTTTAACTTTTTCAGCTAACTGATCGAGCGATAGTTGACGAATATACTGTCCATTCATCCAAAGCAGTCGACGTTCATCGAATCTTGCCCCGCTCCGGCCGACGCGAGCCAGAGAAAACTTATTAATTAGTTCTTCGCGGCTGAAGACTTCCTGCTCGGTTCCATCGTTCCAACCCAGCGAGGCTATGAAGTTGACCAAAGCATCTGGTATATAGCCGTCCTTAATGTATTCCAAGACATCCTTGGCGCCGTCGCGCTTGGATAACTTCTTAGTACCATCAGCACCCAGCACGTGCGGCATGGTAGCCATCAAAGGTGGCGTTAACTCGAGAGCTTCGTAGGCATTAAGATAGTTAGGTAAACTGGCGATGAACTCTTGACCTCTAATAATATAGCTTACCTCCATCTCGGCATCGTCGACAATGTGGGCGAAGTTGTAGGTTGGGTAACCATCGGACTTAATGATTATAAAGTCGTCGATAACTTCCGGGCCGGCTTGCAAGTCGCCCATGACTTCATCGTGCCAATGATAGGCTTTTGGTTCGGATTTGAAGCGCAGCGGCATGGTGCCGCCCCATTTGGGTAGATCGTCTGGCCGATGGTTCCGGAACAAAAATGGCTGCTTTCTTGCGTGAGCCTGCTCACGAAAAGCATCGACTTGTTCGGGAGTGTACGGGTCAGCATAAGCCCGGCCAGCATCGATCAATTTTTTGGCCCAGCGTTGGTAAATTTCTAAGCGTTCGCTTTGACGATAGGGCGCAAACGGACCGCCGACATCCGGACCTTCATCATAATCAAGACCTAATGCTTTGAGACTTTCGATGATATGATTTTCGGCCGCTTCGACGTGACGAGCCCGGTCGGTGTCTTCAATTCTAAGAATAAATTGCCCGTTACTGTGACGAGCTACCAACCAGGCGAAAAGCGCCGTGCGAATACTGCCAACGTGCAAGGAGCCGGTTGGGCTCGGTGCAAAGCGAGTGCGAACAGGTTGTGCCATGTCTGCAGTATACGGCTTTGTCAGCTATACGGTAAAGACTAAAAGCTACATGTTGGCAGCGATTGTCGCCATCTGGCTGGTGCTTAAACCGCCATTGCCAATTAACTTAAACCAAATGCCATTATTAACCCAAGTCGCATCGGTATTGTTGTAGGCATAAAGAGTGGTGTTGCCGGTTTTAATGGCTTCGTATGAGTTACTGGTGGGAAAAACGTATTTGTCAAACAACGTAGCGCTGTCCCATTTGGAGGCGGTCTGAACAAGGCTGAAGCTGTGCTGGCCGTTGGTACTGTGGAAATTAATGGCTACTGTTCCCGGGCTATAAGTAAACTTGCCAATCGCAAAGCCGCTGGGCTGCCATTTTGGTAAAGTGGCGTTAATACCGGCTCGGCTAGACGCCACCCGAATTTGAATATCGGCCGCATTTTGATAAGCCACAAAACCAACAATCAATAAAATTGCCAAACTGGCGGCTGCCACACTGCTGATACGTCGCATCACATTTTTGTGACTCACCCGCTTGTGTTTGTAGGCAGGTTGGGTGTGACTGGTGGCGTGGGCTAAAGCTCGTTCAAAAATATCGTCTGAGGGTTGGCGAGTGATCGACGGAGTGTTGTCGACGACGGGTGCCACTTTTGTTTGGACTGCGGCGACTGGTGTGACGGCCTTGACGACTGGCGTAGTGGTCAATTCTAAATTACCAAAGCGACTGATTAGCTTGTTTTTGGCGATCCTAGCTGCTCGCTTGAGACGGGCTTGATCGATAGCCGTGGCCGAATATTTGGGCACGATATCAAAGCGAGGAATTTTTGATAATAGATCAGTCCGGGCGGCCACTTTGAGGTGACGTTTAAATGGCACAACTGGTCGTTGAACGGCCCGGCGCATGAGTGTTGTGGTGTGCTGTGGTTGATGGTGGGCAGCTGGTTTGGTGATCTCGCGGCGAATATCAAACACCCGCGCCTTGGTTGGCAAGACGGCCTGGTGGGTTTCCGTCTTATAGCTTGTTGGCTTCGGTTTGGCCGGAGTCATGGCCTTTGCGGCGTGATGGGGCGAGCTGAAAAAACCATCAATGGCTTGATGGACCTTGTTATGGGAGCTATCTAACAACGAACCCGTTAGTGCATCATAGGGTCTGCCATTGAGCTCAAGAACATTAGCTTTTGTCGTCACCTGTCTTTGTTATCTCCGGATCGCTTAAGCGGAATACTCATATTTTAGACCCTCTTGCGCGTATAATGCAAGTGGTTTCATAATAGTAACGGTCTACAATTCAGTACTCAGATTTATTGATTTAACACCGTTTGTAGTTTCGCCCACATAAGACAAGGATACGAACATGGAAACTATTGACTTCATGGACTCAAAGTTACGTCGTCGCAACAGCATCATGTTGATGATCGGCTACGTCTTAATTGGCATAGCCATAGTAATGCTTACCACCATTTTTGTTTTTTTCGCCCAAGGTTATGACTATCAGAACGGCCACGTCATCCTAAACGGGATGGTTTATGTTGCCAGTACACCCAATCCGGCTCAGATCTACATTAATGGGGTACTCTATAATAGTGGCACCGACACGCGCATCTTACTTCCGGCTGGTACCTATAATTTTAAGCTGGAGCGAACCGGCTATCGCAGCTGGCAGCGCACTATCGTGGTCACCGGCGGCCAAGTAGTCTACTATGATTATCCTTTCTTATTTCCTGGTAGTTTGACGGCTAATGCAGTTCAAACTTATGCCACCGCCCCAGCCTTTATAACTCAGAGTTTGGATCAACATTGGCTAGTGGTGGCCCAAGCCAACTCACTAACCTCATTTGATTTATACGACCTAACCAACCCACAACAAGCACCGACGACGATTAGTTTACCGGCCGGTTTGTTATCGACAGAAGCATCGTCAGAAAGCCTGCAACCAGTAGCCTGGTCGAATGATAATAGCCACTTGTTGCTGAAGCATACTTATGACAACAATGTTGAATACATTTTGCTGGATATAAGTTCCCCAGCCCAATCGATTAACTTAACCAAAACTTTATCGTTGCCTACTAGCAATATTGATCTTCAATTTAACAATGAGCAATCCGACCAATACCTGATTTTGAACTCGACAACCCAAACACTTTACCAAGACAACTTAAGCTCCCCTCAACTGCAGCTTTATGCCAACAAGGTCTTGGCCTATAAAGCTTACAATGGCAACACTTTGCTCTATGCCACACCAGATCCAAGCAAAGCTGCCGAGGTTGATATAGACCTAAATAATGGCAGTCAGACCTACACAATTCGTCGGCTACCAACCAGCCCGAATTACCTATTAAACCTGACGTCTTACGACAATAATTTATATGTCGCTATGGCTGCTAGCAATGATCACCTGGCCTATATTTATGAGAATCCAATTAATCAAATTACTGATCAGCAAATTGGTGTAGCGGTACCGGTAGAAGTTTTTAGCCTGGCTTCTCCTAGCTATCTAGCTTTCTCCAATAACGCCCAGTACATCCTGTTTGAAAACGGTACTAACCTGGCAGTTTATGATGATGAGAATGCCCAGGGTTATACCTATACCCTGCCTTCTCCGCTCGATCAGCCGCAGACTCATGTGGCTTGGATGGACGGTGCTCAGCTAACCTACGTTAGTAAAGGCCAGCTTGAAGTTTTTGATTACGATAATACTAATCGGCAGACACTAAGTTCGGCCGATGCTCGCTACGCGGCTTATTTCAGCCCAAGTTATAAATATGCCTATACCCTGGTGCCGTCAGTCGCCAACTCAACTCAAGAACTTTTAACGTCAACCGCCTTATTAACGCCAGCTGACCTCTAGTCTAGAAGAGCCAATTCCAGAACCGGCTCCACAAGGTCGGGCCATTGCTAGGTAGCTGGGTGCTAGGCGCTAGTAAAGTCGAGGTATTGGTGCCACCGCCATTGGTTGATGGATCAGGGCTAATTTGATCGCCGACGACAATTAGACGGTTGATACTGGTGCCCGGCGGATCACAAGTAATCAGTGTGGCCGTGGCCGCATGGCCGGGCACATTATCTAAAACGCCGACATCATTAGGGCTGACGACTTGAGTTTCAAAAACTTTATAAATATAAACTTTTCCATTGTTGATGATGTAAAACGTATCACCCGGCACGAGGGTGTGCAGTAGCACAAAGGCGAACTTATACTTGCCGGGGTTAAAGATATTATTGCTGGAGTGGCCAAAATAAGCTGAGTTGCCAATCTGGCCTGGTAAGACAGTTGACGGGTAATGCACCACACCAGCTTCCAAGTCATTTTCGATGACATTCTCGTTTGTACTTGTGACTGAAAAATCAATCGGGATATCAACACTAATTTTGGGGACAATAACTTGTGGTGTGCTGCTGGGCGTAACGCTGCTCGGGTCAACAATAATCGGCGTCGCGCTGGCCGTGTTGCCTGGTTGGATAAACGGGATAATGAAAATTTGGTTGAAGAAACTGAACATGAAAACGATCAAAACCGCCAAGCCGACGGCTAAACCAAAACCGAGGGACTGGAGGTGGTGTTTCGGTCGCAGCCGGCCGTTCGCAGAAACTTTATCGCGAATCAGCTGACGTAATTGGCTAACACTGCGTGGTCCGTTTAAAGTGGTGGCCGATGGTTGATGATTAGATACTACTATGCCAGAAGCTGTCGTCTGAATCGGTGGCGGCGTGTGGGTCTTAGGCGGCGTCACGGTTGGCTGGGGCTGGGCGACATAATGATAACTGTGGGGGGTGCCTTTAGCGGCTCCGTAATCATCATAAAATTCTCGCCAAACATCATGTTTGTCCTGGTCCGACAGATTAGTGTAATAATTGTGCCACTCTGTCTGAATGGTGGCCAAGCTCTTGCCTGACGTGCTGAGCTGATACATAAACTGTTGGTGTTTACTGCGCGGCTTTATCACTTCAGCTTCACGGGCTTCAGTAAACGGATCGGGCTCTTGCTGGTAAATGCGCTTTAATTTTTCACGAATCAAATCAGCCGCTTCGACAGCACCTGGCAGTTTACCACCGCCAACCGGATGTTCGACCGGCTGTTTTGCCAAGCTATAACCATCAATTGGCGGCGGTGGGTCGTTACTGCTCGGGAATAATGGATTAGTGTTCTGCATTAACAATTAAGCCTATGCTAGTTTTACAGATATAATTATAGTACACTGTCCTCCGATACCCTCTCCCATTTCGCAAGGGCGAGTGGCGGAACTGGTATACGCGCACGACTCAAAATCGTGTTCCTTACAGGATTGAGGGTCCAAGTCCCTCCTCGCCCACCAAATTTGTCTCATTGAGATTGTGCCACCGTATAGACTGCACTGGATAAAGCCGAAAAAGTCTGAGTCGGATTTTGCAACCACCAAACCGTCGCGTAGGCAGCTGTTTTGACCCGCCAGAGTTCGTTATTATCAGATAGTTTAGTACTGCAGACTTCCCCGCTTGCGGCCACGATTAAATACTGCAAATGTTTGATAACTAAATTTAGTTTATATTGGCTAGTGAATTCGTGGAGGGCCTCAATCAACCTTAGTAAATCCATCTCGGACGTAAAGGCGGTCGTAAAAGCCGCACTAGCTGCCATTTTTTGGAGTTGGCTGAGATTTACGACACCGGTTGTGTCGGATCGATCAAGCAATGATCTTGGTGCGGCCGTGAAGTAATCAATAGCATCGCCCGCGAGGGTTAATGGCCCAGAGTATTTATCAATAAATTTCTCTAAAACAATCGCCGTTTCGGAATTGCGGCCTAGATCGCCGACGACTAGGACGGCGTCAGCCCACTGGCTGGCGTCTAGTAGTACGGCCAGGGTCGGTTGGCTAAAACTGCCACTTGGTGTGCTGGGGGCGAACAAACCGGCCTCAAATGACTTACCAACAGTTTTCTTTAGCACATCTGGCAGTAAGACTCGGCTTTCGCCGATCCCAGCCTGGGTGCTGGCCGCAAAAGCCTCTGCTGCCGCAGCAAACCCGTAGGCGTTACCACCGACGATTAATAGCTTACCAGCTAGAGATTTACGCTCTGGTCGGCTCCACAAGACGCCAGGAAACATCGGCTTATCTGGCAGCTGTTGATGCCAGTAGGACGGTCCGGTAACGTGGCCGGGGCTCATTTTAGTATCGTTCTCCCTATCCCCCGCTTCTAGCCGGGGAGCTTTTGCTATACGTCAAGTGTAACACTGACTGGGCAGTGATCGGAGCCCATCACTGATGGATGAATCTCGGCGGCTTTAACCTTTGCCTTAAGACTTTGACTGACCAGAACGTAATCAATCCGCCAACCGACGTTCCGAACTCGGGCATTGGCAAAGTGTGTCCACCAGGTATAAAAACCATTACCTTGCTTGAATAGTCGTAATGTATCAACGAAGCCGTTATCAACATAGGCTTGAATGCCGGCGCGCTCTTCGTCGGTAAAACCCTTCTTACCACGGTTGGGGCCAGGGTTAGCTAGATCCAGTTCGGTGTGGGCGACGTTTAAGTCACCACAGAAAACAACTGGTTTATTCTTTTCCAGTTGCTGGCAGTAGGCTAAAAAAGCTGGGTCCCAGTGCTTATGACGCAGTTCCAGACGGCTTAAATCGTCTTTGGTATTTGGCGTATAAACTCCAACCACCCAGAATTTTTCGAACTCGGCGGCAATGACTCGGCCCTCCAAGTTTGGGTCACCGTAAACGTCGCCACTAACCCCGAACTCCTTAATGATGTTCTGGGGAAAACCATTCACTACCTGAATCGGTTTTGGCTTGCTAAAAATGGCGGTGCCGCTATAGCCTGGCTTTTCGGCTGAATACCAAAACTGTTCATAACCTGGTAACGACAGTGTCACCTGCTCTGGCATAGCTTTGATCTCTTGGAGACAGATAATGTCTGGTTTTTCAGAGGTCACAAAAGGTTCAAATAGCCCTTTGTTAATGACGGCTCGAATGCCGTTAACATTCCACGAGTAAATTTTAACCATCGATTATTTACCTTGTTACTTCAAGTCTGGTGCATCTAGTATAACGTGATCGCCTGGTTTTGTCTGGCCCCCTAAGATGCGGGCGGCAATACTGTCTTCAACAGCACTTTGCAGGGCCCGGCGCATCGGCCTGGCCCCGAGCCGTGGATCGTAACCGGCCTTCACTATTTCTTGGGCGGCGGCTGGGGTTAATTCAACCGTAATGTTTTGGTTGGCTAGAGTGCTATTGACCTCATTCATCATTATTGCCACAACTTGGAGCAACTCCCCGGGTTTGAGCGGACGGAATAGCACAATCTCGTCAAAGCGATTCAAAAGCTCCGGCTTAAACTGGTTGCTGCTGATTAATTCATCGGTAAATTGTTTTTCGAATTTCTCGAGTTCCTCACCTTTCTCGACGTGTTCGCGGATGGAATTAGCGCCAGCGTTGGAGGTAGCGATTATAATAGCATCCCGAAATGAGGCCGAGCGGCCGGCGGTGTCAGTGAGCTGCCCTTCGTCAAGTAGCTGCAGGAGTAGGTTTAGTACGTTGGGATGAGCTTTTTCGACTTCATCGAACAGAACAACGCTAAAAGGCTGTTGGCGAATAGCTAAGATTAAACTGGCTTTTTCTTGGTTGCCGCTGGACAGTAATCGGCTAACATCGCCAGGCTGTTGGTATTCGCTCATGTCCAGTCGAATCATATGATCTTCAGCCCCAAAATAAGTGGCTGCAATCGAACGAGCCAGTTCGGTCTTGCCAACGCCAGTTGGACCCAGGAAGAGAAAACTACCAATCGGTCGTTTAGGACTAGCTACACCCGCCCGAGCTCGTCTTAGGGCGTTAGCTACAACACTGACAGCGCGGGCTTGGTTGACCATCCGTTGATGGATAGTCTCTTCGAGGTGCAACAATTGGTCGGCTTCGACCGGTGCGGCCGTACCAACTTTGACACCACGGGTTTGCTCGATGGCTGCCTGGATCGAGTTCGTATCAATCACGCCGTTGTTGGCGTGCGTTAATGATTGTTCTAACAAACGAATCGCTTTGCCCGGGTAAGCGACGTCTTGTTCGTAGCGGCCACTTAAGCGGTAAGCCTCACGTAAGGCTTCATAAGAGATTAGAACCTGACGACTAGTCTCTAGGTTACTGGCGGTGTCTTCCAGGATGCGCATGACGGAAGTTTCGTCTGGTTCGGTTAAGACAACCGGCGTTAGCAGATCGGCGAAGGCCGCGTTGTCGGTCTTGAGTTGCTGATAATCATGCGGTGTCATGGCAATGATTAACTGAAGAGCTTTGGCTTGCACGATCGGTAGTAGTACTTGAGTTATGTCAAAGGAACCAACCCCACTTTTGAAGAATAATTGGGCATCATCCAGAAACAAAATAATGTGACCGGCATGAATCGTTTCTTCAAGTAGCGTGACGATGATTCGTTCCAGTTCGCCGGGCTGACGAGCCCGCGACACAATCAGTGACGGATTCAAGCTAATGATTTGGTGATGTTCAAGATTTCGATCGTGGGCTTCTTCTAAGATCAGCTGAGCCAGCGCATGAACGTGGCTGCTTTTACCGACACCCTCTTCACCAATTAGGGCCACAGCTGGATCGCCTTGGGCGAAAGCCTTTTTAATGGACTGCACCCCCGGCGACTGGGTTAACCAACCATAGTGGGCCCCGTTTTGTTCAATCGCTAGGCTAATGTTTTGACCATACTGGGTTAAATGGGGTGTAAAACCATAGGCCCAATCGCGGGCGATGCCGCCAAAATATGGTTCAGTGGCTCGTTGACTACTTAAGAGTCGACTAAGCCAAACGGCAATCTGCTCGACGTCATTATTGCCGTCTTTAAGTTGCTTTAAAAGAGTTTGCAAAGCTGGCGACGTATTTAATGTAGCGGCCGCTAAATGACCAGGCTCAATCGCCTGGCAGTTTGTTAAATCGGCTAACCGAATAGCTTCTTGCCAAACGGCGTCCATGTCGGTCTGGTCAGTACTTAACTGCTGTTCAATCATGTTGGTCGGCAGCAAAAGATGGTTGGTTAAGAAGACGGTTTGCGATTGATCTTTTAGACTGTGCCAGACTGATTGCGGGGTTAGCGGCTGACGAACATTAAGACGGCCTAGCAGCTCGGCTGACAGTCGTTGATCAAGTGACAGACCGTTGATCGGTAACCTAGTTAGATCATTGCGGTACCACAGACCGATCATGAAACTGAGTAAACCAGCCGCCCAAGCAAAATATGATAGTTGTTGATAGGATGTGGCGTAAATCAAACTAGCGCCGCCGATAAATATAGCCGCCAGCCACAAACAAATACTGAAGGTATGTCGGCCCAATAAATGCCCTAACCTGGCTTGGCTAGCTCGTCGGCTGCGCAGATTAACTAGTGGGCTGCTCATGTCATGATTCCTTTAATAATTAAGGCCACGACAGAAATTGGCACTAGTGGCCAAGCAATAATACTTACAATGCCAAAAATAACAGCCAAAAAACTGATCACCGAGGCCGTTAATAACACAATTAGGCGAACGACAAAGCCGATTGCCCGGCTGACAATATTATCGCCGTAAGCTCGGAGTTTGGCATCTAAACTAGCACCAGGGTAACTAATAATACGGCGCCACGGCGCCAATAGAGTTCGCAATAATTGGGGTACTGAAAAAAGCCGCGATATACCTCTGAGCATGTTTCGGAGGTTCTTAATAACGGCTAGCCAACCTCGGCCATACCACCAAAGGAATAGTGAAAACACTAGCATGATGTCATTGTAACACTGAAAAGTTAAACAGATTACCCTAATCTATTAACTTGATTGAGCAGATAGGTCTAGAAACCAAGGCCGGACATCGCCTAAACAGAGATACCTAAAAAGTTGACAATGATTATAAGATGTTTATAATGAAAATATGATCGAAACAGTGCAAAAAATTATACAGATCGGTTCTAGCGAAGGTGTAACTTTATCAAAAAAGGATCTTGCTAGACTGGGCGCTAAACGCGGTGATACGTTGAAACTTAAAGTAGAGCTTGCCAACGGGCAGGATAAACACCAGAAATTGTTACGTGAGTATGATGCGTTTGTCGGCCGATACGGTCAAACTCTCAAAAATCTTGCAGATAAATGAACACTAAACACATAAGCTTGGAGGAAATTTTACGTCTCCACTTCCAGGTAATTGAAGATTTTGGCGGAAGCCATGGTGTAAGAGACGAAAGCCGGCTTAAGTCAGTGGCACAAGCGCCTGGGCAAATAGTATTTGGCGAGGAACAGTATCCCTCGTTGTACAAAAAAGCCGCAGTGTACCTGAGAAATATTATAGGTGACCATCCTTTCGGTGACGGTAACAAGCGCACAGCTGTAACTGTTTGTGGAATCTTTTTAGCACGCAACGGCATAACTTTGACGGCAAACCCTGAAGACCTTGAGATTTTTACTGTCAATATTGCCACTCATCATTTGAAAATTGATGAGATTGCTAAGTGGCTTGATGTTCACTCTAGCTAATAAGTTGTTGATCACACCGCTTAGGCAACTGCATCGACGTGTCTTAATGTGAATATTTGACTTTAAATCTCAGGTCTAGAATTAACTTAAACTTCACATCTCATTGAGGCAAACGGGATACTACTTGGCCACCTGTATCAATCTGTGTTTGATAAGTGCATACGTATGATGGTATAATATGCAAGAATTTTAGAGGTCACTAGAGATAAGGGATAAAGGCCAGCTATGGAGTTAGAAATTAACGGCTTAACCGTAGAAGTTAAACCAGCAGAATTAGACAATGATCAACTTACTGGCTTAGCCCAAGAAGTATTGACAGCCGCTAATGAACGAGGTCTAGAGCTACCTTTCGCTACTGGCGCAGTAGCTGTTGAAGGAGCTATGCAAGCTGATGAAGTTGCAGAAACTTCACATGACCCAGACGTTAAAGAGACTATTAAAAGTTTACTTACTCCTGCTTACGGCGGATATCAGGCTATTGTAGAGTCAGTAAACGGCAGTCGTATGGATAAAGAACAATTGACAGTTGCTGAACAGAAGACAGCAGAAACTGAATTTGAAGAGTGGTTTGACGAAGATAGACTTGCTTATGTTAAGAAGACTATGGAAGCTAATCCAAACCTTATCTGGACTCTACTCGCTACTCCTAACGTAACTGTTACAGCCGATGAGTTTCTAGCGGGCACAAAGACTTTCGGTGAAGGTCAACCTTACCCAACAGAGATTAGGTCTGACATTGCTAAGGGATACAGTCCTGAGGAAATATCTGGTACTGACCCATCTAATGGTAAGGCTTTCAAATTCAAGCTTGTACCTAACAGATTTACTCGTGAGATACACGGCGAGGTCCCTATCCAAAAAGCAAAGCTGGCTGGCCTTCAAACTGAGTATCCATTCCTAGATTCTACCAGCCCATTAGAGGATCTTACTTGGTTAAACACCAAGCGAGCTAGTGGCCAAAAACTTGTTGGCTCTAGTGCATATGATGCTACCTATATGCATAGCTTTGGCCTAGAACCACAGCGCCTTGGCAGGGACTTGTTTGTGCCTGGCTTGTATGTCTTCGATCTTGGCGGGTTGGTTGTCGTTCGCTCTTGGATCGGGTTTAGCGAAGTTGGCCGCGTATCGGTGGGGTAAAAACTTAATACCTGCTACCTAATTTGTCTCTTTTTTTGTCTTCGGCCTCTTGAAAAAAGTTCCACAATTTTTCTGGCGGAGAGAGAGGGATTCGAACCCTCGGTACGATTGCTCGCACACACGCTTTCCAAGCGTGCCCCTTCAACCACTCGGGCACCTCTCCAGATTAGTCCATGTTTTCAATAGTTTCCCTACTTGATAGTACAAAGGTTAACAGCCGTTGGTCGGGTATTGAAATCTTCAGAGAACATTATACTTAAAATCCTTCGTGTTGACAGAAAACATAATTAGTATGCAAGCAATATTGTTGTGAAATCAGCAAGAACAGCTTCCCCTTTAGCGTCCGGGCGATTAGACTAAAGACACTATGCCGATCATTGAATTGAATGATGTTAGTAAGTTGTATGGCTTTGGTGAAGCAACAACGCTGGCCTTAGACGAAGTTAGTCTGTCTGTTGACAGTGGCGAATTCGTGGCGGTCATGGGTCCGAGCGGTTGTGGCAAAAGTACATTAATGCATACGATTGGTTTGCTGGATCGGCCAACCCATGGTGAGTACCAACTAAATAATCGTCACGTTGCCCGACTTAGCCCTAACCAAGCTGCCAAAATTCGGCGCGATACGATCGGATTTATTTTTCAATCGTACAATTTGGTTGCTCGTATGACGGTTCTAGAAAACGTGGCTTTGCCGCTTGTATACAAAGGTATGTCGCTGACTAAGCGGCTAGAAAAAGCCAGCCGGATTTTGGAACGAGTTGGTATGCAAAGCCGCGAGTATTTTATGCCGGCTCATTTAAGTGGCGGCCAAGTCCAATGTGCGGCTATCGCCCGTGCTCTAGTCAATGATCCGAAACTAATCATTGCCGATGAACCGACGGGCAATCTTGATAGTGCCGGCTCAAGGCTAGTTATGGAGTTGTTAAATGAAGTCCACCAGATGGGTAACACGGTCATTTTTGTGACTCATAATCCAGAATTGACACGCTATGCCAACAGGGTTGTTTATATGCGAGACGGTGCGATCATTGCCGATGAACCCACCGCCATTGGCCGGGTGGCTAGCCGAGCCATGAAGAGTATGTACACTATCCCGAAAAAGACCGCTGAAGACGATTTAGCTGGGGTTTCAGCCCTCATGCAGGCTGTTCCCCAACACGAGTCAGCTCCCCGCACTGCCGCTCAACACCGTCGCCGTAAAACTCTAAAATCCAGTCGCCGCCCAATCAATCGTAAACGAAAGGCTAAAGTCTAATGGCCTCATTGACCAAGGGTGATATTAAGACCGCCATCCATACCCTGCGACGGAATAAAGCCCGCAGTTTGTTGACAATACTCGGGGTTATTATTGGCGTGGCGTCAGTGGTGACGATGGTTAGTATTGGCGAGGGCGTTAAGCAGCAAGTTAATGCGCAGACAGAAACTTTAGGTAAAGACTTAATCACCATTCGTCCTGGCCAGGTCCTAGATCAATCAGCGGCCAGCGAATTGAGTAACACCGGTTCGTGGCTCAACCTCGCTACTATCGGGTCGTTGAGCGGCCAAGACGTGACAACTGTATCCAGGACACCCGGAATTAAAAGTGTGGCCCCAATGAGCATTGTGACGGGTAGTGTTATTTCCAGCGAAATGAAGCAGCCCTACAATGCTTTAGTCATCGGTACCAATGCTCAATTACCAGCCATCTTGCACCAGAGCTTAGCTTATGGCGGTTTTTTTAGTGATAATTCCGTCGATGCCAACAAAGTGGTAATTGGCGCTCAGGTAGCTCAAGCTCTCTACAGTGAAAGTGTTCCGCTTGGTCAAACTATGACTATTCTCGGGCAGCAGTTTATAGTCAGTGGTATTTTTAACCAGTTTCAAACTACCCCACTATCGGCTGATGTTGACTTTAATGATGCCGTCTTTATGCCCTACGCCACTGCCGAACAAATGACCAATAAGAATGCCCCGATTTATGAAATACTAGCCCGCCCCCAGATTATTAACCAAACGCATGCTGTCACGCAGGCTTTACGTGATAGCTTATTGGCAGCTCACGGCGGTGATCATAATTTTACTGTTTTGGAGCAGAGTCAAACCATGGCTGTGACCGACAACATCCTCAACCTACTGACCGCTTTTATTGGCGGGATTGCGGCTGTTGCCCTACTGGTTGGTGGTATTGGCATTATGAACGTCATGTTGGTTTCAGTGACTGAACGGATGCACGAAGTTGGTATCCGCAAGGCAGTTGGTGCGACCAACCGGCAGATTTTAAATCAGTTTATAACCGAAGCTTTAATTCTCAGTGTGTCGGGAGGGTTCGTTGGTGTCCTGCTGTCGCTAGTCGTCAACATTTGTTTGCGGGTCTTAACAAATCTGGCGCCGGCCGTTAACTGGCCGATTATTATTGTGGCTTTCCTTGTCTCGGTCGGCATTGGTTTACTTTTTGGTACCATACCAGCGCTGCAAGCGGCTCGTAAGGACCCAATTGAGGCGCTTCGTAACGAATAAGATTTATATTAACGAGTAAATCGCCGCCAGACCAGAGACGGCCATGAT
>Ga0182030_10014654_pt1 | contig 15449 bp, 23 predicted proteins | sample 812S3MmetaG_FD_121299 | JGI IMG/M metagenome (GOLD analysis project Ga0182030, IMG submission 121299) | Permafrost microbial communities from Stordalen Mire, Sweden - 812S3M metaG (Illumina Assembly) | ecosystem: Environmental > Terrestrial > Soil > Wetlands > Permafrost | place: Sweden... | reverse complement strand
TCAACGGCACGACTCTGTTCGTCAGCAGCCGACCACACCATCACAACGCCAGGTAAGTGGTGGCAATCAGGTCACTGGGAAAGCAAGCAATGGCCGGTGTGCCCGGCATTACATCGTGTGCGTCACCTGCCCTGTGTAATCAATTGGATACGTACCGGATGTAAGCCGTTGTAACCCTTTTGGGTTATCCACAGAAAGGCCAACGCACAACCTGTAAGTCGCTAGGCAGCGCAGATGCGAACCGTCCTCATTGGCGCGGAGCGCAGCGCTCGCGGAGCCTCCCTATGCGTAGATCAGCCCGACCCTGCCACTATTGACGCTCTCAAGCGGGCACAGCCTTGCCCTGAGCGCTCCCCTTGCCGGCCGAGCGATAGGGGTAGACGCTAGCCGGCAGGGAACGCACGACGATTAGATTACAAGAGGACGAGGCGCAGATATGGGATGGCTCTCAACAATAACACCCGGTGATTTGGCGATCGTCTTCGCAACGATTATCGGACCTATTCTTGCTGTCCAGGCGCAGAAGTGGGTCGAGACTCTACGCGAGCGACGCGGGCGCAAGCTCGGCGTCTTTCAGACCCTCATGGCGACGCGGGCAGCGCGCACCTCCCCCGACCACGTCAAAGCGCTCAACATGCTCGATCTCGTGTTCTACGGGACGCGCATCCTCGGCAAGCCGCGGCGCACGACAACAGAACAGACCGTGCTCGATGCCTGGCACGAATATCTCGATCACCTCAACACAAAGTTCGATCCCGCCTCGCTCGCGGTCTGGTCTGCGAATGGCGATGAGCTTTTCACCAACCTGCTGTTTGCAATCGCGGCAGACGTGCACTTTAAGTTCGATCGTGTGCAACTGAAGAAGGGCGCCTATTCCCCGATGGCACACAGCAATCTGGAAACGGAGCAGACCGCCATCCGCAAGCAGCTGCTGCAGCTGCTCGGTGGCGAGCGCGCCCTGAACGTGCATATTCAGAACGACAGCGCGAAGACCTGAACCGCACCGCTGCGCTACGCAGCCCGGCCGGCTTTAAGCCGCCGCCTCCCGGTCGAGGCCTGCCGCTGTAGCGGAGTGGATGATGAATACAAGAATTCTGTCGGGAGCCTGTTGCCGACTTTACCAGTTGCCCGATTGACGGCGCTGGTAAAGGCTATAGGGAGCTTCAACAGCCCAGGAACGCGAGATGAACATAGGTAAGTTTTTCCAGCACAACCCTGGTGGTCCTGGCGGCGACGGCCTCGATCATCGGAGCCGCGGACAATCCGCAGGGCCATCAGGATGACCCCCGATGGCCTGACAGAGCCTGCGGCGTTCAAACGATTCCGTTCGGTACGAGCACTAGGGGCCGGGACTGCTATGCGAGCAATCGTGTGCTGTGTGGCGTTACTGGCGGGCTGCGCGGACGCACATTCGACCTACGCTCCTGACGGTCGGCGCGCCGCCGTAGTCAAATGCGGTGGATGGGCGCGCGACTGGGGCATGTGCTATCAAAAGGCCGGCGAGCTGTGTGGCGCGCGTGGCTATGACGTCCTCAATAAGTCTGGCGAATCGTTTATGGACCGCGATCTACTAATCGCCTGCAGGCCTTGAGATGGCGCTTTGCCGAGCGGCGCGCTCAATAAACTGGCACCGAATGGCGTGAGCGAAGACGGCCACGAGTTGTGTAAGGTCCCCTAGCACTGGATCACTCGGCGAGATGCTAACCGTGATCGTCTGGAGCACTCGGCGCTCGCCATCCACATCACCGGCGAGAGCTACCGCGGCGTCAAAGCCAGAAAACTTGCCAGCAAGAAGAAAGATAGCTAAGAATCGTCGCCTGCGGCTCCGCCGGTGTCTCACTCACAGTGGGTACAATCCGGGGAAATCAGCCGGTCCCAATACAGGAAATCCTGCATCCAGCACCGCGTTGAGCCGGTCACGTACCACATACCAGCGCGGCTCTGCAGTCGGCTCGAGGGGGTCGAAGACATTGCGGCGGGGCATCTGCTGACCGTAGCGGCCACCCTGCCAACCGGTCCATTCAGCGATGGGGACTGGTGCCGTTCTTCGCCAAGGGCGTGGCGCCGAAGTACAGCACTATCAATGCCACCATCGAAAGGCTGACCGATGGGCCGACCTGGCGCGGTCCGTGGAAGCGCGGGCAGCCCTGCATTCTGCCGGCGAGCGGCTTCTAGCACTTATTGCCCGACGGCAAGACGAAGCAGCCTTATTACATCACGGCCGCCGATCAGCCCGTGTTCGGATTTGCGGGGCTGTGGGATGTGTCGAGGCACGACGACGGCACGGCGGTCCAGAGCTGCGCCATCATCACGATGCCGACGAATTCGCTTATGGCCGAGATCCACAACGTCAAGCAGCGCATGCCGGCGATCTTGGCGCAAGAGGATATCGAGGCGTGGCTAGCCGGCTCGCCTGAGCAAGCCCGTGCGACGCTGAAACCCTACCCCGACAACCTAATGCATGCACAGAAAGTCAGCACGCGGGTCAACAGCCCCAAGAATGACGACGCGGCGTTGCTAGACGCGGTGAGCTAATCCTCAGCAGATTTCGCCTGTTGAGTTCGGTCTCGACTCACGAAGAAGACTATCAAGGCGCTTTGCAATCGCTCACGTCCTTCATCGGACAGCGATGCGATGCGCTGGAAGGAGGCAACAATGTCCCTCGGTATAGGCTGCACCAGACGCAAGTCCAAACATGACTCTTGCATAGACCCAATTAGGGGTAGATACATGTATGCCATGTGGCCTTGTGCCCGAACCTGCTCCTGCACTTTCGGGCTCAAGGTATCAAGTGGATGCACAGGGGCAAACAAAAACCGGGTTGTCCGATTCGGTTTGTCGATCGCGCAATCATGCGAAACCACGATGCCGTACCCCACGCGGTAGTGTGCAAGACAATGCTTGGGGGTCGCCGCGCTGGTATCGGCCCCCTCAGTGGGTACCCATATGAGGTCGCCTTTGTTGGCCGAACCCTTGGCGAGGTGTGTCAGCGGTTCCTTGAGCGTGGTAAATGGAACGCCTGAGAACACGTCGCCCTGGCTGATGTCTGCCCGGAGAGTCTCGGCATACCACGAGCCGGCCACCGTCAAACGAAGGGCGGAATCTCCAGATCATCCGCCTCGTCGATCGGCTTCCAAGAACGCATCTCGCGGGCCACATCCGCCCAAAACTGCTGAGGCGACCCAACGATCAGATCTTTGCCTACGGCTTGTTGAGCGACCAGTTGCCGGGCCGCTATCGGTGGAGGCTTCGACACAGCGACCACCGCGGTGCCCCCGAAGCAGTTACCCGCTGTCACCAGCAGCGTGCTCGCCAACGTCAATGACGCGGGCCAGTTCTTCGGCCGTTTGGCAGTCACCCAGGCCGTCGCTGTTTTTATGTGCCGCGTCAGGCCTTCCAAAGTCCACGCACCGATATCGAAAGCCTGGTATTCAGTCATGTCCATCTTATGTTTCCTCCGGAAGTTCCACGGGAAAGGCGGACTTCGGAAAGCTTTCTGCGACCCGCCGCAACTTTTCGACCAATGCCAACAACAGCGAAGTAGCAAGGTCGACACGGACTACCGGCTCCATCGCGATCTTCTTCGTCTGCTGCGCTGTAGCAAGAGAGAACGGCGAGGTTTTGAAGAAATCCATACACGCATCGTCATTGGACAGAGCACTCAGAATCATGGTCGCGCCGAGCGCAATGGTCTGCGCCGGTTCCTCCAAAATCTCGACACCCGGCTCAGCGGTGATGCCTGCTGCCCTGGCCATCACCTCAAACGATGGATTCATTTCATCCATGGAATTCAGGTATCGCGCCACCCCTGTGGGAGACATTTGGATCACCAACAGCGATCGAAGGCCGCCTTTGCCGAATCGCTCCTGACCAAAAAGAAGCGCGACACCACTGGGCCGACGTCTAACATCGCACGCCTCCGCCAAGTATTTTCTCTCTGGCACCGGCGCCGAGCGAAGATCAATCGCAAAGGACTGCACCGTCTGCCCATTGACCTGGACAACTCGGTGCTGCATGAGGTCGACAGTCGGTCCCTCGCCCGGCCGCAGGGGCGGAATGGACATTACCTGTCGAGATGTGATGCCTTTGGCCATACGCCGCTTCAGTGTATCCGAAGGTCCCGAGAGTGCCGCAACGCCCTGTAAATTCATGAGGTTGCGCACATTTTGGGGCGGGTTCAGCGCGAACCATGTCAAAAATACCGTACATGGCTTACCGATCGATGACCGCGCGCCCTGGCGAGTTCAGGCCTCCCTTTCAATCGACCGGCGGCCTACGCCGCGCCCCCCTGCCTGCGTCGGATCCTTTTCGCAATCGAGCACGTACACCCGCCGCGGCTCGCAATCGGCGTCGAACTCGGCCTGGAGCCGGTCGCATTCCTCCACAGCACTAGCGCGCGCGCTGAATCGGAGATCTTCGCCATGTGTGAAGGAGCCACCGCGGTGCGCGGTGACGACTCTCACGTAGTGAAATCCGGTCTCAGTGCTCAGAACCCTTTGCATCCGATCGTGCTCTCAATGACGCCGGCCGCGGTCTCGAGGAGTGGCGCAGTTGCAAGTACTGCGAATCGCAGCCCGCCGGCTGACGGGGTTTTGGACGACGCGGCACTCTCCGTCAAATCCGCGCCGCCGCGGAAAAGCGCGAACCGCGGCGGGATGGCTCTTGGCCGAAACTCAATGCGCCGGTGGCCTGACGATCTTGCCGAATCTCGTGCCACCCATGAATTCGCCCCAGGCGACTGCGGGGTCCCCGTAAAAGCGGGTGACTTGACGGCCGCTATTGTCGCGGCTCGTCACCTGACGCAGCACGCCCGGGGTGTCGGCGTGGCTGTTCGAAGCCTCGATGGCGTCCTTGATGATGATGCCCTCGATATTGGAAAACACGGCCTCATCGCCGACCGTCGCCAGATCTGAGTCCCCATAGGCTCGGCTGTGCACCTTCAAAGCAGACAGCAAGCGGATACGGAAATCGCGGAGAGACTCGCCGTGCAGCGCGTGCGGCGCCATCTTGCCCCAGGCTTGAAAAGCGCTGTCGCAACGCATCTGGGCGTCAGCGTAGGCGTGCGAGTCCGATGCCGCATCCGCCCGTCGCTTGGCTGCGTCGGCCTTTGCCTTCTCCTCACGCTCGGAATCGGCCTTCTGCTTCTCGCGATCGGCTTCGAGAGCGTCCAGGCGCGCATCAGTCTTCTTGCAGCTCTCGCCCATTGAATCAATCTTCGTGTGCAATGAATCCAAGTGGGAAGCGATGGAATCAAGCTTTTCGTCAGCGGTCGCCATTCGGAACTCCTTCGTTAAAAGACCATCGGGTCCCTCGACGCTAGCCGAATTCGGCTTTCGACTTTTGGCAACCGATGCCATTGCCAATCGAGCCAACTTCATGTAGCGGGAAACGGTCCGCACGGGCGGCACCGGCCAGCTATCGGTCATCTGATGCCAAACTTCTTTTGCCGTGAGATGAGGCTCGCGCTGCAGGATTGCCTGGATCTCCTGGTGTGCCGATGCGTACCGTGAGCCCATCGCCGCGCCTCTGGGTCAAACAGCGGGTATGTTTTGGATCATGAGGGCGGCGTCGAGCGAGCCAGGAAGAAGTCAGACACCCAACCGATCGCGGCCAAGAAGTCGTCAAAGCTGCTGAATCCGGCTTGCCGGGCGAACTCGAGACAGTCCTCCGGCGTTTGATGCATTAGCTGCTGCGCCGTTAGATTTTCAACTAGACACGCCTGGGCCAGGCGCGTGACGTCGGGCGGCAGTTTGTCAAGGTCAAGCATTGCGCCCTACCGACGAACTCGAGCGGCGCGTCTGCTGCACCAGTGCAGGTGCGGCTTCCGCGTCACGCTCGGCTACCGCATCCTCAAGCACCAGTCGGATGAAGGCGCTCACCGGTCGCCGATCGGCTTGTGCAGCTCGCTCCACCTTCTTGGCGAACTCATCCGACACGTAGATTGAAATTGACTTCATGCACAGCACATTACTGCGCATTGCTCTTAAAAGGTTTCCAGCAATTTCCGCGAAAATTTTGGAAACGATGCGCGGGCCTACGCGGTTACGCTCGCACAAACTCTTATTCGCTCTCTATCAGTCGGAGCCCATATGCGATATCTGACCCGAGAACTTGCTGCAGCCTATCTGACAGATCGAGGCGTGCCGGCGACTTCCGTCAGCCTGGCGAATCTTGCCTCGGACGGAGGCGGCCCGCGCTACGGCATAATCAATCATCGAGCGGTTTACACCGCAGAATGGCTCGACCAGTGGATGAAGGAACAGGCCGAGCGTCCGGTGCCACGTCGCCGCGCAGGGCGCGACCAGCCTGTCGCATGAATTCTCGGACTCCCAAAACGCTGAGAGCCCGCCCCTGGCAGGGCGAGCCCTCAATTTGCGTCAACCAATACCAGCAGTATCAGCATGGCAAATCTACCGCACCGGCCGTCCGCGCCGCAACCTGAAATCATAGGGCACCCGCTCCCCTCAGATCAGCTCTCGCCTGCCGTTTTCAATCGCTTGGCGGCCGAGGGGATCAGAACGCTCGAAGCATGGCGAGCACTCGGGCGTCGGCGGCATAAGATTTTTGGTGTCACGCGCCGCGTGGCCGAGCAGCTTGACGTGCTCGCAAAGGCAGCGCAGCGGTGAGCGCTGGTCGTGAATCCCGTCGCGCTTCTCTCCCCGCCGACGCGACGGTTTATCCGGCGCCGGCGCCCGTGGCCGGCGCGCCGCGAGGTGCGCCATGACGCGCCTCACCCTCGGCATCGATCCGGGCACCGGCGCGTATGCGGTCCCCGATGCCGACGGCTCGCTGGTCGCGGTCAATGATTTACCGATCATCAGATCCGGCAAACTCGGCTGGATCGACGCCGAGGCCTTCACCTCGCAACTGCTCGAGATCCGCGGCGGCACCGAACTACGCGCCACGGTCGAGCGCGTGCACGCGATGCCTCGCAACGGCAGCCAGGCGGCATTCAGCCAGGGCGCGACGCTGGGCAGCGTCCTTGCCGCCCTGCAGGCGCTGCGGGCGCGTATTGAACTCGTGACGCCGCAATCCTGGAAGCGCAGCTATGGCCTCAAGAGCGACAAGGCCGCCAGCCTGGACCGCGCGCGGCTGTTATTCCCCGCGGCCGACCTTGATCGCAAGCGCGACCACAACCGCGCCGAGGCCTTGCTGATTGCGCACTACGCAGCGACGCGGAGTGCCGCGGCATGATCGAACTCGCCGCACTTTTTCTCGCACTCGATTGGCTGCTGCGCGCCGTGCGCGAAGCCCGAGGTGACAAGTGAGCCCGCGCAACACCGGCGGCAAGCTCGACATGGCCGCATACGCCGCCATGACGAATGAGCATCGGCCTAACGATTCCGAGAAACTCGCCGATGAAGTCCGCCGACTACATCGTTGCGGCCACAGCAAGCGCTTCATCGCCGATACCCTGCGCCTGACGCCAGAAATGGTCGCGGAGGTGCTGGCGGAGGACGCATCGGAATGAGCGCCGCCGCTGCACGCGTGCTCGATCGCATGCGCAACGTGAAGCAGACGCGGCCCGACAATTGGGTCGGCGGCTGCCCGTGCTGTCAGTCCAAGCGCGGCCGGCCGGTCAGCGTTCGCGCAGTAGACGATCGCGTGCTGATCTATCCGTTCTGCGGGTGCAGCACGGATGCAGTAGTCGAGGCGCTGGGGCTAACTTTGACCGACTTGTATGACGCACCGATCGGTCATGCCAATAAACCAAGCCACAGCCGCATCAGCGCGCGCGATCTGCTCGATCTCATCTCACATGAGGTCGACGTCGCGGTCATCGTAGTCGCCGAGATGCTCGAGACCAAGGCAGTCGATGATGGCGCGTGGCAGCGCCTAGCCGCGGCAGCACGCCGGATCGGGTATGCGAGGGATCATGCGCGTGGAAACTGACAAAATAGTTGGGCTGCAGCAGCGCATTGATCGCGAGGCGCTCGAGCGCGAGGAACTACCGCCGCTCGATGCGTATGCCGACGAGGAGCCGCGCAAAGCTAACGGCACCGGCAGTGGCGCCGGCGCACGGGCTAGGACCCTTTCGGGCATCGACTTCGGCGCCATGCGGGCGCATCTGTCTGATGGCCATGTGGTGAAGAGCTTGGCCGGTGTTCAAACCCTCATCGGTATTTTGGGCGCTGCTGGCTGCGGCAAGACTTTCTTCGCAACCGACCTGGCGATGCACATCGCGGCACGCCGTACCTGGCGAGGGCACCAAGTCAGAGGCGGCCTTGTGATCTATGCCGCGCTCGAGGGACCCGTATCGGCGGAAAATCGCTTCGTCGCTGGCAGGACAGCCGGCGAATTCCCGGCGAGCATCCCGCTGCGACTCACGCCGGGGCCGGTAAACCTGCGCGATCCGGTCGACGTGGGGCTCCTGACCGACTTCATCCGCGCAGCGGAGGTCCATTTCGGCGAAAAGTGCGTCGCGGTGTTTGTCGATACGCTCTCGCGCGCGATTGCCGGCGGCGACGAGAACGGGCCGGAGGACATGGGCGCGCTTATCGCTGGCGCGGATACGGTGAGGCTCACAATCGGCGCCTCCGTCTTCCTGGTTCATCACTTCGGCAAGGACGAGGCCCGCGGCGCCCGCGGACATTCAAGCCTCAAGGCCGCACTGGATACCGAGATCGAGATCAGCGTCAAAGGCGAGATGCGCGTTGCCACGGTCACCAAGCAGCGCGACCTGCCCGCCGGCAATCAATACGGATTTAACCTCAAGAGCGTGGAGCTCGGCCGGGACGATGATGGCGATCCAGTCACTTCGTGCATCGTGGTATCGACCGACGCCCCTAACCGCAGTGCCACGCGTAAGGCGCCCACGGGCAAAAACCAACGGCTGCTGCTCGCCGCCTTACAGGAATGGAAACGCAGCCACGCCGAGACCGATATCGTCTCGAGCCTCGACCTGCGCGACATCGCCAAGTCCCAGGGCATCACGAAGAAGTCCCGACTGCAGGAGGCTATAGATCCCCTGCAGACCCTCGGCTGGCTACAGCCGTGCGTCGGCGGCTACCGCTTCCATTCGGAGGACACTCTGTGAGCCGAAGCCGAGCCGAAAGTGCACGAGCCGCCGAAACCTATTACATAGGGTTTTCGGCTTTTCGGCTCGCTTGCACCAACCGAATTCGGCCGATTCGGCGGTTTTCGGCTTTTCGGCTCCTTAAAGAGCAGCGAAGCCTTTTGCTCTGCGATACGTTCAGAACAGTGAACAATCAACGGAGCGAATCGATATGAGTGAGGGAAAAGGCGACGCAATCGAAGACGAGCGCAGCGCCCCCCCATCGAAAACGCTGAGCAACTTGCGGCCGTGGCCCAAAGGAACATCCGGAAATCCCGGGGGCCGTCCGCGGATCGAGCCACGGGTGCGACGGTACGCGCGCAAGTACGACCGCAAAATGTGCCGAGTACTTTCGAGCATCGCGATGGACGAAAAGATCGCGCCCAGCGAGCGCAGGCGCGCGGCCATGGATCTCATTTCTGTTGGTTCCGGCCGGCCCGCGCTGGTGCAGGAAATCGCTGGCCGCGATGGGCAGCCGGTCGGCCCATTGGTCGCGCTGACCTTTAACGGCCAGCAGCCCGGCGCTCTGACACCAGCGCAGGCATACGAACTCATGGCCCGTGGCACCCTCGACCCCGATCCGCAGCACGAGGCCTTCCGAATCATCGAAGCGCCGAAGTCCGAGAGCCAACCATGACCTCTACGCCGTTCTCTATTCTCAGGATTACAGAACATGATATGCTCAGAAGCACTGAAATTAAAGGCATGGGAGCCAACTATCATGGCAGAGAACAAACCTGCTCTGGCGTACCTGCGGACCAGCTCAAAGACGAACGTCGGCGAGGACAAGGACAGCGACAAGCGGCAGATGGCCGCGATCCGAGCCTATGCGCGGCACGCCGGCTACGAGATTGTGCTGCCGCCGTACTACGACGCTGCGATTACCGGCGCCGACGCCATCGATGCGCGGCCGGGCTTTGCCGCGATGCTGCAGTACCTGGCGGATCATCAGGAAATCCGCACCATCCTGGTCGAGACAGCTTCCCGCTTCGCCCGCGACTTGATGCTGCAGGAAACCGGCTACCATTTGCTCAAGACTCGCGGCATCGATCTGATTGCTGTGGACAGTCCCGAGAGTTTCGTCTCCGACACGCCGACGGCCGTGCTGGTGCGCCAAGTGCTCGGCGCCATCAGTCAGTTCGAGAAGTCGATGTTGGTGAACAAGCTGCGCGGCGCCAGGGCGCGCAAGAAGGCCGCGGCGGGCAAGTGCGAGGGCCGCAAGTCTCACGCGGAGCTGCGCCCGGAAGTAGTCAAGCTCGCGCGCAGTTTGCGCTACGAGAACCGGCGCTTGAGGATTCGGCGCTCTTATCGTCAAATCGCGGTCGCACTCGCCGTAGCGAAGCATTACAGCGCCTCGGGCAAGCCTTTCGGACCGTCTGCCATCAAGTCGATGCTGACCCGGTAACTCCTGAGGTAGCGACCAATGACACATCCGATGGCAATCGTAGGACTGATTTTAAACATGGCCGGGTCGCTGATGCTGCTGTGGTATCCACCGAAGGTGACCGATTACACCCCCGATGGCGCCGCAGTCAGTGCTGGCGGGACTTTCAGCGAACTGCCGGCAACGCTTTACGGCAAGCAGCAGTACCAATTGCGCAGACGCGGCTTCAACCTCGCCATAGCACTGCTCGTGCTCGGCTTCCTGCTTCAACTCCTCGACCTGCTCCGTCCCTAGCTGCAGAGAAGCCGCTTGGTTCTGAGCGGCGCCCCGCCGGCGCCACGATCGGCAGTTCCGGCGCGCCATTGGTGAGATGGCAAACTGCGCCGCTCCTGAGCGTTCCTATTGCGTCAGGCCGCAGATCTGCTAACAACGCGTTGACGCATGGACAGCGCCGTGTCGAGACGCAGCTCGGAGCAGCCGCATGAGCGTGTACTGGGACCAACTCGTGGCGGCTGCCCGCGAGGCTGAACGCACGCGCCACCGGCCCAACTTCGTCAGGCTCGCCGCCGAGATCCGCCGGTTGAGCGCTGCAGGGCTCAGTGCTAACGACATCGCCGGCGCGCTCGGAGTGCAGCCCTCTGAGGTGCTGCGCCTGCTTGCCGGGAGCGCAGCATGAGCGGAGCGGATTTCGACTGGCGCAGTCCCGACTACCGCCCGGTCTATGCCGAACGCGCGGCTAGGCTGGCACGCATCAGGGCGCGGCCTGACATTCTGCCCGGCGTTCGCGCCTGGTATGCCGAGCACCTCGCCGATTACATCAACGACTTTGGCGTGACCAGCGATCCGCGACTCGCAATGCTCTCGCCGCCGCGCGATGTGGTCATGCCCTTCCTGCTCTTCCCAAAGCAGCGCGCATGGGTCGAGTGGGTGCTCGAGCTCGCGCGGAACAAAGAAGCCGGACTCACCGAGAAGTCCCGCGACTGCGGGATTAGCTGGCTTGCCATGGCGCTCGCCGCATCGCTCTGCCTCTTCAATCGTGGGATGGTTATCGGCGTCGGCTCGGCGAAGGAAGACAAGCTCGACCGAAGCGGCGACCCGGATTGCTTGTTCTGGAAAGCACGGACGTTTCTCAAGCACCTGCCGCCCGAGTTCCGCGGCAGCTGGGATGAAGGCCGCAACAGCGCGCACATGCGAATCACGTTTCCGGAGACCGGCAGCGCGATCATGGGCCAGGCCGGCGATGACATCGGCCGAGGCGGCCGCACGACGATGTTCATTATCGACGAAGCCGCGCACATCGAGCGCCCGCACTTGGTCGAAGCCTCGCTCGCGAGTAACACGGATTGCCGCATCGACATCAGCAGCGTGTCCGGTCTGGCGAATCCGTTTGCAGAAAAAAGGCACTCGGGCCGCGTCAAGGTCTTCACCTTCAGCTGGCGCGATGACCCGCGAAAGGGCGAGGCGTGGTACGCGGACCAGAAGCGCCGGCTCGATCCGGTCACGCTCGCCGCCGAGATCGATATCGACTACCGAGCGTCGACCGAGGGCGCGCTGATTCCGATGGCCTGGGCGCAAAGCGCCGTCGGCGCGCTCGAACGACTCGGCATCAAGCCATCCGGCGATCGACGGGCGGCGCTCGATATCGCCGACGAGGGCCGAGATCGGAACGCATTCGCGGCTCGATATGGGCAGCGCCTCGAGTGCCTGAAATCCTGGAGCGGCGCCAACCGTGACATCTTCGCCTCGGTCGAGATGGCGTTCCTTTGCTGCGATGAGCGCGGCTACAGATCGTTCCGCTACGACGCCGACGGCATGGGCGCTGGCGTGCGCGGAGACGCGCGAGTCATCAATGAGCGCCGCAAGACACAAGGCCTGCGTTGGATCGATGACCAAGTCTATCGCGGCAGCGCGGCAGCGCTCGATCCCGATGGCGAAATGGTGCCGGGGAGACGCAATGCGGACTTCTTCGCGAACTTGAAAGCTCAAAGCTGGTGGAGCCTGCGACAGCGCTTCCAAGCGACGCACCGCGCGATCGCCGAGGGCGGTCAGTTCGACGCCGACGAGTTGATCTCGATCGCGCCGGACCTCGAGGAGCTGCCGCAACTGCTGCAGGAGTTGTCGCAACCGACCTATAGCATCAACGGCGCCGGCAAGATCGTGATTGACAAGGCGCCTGCAGGATTCAAATCGCCGAACCTGGCCGATGCGGTCTGCATGGTGTTCGCGCCGTCCAATGTCGGCAGTTTCTTCCCCGAGTCAGCGCTCCTGGTGAGCGTTTCATAGGAGATCATCATGTCCAGTCCAGAAGTCCAAGATTCTATGCAAGCCGTCGGTGAACTGGCGGCGGTCGAAGCGCCGAAGATAGTGGGTACGATCTTCGCTGTGACGGGGGTGTCAGCGGTGCGAGGCGCCCTTGGCACGGTTTATTTTGCCGCGGATGTCGACAGTATCTGCGAGTACCCGCTATACGTCCTCGATTGGGACGTGAAGCCCATCCAGAGCGCACTGCCGACGTACTTGGCCGACGTGTTCGAGCGGCTCGCTGCGATTCGTGCGGAATGCAAGACGGTTCTCTATCCGGATGATATTGCGCTTTACGCTGAGCCGACGGGACTGGGAAAAGTCGTGCTCCTTGAGGCCCACAAGGGCGGCCACGATGTGCGGGAAATCCGTGAGGGCATCACGACTCTGGATCTTGAGGAGCGCGCCACGCCCGCGCTGGTGTATGTCCATGCGGGTCAGGTGAAATTCGCGAAAGCCGCGTTCGAGAAGGTCGTGAATTTTCGCGGCACGGCGCGCAATCACCTACGCACGCAGATTGCTGGGTACACAAGCGATCAGAAGGCGGACGCGGCCGAGCTATTGACAGCGTGGCTCACTGGAATTTTGCAGGCCCTGGAAACGGGCCTCTGACCTTCAGGGCTTGGGGTTGATCCGACCGATTAGGATCTTATCGCCCATGAACTCGCCCCAAGCGGCGCCCGGGGCGTCCGGATCGCTTTCAAACGTAGAGACGAGGGCGCGCCGTGTTTCGTCGATGGTCACTGTTTGTTTCAGCTTACCGGGCTGGATACCCGCTTGCAGTCGCTGTCTTTTGACTTCGTAGAAAAGGCCCTTCGCGGCACTCCAACTGACCTCTGTCCATTGACTCGAGAACTTTCCGGCTGCTGTGAGATGCTTGGCGATGACGGCGAATGTACTATCTTTTTTTGTTCTGTTATTGCTGATCGTTAAGCTGTCGTAGAAATCGAATCCTGAAGCGACAAGCCTCAGTTTTTGACTGATGGTGTATTCCCTGCGTAACTGCTTCAATGTCTTCCGCTTGCCGTTGGCGAGCACATCGTCCCAACCCTTGACCTTGCGATCACGAACGTCATCGCATCCCTGCCGCCACGCGGTGACGACCCAGCCTGGCAGCAGGACGCCCTTCTCCCCGCACACGAGGATTGCTTTCGCGAGTGCTGGCTGGCTGCCGGCGTCGAACTCTAGGCGCAGCTGGTCGAGCTTGGCGTCCAATGCCTTTGGACTGCTCATACGGGGAGACTCACGAGCTGCGCGAGGTGATCGCCCCACCGCAACCACGCCTCGCGCTTCTCCGTCGAGTAGCTGTGCTGGTCGTAGACCGCCACCAATCCCGACTTCGCGACATGGCCCAGGCACAACTCGGCAACGATCTGCGCGATACCGAGCCGGGCCATGCCGGAGCGCATGAAACGGCGCACATCGTGTAGTCGCCAATCGGGGATCTGCAGCGCGTTGAGTCGCTGCATGATCGCGTAGTGAAAATCGAACGGCTTGTGATCACGCCGGCCCCAGAACACGTGGGGGTTGCCCTCGAGCACTGGCTGACGGCGCAGAATTGCAACTGCTGAAGGATGCAGGTTGATCACGAAAGGCTCGGGGTCCTTGTTGCCGGTCTTCCGGCGCTCGGGCGGTAATGTGATCGTGGCCGCGTCGAGATCCACTTCGCTCCAGCGCAGCTGCGTGATCTCGCGCCGGCGGCAGCCCGTGTAGGCGAGAATTGCGAAAGCACCGAGGGCCGGATCCCCCTCAGCCTCGAGCGCGCGCCACAGTGTCAGGAATTCCATCTCGGTCAGCGCGCGCGAGCGCACGTTGCGCCCGCCAGTAACCCGCAGTCGATTGCGGTAGGGATTGAGGCACTCCACGCCCTGCTCCAACGCCGCGTTGTAGAACGAGCTGCCGATCGCCATGACCTGCTCGGCGATGCCAGGTTTGATGGCATTGATGACGCGCATGGCGTCCGAGCGTGTCACGCTGCTGACGGGCTTCTGGCCGAGTTCAGTGATCGCAAGTTTCGCCGCCGCTGTCAGCTTGACCCTCGGGTTGTCCAGACCCTCAAAATAAGTGCTGATGATCGAATCGACCTTGCTGCGATACCGCGGGCGCCACGAGTTGATTTCGGTCTGGCGCTCGTACCAACGCCTTATAGCTAGGCGCAGCGGCTCGCCGCCGGCCGCGCCCTGGGTAGCAACCACTTCACCGAGCCGGGTTCGAGCCATCTCTCGCGCCCTCGCGACCGACAGCGCCGGCCAGTGCGGTCTCAGCGACTCGCGCGGCTTGCGGCTGCTCGACTCGCGCCACTGCACGACGAACGAAGTTTTCGTCGGCGTGAGCCGCACACCGAAGCCGCTGACCAGATCGTCCCAGAGCAATAGCTGGCCCGTTGTTGGCCGCTTCCGTCGCCGGATAGTTTCATCTGTAAGTCGCATCTGTGTGTGGCCTTGTCCCGTCGTGTAACCCTTTTGGCGTTTCGAGGGGTCGGCGTATGCGTCGCCTAAGCCTCGAATGAGGCCTATCTTACGGATTATTAGAGAGAAAGCGAGAGATGGCGAAAGGCAGCGAATGGGGCCGAAACGGACAAACGTCACATCGTGTGCGTGGCCTTGTCGCCCGAGATTGCGCCGGCCAGGTAATTCTCGATCTTGGTGCGCGTCTGGCCGCGGTCCTGATCGGAGAACTGCACACCGATGCCGGCGGTGCGCTTGCCCT
>Ga0182030_10014653_pt1 | contig 15450 bp, 12 predicted proteins | sample 812S3MmetaG_FD_121299 | JGI IMG/M metagenome (GOLD analysis project Ga0182030, IMG submission 121299) | Permafrost microbial communities from Stordalen Mire, Sweden - 812S3M metaG (Illumina Assembly) | ecosystem: Environmental > Terrestrial > Soil > Wetlands > Permafrost | place: Sweden... | reverse complement strand
TGGCCCGCCGTCATGGCCGACCTCGACTCGCTCACCGAAACCGAGGTCGAGCAGGACGGCAAGCGCTTCCTGCTGCGCTCCGCCCCACGCCCAACCGCCAGCCTCGCGCTCTCCGCTCTCGGCGTCGCCCTGCCGCCGACGGTGCGCCAGGTCGACGCATAATCCACATCAGGACGACGTAATGTAGTGCCACGCCGCTCGCGCGGCGCGATTTTGCGCGCGTTACCAACGGCTTGGTATTTCGCACTGTTGAAGATCAGTCAAATATGTCCTCAATCTCGCGACTTGTTATTAGGCGCTAACTCCGACCTCGCGCGCTGTCGCCTCGATGGCGGCCCAGACTTCGTCGGGCAAAGGCACGCCTTTCGCCGACCTTTGCGCTCGCGTACGTCTCTCCGGCTCGCCCGGCGTCAGGACTTCCTGGCCTGGAATGGTCTTGGCGGCGGAAAACCATTGCAGGTATCTCGCCATATCGGCGTCGAATACGTGGGCGGGGTCGATGCGCTTGGGGTCGACATAGAGCGAGAACATGCCGTTCGAGAATCTGCGTCCCGGCTCCGTCGCGCCGTTGCCCGTAAGCGATCCGCCGAGAAGTTCGCACATCAGCGCCAGCCCCGAGCCCTTGTGTTCGCCGAACGCGCGGATGGCGCCGGCGCCTTGCGAATGATCGCCGGCATTGTCCGCCCCCGGCGGCCCGTAGAGCAGCGCGGGATCGCCGGACAGCGCACCGTCCGGGCCGATCAGCGCGTCCGGCGGCAACGGCTTGCCGCCCTGCGAGGCGACGCGGACCTTGCCCTCGGCGACCAGCGACGTCGCAAAATCCAGGATCAACGGCGGCGCGCCCTCGCGCGGCGCGCCGACGCAGAACGGCGCCGTGGAGAGCCGCCGTTCGAGCGCGCCGAACGGGGCGACGAGGATCGAACCCGCGGCATTGACGAAATGGATCGAGATGAGCCCGGCGGCGGCGGCCCGCTCCGCCCATTCGCCGACGCGCCCGACGTGGCCGGAATTGCGCAACGACACCGCCGCGAGACCGGCGGCGCGCGCCTTCTCGACGCCGATGTCGACGGCGCGCGGCGCCATGATCTGGCCGAAGCCGAAGCGGCCGTCGAGCACCGCGAAGGCGGGAGCATCGGCCAGTGACTCCAGGGTCTGGTTGGGGACGAGGTCCCCCGACTTGACCCAAGCCACGTAGCGCGGCACGCGGATGACGCCGTGGCTATCGTGGCCGGTGAGATTGGAATCGACCAACGACACGGCGACCGCGCGCGCTTCTGCGACCGAACTGCCGACTTCAGCGAATATGCGCGCGCAGAACTCGGCAAGCTCGTCGGCGGGAATGGAAACGGTCATGCCGTCGGCCTCGATAGGGCGCCGCCAAGACAAGCGGCGCTCGCGAGATTCAAGACATATGGGCGTTCCGCCCGGGCGGCAACACCGTCGCCGCCCCGCCCTGGACAGGCGTCGTCCGCATGGCGCAATACCCGGTAACCCGCTAGGGATCGGTGAGCGTCGAATGTCTTCAGAGCGAAATCGCAATCGGGCGCTGCCGCCGCTGATCGCCCTGCGCGCCTTCGAGGCGCTGGGCGCCACGGGCAGCGTCAAAGCTGCGGCCGAAGCGCTCGCGGTCTCGCCGACGGTCGTGTCGCGCCATATCGACAATCTCGAACAGCGGCTCGGGGCGCAGCTCGTCGAGCGCAAGGGCCGCTCGGTCGCCTTGACCGAAGCCGGCGCCCGCTATCATGCGGAGATCGCCAAGGCGTTCGACCAGATCGCCGCCGCGACGGAGGATCTCGTCAAGCCGCAGGCGGCGCCGTTGCGGCTTTCCTGCTGGCCGGGGCTCGCGGTGATGCGGCTGTTGCCGCGGCTGCCCGACCTCGAAGCGCGTTTGCCCGGCTACGCCATCCACCTGCAACCGACGACCGCGCGGCTCGATCTCCGGCGCGGCGAGGTCGACGCCGAAATCGGCTACCGGATCGGTGAACGCTCGCCCCGTCCCGGCGTCGTCGAAACGGAACTGTGCCGACCTCGGGTCATGCCGGTCACGAGCCCGAGCGCGATCGGGCGCCTCGGTCGCCCGGCCGGCGACATCGGCCTGATCTACGAGCTGCCGTGGATTCACGAAATCTCGGCCGACGAATGGCGGCTGTTTCTCGAAACGGCGCGGCTGCCGATAGACCGGCGCGCGGAACATCGCCTCGGCGGCGTGCGGCTGTGGCACGCTCATCTCGCCATCGGCGCGGCGCGGCTCGGTCAGGGGATAGCGCTCGCCAACGAGCTGCTGGTCGAAGACGATCTAGCGGACGGCCGTCTGGTCGAGATCGGAGCGACCGACGTCCGGCTCGGGACTTACGAACTGGCGATGCGATCCGACGCCGTCGGCGGCTTGGCCATGCGCGCGCTCGTCGATTGGCTCGACCAGGCGCTGCGGCTGACGCGAGGCGTGCAAAAAACGAACGCGTCGCGTGCAAACTAACTGATTGTCATTTTGCCCCGGCGCGCGCCTTTTCCCTCGTATCCCGGAGTCAGACATGAGCGCTTCAACAAACGCCGATTGGTTCGCCCGCCGCACCGCCGCGGTGGCGCGCGGCATCGGCCACACGACAGGCGTTTTCACCGAACGCGCCGAGAACTCGGAGCTGTGGGACATCGAGGGCAAACGCTATATCGATTTCGCCGGCGGCATCGCCGTGCTCAACACCGGCCATCGTCATCCCAAGGTGATGGCCGCTGTGCAGGCGCAGATGGAGCGGTTCACCCACACCTGTTTCCAGGTGACGCTGTACGACAGCTACGTCGAACTCTGCGAGCGCCTCAACGCCATCGTGCCGATTAGCGGCCCGGTGAAATCGGCGCTCTATTCGACCGGCGCGGAAGCGACCGAGAACGCGATCAAGATCGCCCGCGCCGCCACCGGGCGCGCGGGGATCATCGCTTTCACCGGCGCCTTTCACGGCCGCACCATCGTCGCGATGAACATGACCGGCAAGGTCGCGCCCTACAAGAAGGGGTTCGGCCCGGCGCCGGCGGAGATGTATCACGTCCCGTTCCCGGTCCCGCAGTTCGGCGTAACGGCTGAGGACTCGCTCAAGCACCTGCGCTTTCTGTTCAAGGCCGACATCGACCCCGCGCGGGTGGCGGCGATCATTATCGAGCCGGTCCAAGGCGAAGGCGGCTTCCACATGGCGCCGCCGGAGCTGATGACGGGCTTGCGCCGCGTCTGCGACGAGCACGGCATCGTGCTGGTCGCCGACGAGGTGCAGACCGGCTTCGGCCGCACCGGCAAGATGTTCGCGATGGAGCATTACGACGTCGAGCCGGATCTGATCTGCGTCGCCAAGAGTCTCGCGGGCGGCTTCCCGCTCTCGGGCGTCATCGGCCGCGCCGCGATCATGGACGCCTCGGAGCCGGGCGGCCTCGGCGGCACCTACGCCGGAAACCCGCTCGCCTGCGCGGCGGCGCTCGCCGTGCTCGACGTGTTCGCGGAGGAGAAGCTCGTCGAGCGCGCCAATGCGCTCGGGGTGCGGCTGAAGGCGCGGCTGGAGATCATGGCGCGGTCGAACACGCTGCTGCCCATCGCCGGAATCCGCGGCCCCGGCGCGATGATCGCTTTCGACATCGTCAAGGAGCGCGGAACCGACGAGCCGGACGCGGAGGCGACCAAGCGGGTCGTCGCGCGGGCGACAAGCCTCGGGCTAATTCTGTTGTCGTGCGGCGTCAACGCCAACACGATCCGCATCCTGACGCCGCTTACGGCGCCGGACCCTATCGTCGACGAGGGGCTTGACCTGCTCGAGGCCGCGTTGCAGGCCTGAGCTTAAGTCGAAACCAGGAAACGACCCGATGACTGTACGCCCCCTGTCGTTGAAAGACCCGTCCCTGCTGAAGGACAAATGCTACGTCGCCGGCGAGTGGGTCGGCGGCGCGGAGCGCATCGCTGTGACCAACCCGGTCGACGACAGCCTCGTCGGCTATGTCCCGAAGCTCGGCGCGGCGGAGGCGCGGCGCGCCATCGAGGCCGCCGAAGTCGCGCAGAAGGCCTGGGCGAAGAAGACGGCCAAAGAGCGCGCCGGGTTGTTGCGCAAGTGGTTCGACCTGATGATGGCGAACCAGGAGGATCTCGCGCAGATCATGACCGCCGAGCAGGGCAAGCCGCTTGGCGAATCGCGCGGCGAGATCGCCTATGGCGCTTCGTTCATCGAGTTCTTCGCCGAGGAGGGCAAGCGCATCTACGGCGAGACGATCCCCTCGCCGTGGCCGACCTCGCGCATGGTGGTTATCAAGCAGCCGCTCGGCGTGGTCGCCGCGATCACGCCGTGGAATTTTCCCAACGCCATGATTACCCGCAAGGCCGGCCCCGCGCTTGCCGCCGGCTGCGCTTTCGTCTGCAAGCCGGCGGGCGAGACGCCGCTGTCGGCGCTGGCGCTCGCGGAACTGGCCGAGCGCGCAGGGATTCCGGCCGGCGTGTTCTCAGTTCTGACCGGAAAGGCGAGCGAGATCGGCGGCGAAATGACCTCGAACCCGATCGTGCGCGGCCTGACCTTCACCGGCTCGACCGAGATCGGCCGCGCGCTCTATGCGCAATGCGCGCCGACGATCAAGAAGCTCGGGCTCGAACTCGGCGGCAACGCGCCGTTCATCGTGTTCGACGACGCCGACCTCGACGCCGCTGTCGTCGGCGCGATGGCCTCGAAATACCGCAACGCCGGGCAGACCTGCGTCTGCGCCAACCGGCTGCTGGTGCAGGACCGCGTCTATGACGCGTTCGCCGCGAAGCTCGCGGAAGCCGTCGGCAAGCTGAAGGTCGGCGATGGGACGGAGACGGGCGTCACCACGGGCCCGCTCATCAACCGCGCCGCGGTCGAGAAGGTGAAGGAGCATATCGAGGACGCGCTTTCCAAGGGGGCGAAGCTCGCTTTCGGCGGCAAGGCGCTGGGCGGCAATTTCTTCGAGCCGACGTTGCTGACCGGCGTGACGGCGGAGATGAAGGTCGCGCGCGAGGAAACATTCGGCCCCGTCGCGCCGCTGTTCCGTTTCAAGACGGAAGACGAGGCGATTGCGATGGCCAACGCCACCGAGTTCGGGCTCGCCTGCTATTTCTACGCCCGCGACATCGGCCGGGTGTGGCGTGTCGGCGAGGCGCTCGAATACGGCATGGTCGGCGTCAACGAAGGCATCATCTCGACGGCGGAAGCGCCGTTCGGCGGGGTCAAGGAGAGCGGCCTCGGCCGCGAGGGCTCGCGCCACGGTGTCGAGGAATATCTGGAGACGAAATATCTGCTGATGGGCGGGCTCGGGACATAGCTCGATGCGCATCCCGGTCGCCGCTCGGCGCGTTCCTCCGGGATCACGAAAAAGTCATACGATATGATTTCAGTGCGTGCTAATCACAGCCCGACAACGCCCACAAAGGGCGTCCATTTCCAGAGGAAGCGCGGAGAGCAGGCGATGCGACTCGTTAACCCATATTTATTTAACGCCAAGGCGGCCGGAGCGATAGCAATTGGCGCGTTGGCGCTGAGCCTGGCAGGACAGGCGCAGGCTGCGGACAAGAAGGCGCTCTATTTCGTCGTCAACGGCGCGTCGGACTTCTGGAAGGCAGCCGAAGCCGGCGTCAAGAAGGCGCAGACCGAGCTGCCGAACTATACGCTACAGCTCAAATATCCGGAGCAATCCTCCGCCGCGATCCAGAATCGTCTGATGGACGACCTCGTCGCCGCGGGCGCCGCCGGTATCATGGTGAGCGCCGTCGATCCGAAGACGCAGGGCGACGAACTCAATCGGATCGCCAGCCAGACCGTGCTGTTCACCACCGACAGCGATGCGCCGAAGACCAAGCGCATCGCCTATATCGGCTCCTCCAACGTCGACGCCGGCAAGCAGGCCGGCGACCTGATGAAGAAGGCGCTGCCCGACGGCGGCAAGTGCATGGGCTATGTCGGATTGCCCGGCGCCGACAACGCGCGCGAACGCATCGAGGGCATCAAGTCCGCGATTGCAGGCACCAAGATCACACTGGTCGACGTGCGCGCCGACGACATCGATCAGCCGCGCGCCAAGCGCAACGTCGAAGACACGCTGACCGCCGACCCCTCGATCAACTGCATGGTCGGCATCTATTCCTACAATACGCCGCAAATCTATCAGGCGCTGAAGGAGGCGGGCAAGCTCGGCAAGATCACGATCATCGGCTTCGACGAGGATCAGGTCACCCTGGGCGGCGTCAAGGAAGGCTCGATTGTCGGCACCGTCGTGCAGCAGCCCTATGAATGGGGCTATCAGGGCATGAAGGACATCGCCAAATATATCGAAGGCGACAAGTCCTTCGTGCCGGCCAACGGCCTGATGATCATACCCACCAAGATCATCGACAAGAGCAACGTCGACGACTTCTGGGCCGAGTTGAAGGCGCGTCAGGGCAAGAAGTAAGCCGCCTTGCGGCGGCTCGCGTCACGCAACTTGCGAGGGAGGTGGCGAGCGACTCGCCGCCTCCTTTTGCGTTGTGAGCGCGCCTCGCTTGATTCTATATAAGCGCCCATGAGCGAGCCTCTACTTCGGCTGGACGCCATCACCAAGGCCTATCCCGGCGTACAGGCGCTGAAGGGCGTGAGCTTCCACATCGCGGCCGGCGAGGTCGTCGGCCTGATCGGCGAGAACGGCGCCGGCAAGTCGACGCTGATGAAGGTGCTCGGCGGCGTGGTCGCGCCGAGTTCGGGGACGATCGTCATCGAAGGGACGGCGCATCCGGCGCTGACGGTCGCGCAATCTCTGGCCGCGGGCGTCGCCTTCGTGCATCAGGAATTGAACCTGTTCGACAATCTCGACGTCGCCGCCAATGTCTTCATCGGCCGCGAGCCGCGCTGGGGCGGGCCGCTGCGCCTGATCGACCGCAAGGCGCTGCGCGAGCGCGTCGCGCCGCTGCTGAAGCGGCTCGGCTGCGACTTCGAGCCCGACACTCTGGTCGCCGATCTCTCCATCGCGCAGCGGCAATTGCTGGAGATCACCAAGGCGCTGTCGCTCGCGGCGCGCGTCATCATCATGGACGAGCCGACCTCGTCGCTGACGCTGACCGAGACCGAACGGCTGCTGCGCGTGATCGCCGATCTCAAGGCGAGCGGCGTCGCCGTCATTTTCATTTCGCATCGGCTCGCCGAGGTCGAACATTGCGTCGACCGCGTCGTGGTGCTGCGCGACGGCGAAGTCGTGGGCGCGCTCGACCGCTCGGAGATCAAACACGAGCGCATGATCCGGCTGATGATCGGCCGCGATCTGCAGAACGTCTATATTCCGCCGGCGGCGCCTCCCGGCGAGGCGGCGCTGGAGCTTGAGGACGTCGAGACGACCGCCTATCCCGGTCGCAAGGTGACGCTGGCGCTACGCAAAGGCGAGATCCTCGGCCTCGGCGGCCTGATCGGCGCCGGCCGCACCGAGATTGCGCGAACACTGTTCGGCATCGACCGGCTGGCGGGAGGCGTCATCCGCATTCACGGCGAACCCGCGACGATCTCGCGCCCGCGCGACGCGATTGCGCGCGGGGTTTATCTTGTGCCCGAGGATCGCAAGGCGTTCGGGCTCATTCTCGACGAGGCCATCGTTCGCAACATCACGCTGCCGAACCTGCCCGCTTACGCGTCCGCCACGCTGCTCAACTACGGCGCCGAGCGCCGCGCCGCCGAGCAACAGGCGAAAGCCCTGAGCATCAAGGCGCCCGACGTCGAGTCGCTCGTCAGCGCGATGTCCGGCGGCAACCAGCAGAAGGTCGTGCTCGGCAAGTGGCTCGCCATGAGTCCGCGCGTGATCCTGTTCGACGAACCGACCCGCGGCGTCGACGTCGGCTCCAAGGCAGAGATTTATGCGCTGATGCGCGCGCTTGCGGACAAGGGCGTCGCGATCCTGATGATCTCCTCCGACATGGAGGAGGTGATCGGGGTCAGCGACCGCGTCGCCGTCATGCACGAGGGCGCCGTGGCGGGCGTGCTCGGCCGGGACGAAATGAGCGAAGGCAACATCATGTCGCTGGCGGTCGGCAAACGGCTGCACTGAGGGGGTTATGAAAAAGGACCTGGGGCTCCTGCTGTTGATCCTGCTCGTCGGGACCATCGTGGCCGTCATCAACCCGCGCTTCATATCGCCGCTCAACATCTCCAACACCGCCAACCTGATTGGGCTCTACGGCCTGTTCTCCATCGGCGAGGGTTTCGTCATCATCACCGGGGGCATCGATCTGTCCATCGGCTCGGTGTTCGCGCTGTTGGGCGTCGTGTTCATCCAGCTCATCAACGCCGACGGGTTGAACTGGATGCTGGCCTCGGCCATCGTCGTCGGCCTCGGGGTGCTGATCGGGCTGATCCACGGCTTCCTCATCACGCGCGCGCATCTGCAGCCGTTCGTCGTCACGCTGTGCGGCCTGTTGATCTATCGCGGCGTGGCGCGCTATTATACCGACGACGGGACGGCGGGGTTCGACTTCGGCACCAGCTACCCAGCGCTGGAGTGGTTGACGACCGGGCGCGTCTACGGCGTGCCGAACAGCTTTGTCGCCTTCGTTGTGGTGGCCATCGTCATGGCCGTCGTGCTGCACCGCTCCGTGTTCGGTCGTTATCTGTTCGCGGTCGGCAAGAACGAGGAGGCGGCGCGCTACTCCGGCGTCAACGCCAAGGCCGTCATTTTCGCGGCCTACGTGATATGCTCCGGGATCGCGGCAATCTCGTCGATCTATTTCGCCATGTACACGCGCTCGATCTCGCCCGCCTCGCACGGCACGTTCTACGAATTGTACGGCATCGCCGCCGCGGTTCTCGGCGGCTGCTCACTGCGCGGCGGCGAAGGCACGGTGCTCGGCATCGTGCTGGGCGCGGTCTTGCTGCAAATCCTGCAAAACCTCGTCAACCTGCTCGGCATCCCGTCCTCGCTCAACTTCGCCGTTATGGGCGGCGTCATCTTGATAGGCGTGCTCGCCGACGGTCAATTGAAGCAATTTCGCGCGCGGCGGGTCAAGCATGGCTGACGACGCCATCGACCTACCTCGCCTGCGCATTTTCATCGACGCCGACGCCTGCCCGGTCAAGGACGAGACCTATCGCGTGGCGGCGCGCTACAAGCTCAAGGTCTATGTGGTCGCCAACAGCCCGATCCTGATCCCCCGTGCGCCGGGGCTGGAGCGCGTCGTCGTGGAGGCCGGACCCGATGTCGCGGACGACTGGATCGTCGAGCATGCCGGACGAGGCGCCATTGTCGTCACGGCCGACGTGCCGCTCGCGAGCCGATGCGTCAAAAAGGGGGCCGACGTGCTGGCCCCGACGGGAAGGCCGTTCAGCGAGACCTCGATAGGCATGGCGCTGGCGACGCGCAATCTGATGGATCAGTTGCGCTCGGCCGGCCAGACGACGGGCGGCCCGCCGCCGTTCGGCCCGCGCGACCGCTCGCGTTTCCTCGGCGCTCTCGACAACGTCGTCACCCGTCTGAAGCGATCCGGGATCGAGCCGGAGCCGGTCTGACGCGCTCGGCGCTTCCCTTTGCCCGCGTTTTCGCGCATACCCCGGCGCGACCGCGCATCTCCGCCGCGTTCCGGTTGCGCTGACGTGAATTCCATTACATCCAACCCCTCCCTCGCCCTCGCTCTCGAAGAACGTGGCTATCTCGAGCCGACGCCGGTTCAGGCGGCGGTCGTCGCGCCGGAGCTGTCGGGTCGCGATCTCCTGGTTTCGGCCCAGACCGGCTCGGGCAAGACGGTCGCCTATGGCGTCGCCATGGCGCAGACGCTGCTGGGCGAAGCCGAGACCCTGCCGCCGCCCGAAAAGCCGCTCGCGCTCGTCGTCGCGCCGACGCGCGAGCTGGCGTTGCAGGTCGAACGCGAGTTGACCTGGCTCTACCGGCATACGGGCGCGCGTCTGGTGGCCTGCGTCGGCGGCATGGACGCGCAGCGCGAGCGACGCGCCTTGCAGTCGGGCGTGCATATCGTCGTCGGCACGCCGGGGCGGTTGCGTGACCACATCGAGCGCGGCGCGCTCGACGTGTCGGGGCTTAAGATCGTGGTGCTCGACGAGGCCGACGAGATGCTCGATCTCGGCTTTCGCGAGGATCTCGAATTCATGCTGACGGCCATGCCGGCCGAGAAGCGTAGCCTGCTGTTCTCCGCCACCGTGCCCAAAGCCATCGCGACGCTGGCGCGCAGCTATCAGCGCAATGCGTGGCGCCTCGAGGTCGAGCGCGGCCGCCAGGGCCATGCCGACATCGAATATCGCGCCGTCCGCATCTATCCGCAGGAGCGCGAGGCGGCGGTGGTCAATCTGCTGCGCCTCGTGGAATCCGCGACGGCCATCGTGTTCTGCAACACCCGCGAGGCGGTGCGCCATCTCAGCGCGACGCTGACCGAGCGCGGTTTTTCCGTCGTGACGCTATCGGGGGAATTGAGCCAGCACGAGCGGAATCAGGCGATGCAAGCGTTGCGCAACGGGCGCGCGCGCGTGCTGGTGGCGACCGACGTCGCCGCGCGCGGCATCGATCTACCCAATGTCGGCATCGTGATCCACGCCGATCCGCCACACGACACGGAGACGCTGCAGCATCGCAGCGGGCGCACCGGACGCGCCGGCCGCAAGGGAATCAGCGCCATCCTGACGCCGTTCGGGCGCCGCCGTAGCGCCGAGCGTCTGTTCGCCGAGGCCGGCGTCGATGTCGCCTGGGTCGGGCCGCCGACCGCCGCGGAGGTACGCGCGCTCGACGCCGAGCGCTTCCTCACCGATCCCGCGCTGGCCGAACCGGCTTCGGACGAGGATTTGGAGATGGCGCGCCGGCTGCTTGCCGAGCGCGGAGCGGAAGCGGTGGGCGCCGCGCTGGTGCGGCTCTATCGCGCGCGGCTGCCGGCCATCGAGGAGGTGGTAGACCCCGGCGAGCGCTCGCGCGAGGCGCATCCTCGGCCGGTCTATAGCGAGCGCGCCGCGCCGCAGCCAAGGGGTCGCGACGAATCGAAACCCGCCCGGTCCGGAGCCAAACATTCGCTCGGTGGCGCGTGGTTTCGCATCGACGTCGGCCGCGCCAAGGGCGCCGATCCGAAATGGCTGCTGCCAATGATCTGCCGCGCCGGCGGTCTATCCAGGGGCGACATCGGGACGATCCGCGTGTTCGATCACGAGACGCAATTCGAGATCTCGGCGGAAGCGGCGAACAAGTTCGCCGCCGACATCAAGAAACAGGTCGCGGGCAATCCGCGCATCGAGCCGTTTGGCGCCCCGGGAGAAGGCGGGGCGGCGAGAGGCGGCAAGCCGGACAAGCGGACGCGGCAGGCGCGACGCGAACGGCAGGCCTGACTTTCAGCGCGTCACTTCGTAGCCGGCGAGCGCCATCACCCGCAGCAACTCCTTGTGGCCTTTCTTCGCCATTTCGAGCGGCGGATTGGCTTTCGGGTCCTGCTCGGCCTCGACGACGAACCAGCCTTCGTAGCCGTGATCCGCGAGGCGCTGCACGATGGCGGCGAAGTCGAGCGAGCCGTCGCCCGGCACGGTGAAGGCGCCTTTCACCACCGCGTCGAGGAAGCTCTCACGGCTTCGGTCGAGACCTTCGATCACGCTTCTGCGTATGTCCTTTGTGTGGACGTGACTGATGCGCTTGTGATGCTTCTCGATCAGGCGCATCACGTCGCCGCCCGCGAACGCCATGTGGCCGGCGTCGAACAGCAGCGGCAGCGCTTCGCCGGAATGCGCCATCAACAGGTCGACCTCGGGCTCGGTCTCGATGGCGGCGGCCATGTGATGATGGTAGGAAATCGGCATGCCCTGACCGGCGCACCATTCGGCGAAGGCGGTCATCTTGCGCGCGTAAACCTTGATCTCGTCTTCCGAGAGCTTCGGCTTGGTTGAGAGCGGCGCCGAGCGCACGCCCTGGATCGAGCGCGCCGTCTCGCCATAGACGATGCAAGGCGCTTTCGCCGCGACGAAGAATTCCAACTGTGCGCGGATGCGCTCCTTCTCGCGCTCTATGTCGCCGTCGAGCAGCAGGCCGGAGAACCAGCCGCCACAGACGCTGATTCCGTGAGCCGCGAGGATCGGTCCCAGTTGCGTCATGTCCATCGGAAAGCGGCGGCCGGTCTCCATGCCGGTGAAGCCCGCCACGCTCGCTTGCCGCAAGCACTCCTCCAGGCTCACGTCGTCCGAGAGTTCGGCGAGATCGTCGTTCCACCACGCAATGGGAGCGATTCCGAGCTTGGCTTGCATGTCCTCAAACTCCGACGCGCTGATGGCTGCGAATCTGTTCCTGCTGTTTGCGCGCTTCCTGCACCGCGGCGCGCGTGGAGACTTCCGGCACGCCCACATCCCAGTCGGCGTCGCCGGGAACCCAGGCGTAAGCGTCGGAGGCGATCGACAGCACGGTGGTGCGATCGTTGGCCTTCGCCCATTCGAGCGCGCTCGCCAGTTCGGCGATACTCTCGCAATGGCGCGACGCCGCGCCCATCGCCTCCGCGTGCTTGGCGAAATCGACATGCGGCGGGTCGGCGCGATTGAGCACCCGGCAATCGGTCAACTGGTTGTTGAAGCCGGGGATTCCCTTGGCCTGCTGCAGCCGGTTGATGACGGCGAAGCCGCCGTTGTCGCAGACCACGACAATCATCTTGTGGCCGCTCAGCACGGTTGAGTAGATGTCCGAGTTCATCATCAGGTAAGTGCCGTCGCCGACGACGACGATGGGCGTGCCGCCGAGGCCACCGGGTCCGGACGCGGCCAGCGCATGGCCCCAGCCGGCGGCGATCTCATAGCCCATGCAGGAAAAGCCGAACTCCAGATCGAAAGTGTTGGGCGCCTTGACGCGCCAGCCCTTGGCGACCTCGCCCGGCAGCCCGCCCGCCGCAGAGATCAGCGTGTCGTTTTCCCCCGCCGAGGCGTGCACGGTCGCCACCACCTGAGCATAAGTCGGCACCGGCGCGTTGGTCGGCGCCTGATGCTTGTCGAGCAGCACATCCCACTCCTTGAACAGAGCGCGCGCCCGGTCCATGTGCGAAGGCGCCACGCGCCAGTCGCCGAGCGCGGCGTCGAGTTCGCTCACCGTCTCCAGCGCGTCGCCGACCACGGCGAGCGCGCGATGTTTGACCGCGTCGAAGCGCGCCGCGTTGATTGAGATGAAGCGCGCCTCGGGGCTGAACGCCGTCCACGAGCCGGTGGTGAAATCCTGCAACCTCGTGCCGATGGCGAGGATCACGTCGGCTTCGGCGGCGAGCGCGTTGGCCGAGGTCGAGCCGATTATGCCGATGGGCCCGGCGTGCGCGGGATGATAATGCGTGACGCCGCCCTTGCCGGCGATGGTCTCGACAAGCGGGATGCCGCGCTTGAGCGCGAACTCGGCGACCGCCGTCTCCGCCAGCGAATAGCGCACGCCGCCGCCGGCGATGAGGATCGGCGTCTTCGCGGTCTTCAACAGCGCCGCGGCTTCCGCCAGCTTGCGACGGTCCGGCCTCGGCCGGGGAATGGCCCAAGTCCGCTCCTCGAAGAAGGCGAGCGGATAGTCGAACGCGATTTCCTGGATGTCCTGCGGCAGCGCGAGGAACGCCGGGCCGCAGTCGGCGGGGTCGAGCATGGCGGCGACCGCCTGCGGCAGCGACGCGAGGATTTGTGCGGGATGGGTGATGCGGTCCCAGTAGCGCGTCACCGCCTTGAAGGCGTCGTTCACTGTGACGGTCGGGTCGCCGAAATGCTCAACCTGTTGCAGCACGGGATCAGGCAAGCGGTTGGTGAACGTGTCGCCGGAGATCAGCAATACGGGCAACCGGTTGGAGTGCGCCACGCCCGCGGCTGTGACCATGTTGAGCGCGCCCGGCCCAATCGACGAGGTCGCGACCATCAGTTGGCGCCGCCGCTTCGCCTTGGCGAAAGCGATGGCCGCCAGCGCCATCGACTGCTCGTTCTGCCCGCGCCAGGTCGGCAACCGATCCTGCACGCCCTCCAGCGCTTCGGAAAGGCAGGTCACATTGCCGTGGCCGAAGATGGCGAAGACGCCGGCGAACAATGGAGCGCGCGCGCCCTCGATCTCCGTGAACTGCTGCGTCAGCCATCGCACCACGGCCTGAGCCATAGTCAATCGGACGGTCGGCTGCGTCATCGGTCTCCTCCCTGCGGCGCTCGGCGAATTCGCAGCCTCCGCCGCATCGTATATTGACACGTCGGTTGGAATGCAACAACGATTGCAACAGCGCCTAGGGAGGAACCATAATATGCGCACACGCGTAATGCACGCCCGCGCTGCCGTTTTCGAAAGGGCCTGCCAATGTCGCACCTGCTGATCGCGGGAAAGATTCACCCCGCCGGCCTCGCGTTGCTCGAAGGCGCCGCCGGGTTCACCTACGACTATGTCGAGGAGGTCTCCGAGCCGAGTTACCTCCCGCTGATCGGCAAGGCCGACGCCTTGGTCATCCGCACGCAGCCGCTGGCGGCGGCCGCCATCGCGGAGGCCAAGCGGCTCGTCATCGTCTCGCGCCACGGCGTCGGCTACGATTCCGTTGACGTCGCGGCGCTCAACCAGCGTCGCATCCCGCTTTGCATCGTCGGCGACACCAACTCGCTTTCGGTGGCGGAGCACGCGATGATGCTGATCCTCGCGTGCGCCAAGCGGGCGATCCGCGCCGACCGCGCCGTGCGCAGCGGCGGGTGGGAATGGCGCAACCGGTTTGACGCGACCGAACTTTCCCGCAAGCGCCTGTTGATCGTCGGCTACGGTCGCGCGGGCCGGCGTCTGGCCCGGATGGCGGCAGCCTTCGACATGGAGATCAGCGCGTTCGATCCCTTCGTCGCCGAACGCGGCTGGCCGGAAGGGTCGGTCGCCCCGGCGCCCACGCTGGCCGAAGGGCTCGCCTCAGCCGACGTCGTCTCAATCAACGCGCCCAGATCCGGACGGCCGCTGCTCGGCGCGGCGGAGTTCGCGCAACTGAAACCCGGCGCCATCCTGATTAACACCGCGCGCGGCGGAATCGTCGATGAGGCCGCGCTCGCGGCGGCTCTCGCCGATGGACGCGTCGCGGCGGCGGGTCTCGACGTGTTCGACGACGAACCGCCGGCCGCGGACCATCCGCTGCTGGCTTCCGACCGGGTGCTGTTGACGCCGCATATCGCCGGCCTTACGCGCGAGGCTGGCGAACGCATGGCGGTGGCCTCGGTGCAAAACGTGATTGACTTTTTCGCGGGCCGGCTCGACCCCGACCTGATCGTGAACAGGGATTTCTGACATGAACAAGCGCAAGCTCCGCGTCGGCCTGATCGGTAGCGGCTTCATGGGCAAGGCGCACGCCTTCGGCTATGCGACGGCCGCGCGCGTGTTCGATCTGCCCTTCGAGTTGGAGCTTCACACGCTCGCTGACGTCAATGACGTGCTGGCCGCCAGGGCCGCCGCGGCGCTCGGCTTCGCCCGCTCGACGACCGACTGGCGCGCGATGGTGGCGTGCTCCGAGATCGACGTCGTCAACATCAC
>Ga0182030_10014652_pt1 | contig 15450 bp, 13 predicted proteins | sample 812S3MmetaG_FD_121299 | JGI IMG/M metagenome (GOLD analysis project Ga0182030, IMG submission 121299) | Permafrost microbial communities from Stordalen Mire, Sweden - 812S3M metaG (Illumina Assembly) | ecosystem: Environmental > Terrestrial > Soil > Wetlands > Permafrost | place: Sweden... | reverse complement strand
GGGGCGTGCTCCTGAATCTGATATGGCTTAGCGCTCGTAGGGCGGCAGGATGATGTCTTTGGTCGCCACGATGTTCAGGCGCGAACCGGGCGCGACTTCGATCGTGGGTTGGATATCGAGGTTCTTGCGCGTGATCTGCTGGCCGGCCTGGTTGATGTTCTGCCCCGCGCCCTGGACTGCAAGCTGCCCATAGGAGGGATTCTGATTGTTGGCCCCGGAGGCGATCTGGGCACCGGCGCCGATGATGGAGCCCAACACGACGCCGGAGAGCAGCCGCACATAATGGTTGTTCACACTGCCAGTCAGTCCCGCGTAGCCCGAGAGGTCGACCCCGGGCATGCCCTCGAGCGAGATGCTGCTGCCATCGGGACGAAGGAGCCTGGTCCACACGACGAGCACCCGCGACTGGCCATAAGAGACGCGACTGTCATAGGTGCCGATCGCCTTCGTGCCTTGTGGTAACAGCAGATAGCGACCGGTCACGGTGTCATAAACGCCCTGGGAAACCATGCAGCCGATCTGCCCAGGCAGATCGCTATCGACACCCTGCGTCATGACGCAGGGGATGATCGTACCGGCAAACATCGTGTAGAGAGACCGCGGGGACTGCACGCCGTGGTGCAGATCAAAATCCGCGCTTCTACCCTTCTCTTCGAAGGCACTCTTGTCATCCTGCCGGTTGGCTTCATCGCGTCCCGCCGTTGATGGCGGGGCATTGAACGACGGCGGCGTTCGCGCCGCCGCCAGGAGCGCAGTCTCCTGCGCCAACGGATCAGTCAATGCGTGAGTCGCACCGCCGATCGGGGCGGCCGCGCCGCCGTCGCTGCCTCCGGCAAAACCTACGGTGGCCGTGCGTGCCTGGTCCGCACTCTTGGCCCGATCAAGCTCGCGCTGTTGCCAGTACTGCTGCAACGGCGAGAGTTGCGAGCCGTTTGTCCCGGTTGCGCCGTAGGCATTTGCGCCCAATGGCCGGCCATCAGCTCCGAGGCTGATATCCCCATTGCCTGGGGGACCCAGAAGCTCCTTGCCCATCATCCCGCTCGCAGAACTCCCGTAATCCGGTGGCAGAGCGGCCACCGCACTGCCCGGTTGTGGAGCCTTCTGCGCATTGGGCTCGGCGGTCTTGCCGGTTGCTGGCTTCTTCGCCAAGCCGCTGAACGCCGCGATCATCACAACGGCTGCCACAGCGCCCACAATGCCGATCGCCTTCGGGCTGAATCGCTTGACTGCCGGTAGCGAGACTGCGGCACTTAACGGTTCCCGGGATCCGGGCGGTTCGTGAAATTCTGGCGAAAGTTCGGATTGAGGAGCCACTTCCATCTCTGCCTCAGGGACTTGGGTGTCGAGCATGGGAGACTCCTTAGCCTGCGCGCGTGAGTTTCCGGGAGCACTGGATGTCGACCGCGTTCTTGGGTCCGACCCGCAGTTGCCCGCGCTCAAAGAGCCGATCGACGATGTAGACCGACTTCTTCACGCGGTAATTGACGAGCAGTGGCTGCTTGTTCTCCAGCACAAACATCGCCGGGGCTTCATAGCTTGCCATCTCGGGGTTCATCTGCAGATACGTCTTGACCCCATCGTCATAGACGCGAAGGGGCTTCCAGACGACCTCCGTCCCACTCACTGTGCAGCTGAAGTTCAATCGCGCCGGGTCCACGGCCAGGGGCTCGGTCTGTGCCTGCACGTCCTCTACTTTTTGGCTCTCCACCTCAATGGATCTGGCCTCATCCTGCGGATAGCTCCAGCCAACCAGAGGCATGTAGGTGCGCTCGGTGGATTTGAGCACGATGTTGTAGATGCGCCGGTTGGTCGTGATCGTCATGTTGGTCTCAAGACCCGAGTCGATGGGCTTGATGATCAGGACAATGCGTTCATTCGGCGCCACGCCGGTTCGGGTGATCGCCAGGATCCAACGCGCCGTGTCCCCGGCGGTGGGCAGATCCCGGCCCGTCAGCACTTCCCCTGGCTGCAGGACGATGGCGGTCTGCCGAAGTGTTGCGGCCTGGACTTCATAGATGCCGCCATCAACATAGGTAAAGAGAATCTGTCCGCGCACGGCAATCGCATCGCTCGCATGCTGCGTATTGGTGTCTGTCACCTCGCGTATCTTCAGGGAACTGTTGACCTCGCGAAGCTCGGCCTCGAGCCGCCGCTTGTCAGCCAACGTGTATTGGCGCCCTGAGGGGCTACGCACGGCAGGCGGCGTTGCCGTCAGGACGGTAGGCGGTGCCGGGCCTGCCGCTACACTTGGCGGGGGCACCACGGTTTCATTTGCCGTCGAGGTGGGCTCCTGAAAGGCCTGCAAGGTGGCGGCCCGCTGCTCCGGCGTCTGTGCGGGAGCCATGGGTTCCTGCGCAATAGCTGCAGCTCCAAGAGCCAATGCACTCAGCGCCAGTAGTGAAATAGGGGTTGTGATTTTCATGGTGCGATCATTCGCCTCTTGTCGTCCCTGATTTAACGTGCAGCTTCGAAATGCTTGGGGCTTTCTAGATGTCCTTGGACCACTGGAATCCCCCATCAATCTTGATGCCCAGCGGATTGACCTGCAGGAGCCGATCATTCTTGGGATCCTGAGCTTCGATCTTGATCGGGAACACGCCGGTCATCGCCGATTCCTCCTTCACGGCCCCCTCCTTCGTGCGCACCGTTTCTCTCCAGCGCACCTGGTAGCTGTGGCTCTCGGCAATCGGATTGATCGATAGAATCTCAACACTGACGGTTTCCTGCCCTATCTTGCTCAGGCGCTCATCCTTCTGGGCCCAGTCGTTGAGCTGATTGGCAGCGCCTTGCGTCGTGAACGCGTAGGCATCGAGCCAGTTGCGCTTGATGACGACGGGGTCCACGGAGACGCCGCGCACCATCGTCAGCCAGGAGCCCAGGAAGTGTCGGATCTCGTTGATCTGCGGGGTGTAGTTCCATGCCGGGATGGCCCCTAGCCCCACGGCCTCCCCGGTCACACTGTTATGCTCGATCAGATAGGGTTGAATCTTCGAGCGACCCGCCTGATACAGCAGGCCGAACACCAAAATGGAAGAGATCAACGCTTGCGCAAAAAACGCCAGGCGCCAGTTGTGTGAGGCCTTGACGAGCGAGCCCTGGCGTTCGTTCCAGACCTCCTCGGCTCGCTGGTAGGGGGTGGCCGGGGCAGCGCGAGGCTTAAAGTTGCTCTTGCGGGTCAGCAATTCGCTTACAACACTCATATATAGAGAGTCCTCTGAATTACTCGGGCCGGATCGGGGCGTGGATTCCCCCGCTCGGATGTCCTTCCGGGGGAATGACACTGCGAAGGTTACGGGCCGCATCCATTGCAGAGCGCAGCGGTGAAGCGCCCGAGGCAGGTCGATTCGCTGCGCCGGCCTTGGCCTGCAGCGCATCCGGTACGGTCCCGCCGGTATAGCGGAAGGCGCGCACCGAGCCCTGGGCGTAGGCCTGACGGAGGCCTCCGGTCGTTGCTTCCTTCACCGCGCCTACGCCCGCCCGCGCAACGCCGCTCATCGCGCCCATCGTTCGACTGCCTCCGGACACTTCGGCCGCGGCGGCGCCCAAGGCACCCGCGGTCCGAACCGTGCCAGCCGCACCGGCCGCAGCGCGCGTGGCACCGGCCACCAGAGAACCCGCCGCTCGCGCGGCCTGGAACAGCGCAAAGCCACCGGCCGCCACCGCAGCACCTGCGCCCGCCACAGTGCCGGCAGTAAGACTTGGACCTCCGCTGATCATGCCGGCAGCGACTGATGGCGCATTCCAGGCGAGGAACGCCACGGCGAGCGCTGCGAGCATCACGCAATAGGCCGCCTGTAATGTGATTGTGTTGCCGGCCGGGAATGCGAGGCGGTTCATCACCTGCGAGGAGGCGGCGACAATGAAGGTCAGCACCATCAGCTTGATGCCAAAGCTGATCACGGTGCCCAGTGCCCGCTCGGCGAGGAACGCGGTGTGTTTGAACACGCCAAAGGGCACCAGAATCAGCGAAAGCCCGGAGACAATGTAGAACTCGAGCAGCGTGATAAAGACCTGAATTGCGAGCACGAAATAGCCGATCAGGATAAAGAGCTCCGCCAGATCAAACATCAGGATCTGCCCCAGACTCGTCCAGCTCATCGCCGCGGTCTGGGTGGATAAAGGTCCGGTGATCGCAAAGGCCTGACTGATGATCCGGGAGGGATCATTCATCAGGGCAATCCCCTGCGTGGCATTCATGCCGCCCGCCGTGGCTCCCGCCCAGATGAAGCCGTTGAGCACCGAGTTGCCCAAGGCGGCCCAGTTCGCCACAAACCACATGAAAAGACCGATCAGAAGTACCTTCTGCAACAGCCCGACCACCAGGTTCTCGCCGCGCAATGACCAGTAGAGACCTGCGAGCGTGAGTTCGATCGCCGCCATGATCAGGAGGATCCTTGAGGCTTCACCCGTGAGATTCCCACTCGCAAGTCCGAACACCGCTAGAAAGGCATTCAGGAGGTTGGTCAGAACGCCGGGATCTGCGTTGATGGGCGGCATGGCGCTTGCGTGTCCTTGAGTTGCCGTAATCGCCGTTACTTCATCGCCGGCAGCGTGGTCGCCGGGGACGCCGTGCCAGGGGTCGTCCAGGTGCGCACGTCGTAGGCCGTGATGGCCTGATCGCAGTAGGCCGATGCGTAAGGCCCGCGGGAAGGCTGGTTGGATGGGTACTTCGCGCACTCACTGACCAGCGCATTCAGATCCGCAATGCTCATGCCCTCGATCGGAGGGCTTGAAATCTTCCCCAACGTCGATGGGTCGCAGCTTGTGGCGCCGACCCCAACGGTCAGCGCCAGCAGCAATAACCCCAACAAGGCGCTCGCGCTTTTCACTGCATCGTCCACAAGCCGCTGTGGGGAGTGGCTGTGCTCGGCGTCGTCCACCCCACCAGGGCCTGCGCCTGCTCCTGCTGGGATTGCGCGGTCTGCTGTGCCTGCTGGGCAAGGAAAGTCAGCTGCGCCTGGTTCATCGTCGCCATCTGCTGGTTGAGCTTGAGAAGCTGGGAGGCGATCTGCGTCTGCAGCTGGGCGCTCGCCTGTTGGGCATCCAGATTGCCGCTCGAAGCGCCTGATTGCGTCGCGATCGACTGGATGTTGGCGCTGTCGGCACCGAGGGATTGCATGACCTGGGCCTGCGTGCTGTAGGCCCCCTGATAGACGCTTCGGGTCTGAGTCAGATACCCGCTCACCTGCGCGTTGATCTGCTGCGGTGTCAGAGAGGTCCCATTCCCGCCGTTGACCGGGGTATTGGGGAACTCGCTGTTGTACTTCTGGGTCAGCGTCGTGACGTTCTGCGCAATTCCATTGATCTGGCCGATGGAATTGACGAGCTGGGTATATTGTTGGACGTACTGCCCCAGCGCCTGGCCGGAGATGCTCTTCGGGAACTGCTGGAGATTCTTGATCTCGTTGCTGATCTGCGTGATCTGATGGGCGATCTGTGTGATCTGATTGACGGTGGTGGTCAGCGTGTTGAGCTCGGTCATGATGCTCTCGCCAAAGTTGGCCGGATCGAACACCACGAACTGAGCACGGACCGGCTGCAACGCCAGGAGCGCCGCCAGGGAAAGTCCCGTTAATGCACTCAATCGATGTGACATGGATAGTCTCCTGCAAAAGAATTAAAGGAATCAGGCAGTCATTCGAGTCGAGCTCGATGGCATCAGCGCCTCGGCGGCCCAGTCGAGCCCCTTGGCGCGCAAGTACCGATCGTTAAAAACATCCATGGGCTCGTTCGCCCAGGCATCCGCGAGCTTCTGATCATCGGCGCTCGTGGCGGCGCAGTAGGCTAAGCCGAGCTCGCCGAGTGCCAGGCTGAAGAGCCGGTTCCCTAAGGGTGAGGTGTAGTAGTACTCGCGCTTCGGGGTACTCCCCGCAATGATGCGGATCTGAGCCTCATTCAGACCAAAAGACTGGTAGAAGCGCTTGTTTTCCTCACTCGCCATCGCTGTGGCGTTGGGGAGGTAGATCTTCGTGTAGCAACTCTCTTTGACGGTCTCCAGGATCGTGCTCTGCGTGAGATCGGCGAGACTCTGACTCGCAAAGACAACGTAGACCTTCTTCTTGCGCAGTGTCTTGAGCCACTCGCGGATCTTCGGGGCAAAGACCGGGTTATCGAGAAAGAGCCACCCTTCATCCAGGATCAGGAGCGTCGGGGCTTTGCCAAAGCGCTGATCGAGTCGATGGAAGAGGTAGGTCAGCACCGGCATCACGGCACTGGGGTAGCTTTGCATCAGCTCGTGCATCTCGAACACCTGCCACACCCCATACCCCAGCGTGTCCGCATCGGCATCGAGGAGCCTGCCGTACTGCCCGTCGACCGTGTAGGGGTTGAGCGCCTCCTTCAGTGTCTTGTCCTGAAGGATCGTCTTGAGGCCTGTGATCGTGCGCTGCTCTCTTGGCGAGGCCGTAAGATCATGTAGCGCCTTCCAGAGCACGCTCTTGCGCTCCGGAGTGATGAAGGTGTCGAGCTGGGTTTCATGGCGCAGGAGGGCACAGATCCACTCGAACGCCCAGGCGCGCTCAGATTCCTGATCGATGTGGGCCAGTGGCTGGAAGGACAGACCGCCCTCCGCTGCCAGGTCATAGAACTCCCCGCCGACCCCGAGTGTCGTGATACGCGAGCTCCGTTCCTTGTCGAACACGTACACCTGCGCCCAATCACCGCTGGGGGATTGGTACTTGCGCCAGGCGGCAGCAAGCGCTGCGAGCAGCACAGACTTGCCGGCTCCCGTGGGACCTACAATCAGCGTGTGGCCGACATCGCCATAGTTGAGATTCAACTTGAACTGCGTACTCCCACCGGTCACGGTGTGCAGAAGCGGTGGACCGTCGTAGAGATTGCGCTCTGTCCCCTCCCCCGCCCAGACCGCGCAGAGCGGGAAGAGGTGCGCAAGATTCAGGCTGTTGAGCATCGGGTGGCGCACGTTGTGCGCGCAGTTTCCTGGAAGTGTCCCCAAGAACGCGTCCAGACAGTTTCTGTTTTCTGTTTCATCGAGGGTGGTGAAGCCGCGGGACTGAATCGCCATCTGCAACGCATCCTGGTTCTGCTGCAGGCGCTTGAGATCCCTGTCCAGCAGCACGATCGACTGAGTGTAATAGCCCATCGAAACCAGATCCCCGCTCAACTCCTGCAGAGCGGCGTCCGCATCGCCGGCCTGGTTCAGCGCATCGGTGTTCTGGATCGCCGAGCCCGTGCCGGTAATCGCTTCACGCATCAAGGCGATAAAGCTCTGTCGTGCGCTTAGCCATCTCTGCCAGTAACCGCGCAGCTGCTTTTCAGCCTCCGTCTTGTCCATCACGATAAACCGCGTGACCCAGCGGTATTCGATGTTCAAACGATTGAGGACATCCAGAATCCCAGGGGTGGAACTGCTGGGGAACCCGGTGAGGCTCAAAACCTGAATGTGATAATCCCCAAGCCTGGGCGCAAAGCCCCCGGTCAGCGGCGTATCGGCGAGCGCCGCATCCAGAAACATCGGGTTATCGGCTGCCTTGACCGGGTGGATCTTCGGGGAGACGCAGGCGTGCAGATACGTGCAGCTTTCATCATCATTGAGCGGCTGGATGTCCTTCAGGACGCCGCCCAGCAGGGTCACGATGTCATTGCGGGTCTTGATGAAGAACTTCAATTCATCGCTATAGGCATGGCTCACCTCCTCGCCGCCCTCATAGAACCACTGCGCAATGCGGCTGCTGACATCCTTTGCGGGCAGATACACCAGCGTTAAATAGCGCTCGCTGTCAAAGTAGTGAGCGGAGCCGACCAGGACCCGCCGCTCCTCATCCAGCAGGTGCGTTAGCGGATCTGGCCAGGTGGCATTCGGATACCGCGTATCCGGGCGCCGGTGGGCATCGGCGTAGATCGCCCAGCCGCCGCGCAATCTCATCAGCACGTTATTGACCCGGGCGCAGATCACGACGAGTTCGGCATCCGTTGCACTGTCCAGATCCGGTCCACGAAACCGAAAGGTCGTCTGAAAGGACCCGTTCTTGTTAAAGACTATTCCGGGCGCGACGATCAGCGCCCAGGGCAGGAGATCACTGAAGCGATCGGCTCTCTTGCGGTGTTCAGAAAGCGTGAAGAGCTCGAAGCGACTGCGGCCCCAGAGCGCACCGACGAGGGCGAGGAGAATCGTGCCGATCAGAAACAGTGTGAGGCCCAAAGTCATGATTCAGCCTCGGTAGAAGCTCTTGTAGGTGAAGGCGCGTCGAAACACGTCCCAGAAGGCCGGATCTTTCCGGGCGGCCGCAGCAAAGAGGAAATGCAGGAAAATGCCCGGCGGAATCGCGTACCAGGTGCCCAGCGGGAGCGTTAAAGCAATCACCAGCGTGTAGAGGACGAGTGCCAATTGGCGCGGAATGCCCATCATGAGCTGCGGCTTGATCACCGACTGGTGAATGGGCACTTCAAAACCTTCCGTGAGCATCGGAGCTCTTCAGCCTAAAAGGTCGCGCCGCCGGCAAAGCCGAACAGCGGCAGAAAAAACGTGGCGGCTGCAAAGGCGATCGTGAGCCCAAAGAAGATGGTGAGGAGCTTTCGCATCCCGCTCCCGCCTTCGGAAAACGCCATCCCTAAGCCGCACAGCACCACGGCCGCCACGCCGGCAACCTTTGCGACAGGACCGGTCAACGAATTAAGGAGCGTGGTAAGCGGCGCCTCCCAGGGCATGCCCGTATTGGCGGCATGGGCTGTACCTACGGAGAAAGCCAGCGCCAGAGCGATCCACTGGCCAGGGCGAAGGCGTCGCGAAGTCCGAAGGGGCTTTGATGTATTCATAGAATCCTCTTGATCGATGTGAGTGAGGGGGACCTTAGGAGTCGATGCTTTCAAACTGATACTTGCCATCTTCAAAGCCGAGAACTCGCACGACCGGGCCTACAAGCCGACGAAAGCGCCGCGCCCCATCGATCTCCTGCTCGATGGCCTGAATTGGAATGACAATGTGGATCGTGTCGGCGATCAGATCCGGAATCGGGACCTGGCCGGACTTGCGGATCAGGGTTTCGACGCGGCGCAAGGCCTGGACCGGGGCTGCGGTATCACTATGGAGCGTGCAGATGCCGCCGGGGTGTCCTGTCCCCCACGCCTCAAGCATCGCGTTGATCTCGGCGCCGCGGACTTCGCCGACGATGATCCGATCGGGCGCAACCCGGAGGCACCCTTCGACGAGCTGCGCGGCATCGTGCACGCCTTCGATGACGCGGTAGCTGTGCCACTCCTTCGCACGGATCTGAAGCTCGAGCACCTTCTCGATCGTCGCCACGCGCTGGTGAAGGTCCCGGATCTCATCAATCACCGCGTTGGTGAGCGTTGTCTTGCCGGATTTCGTGCCGCCCACGACCAGGATGTTCTTGCGCTCCCGGACCGCTTTGACGATGAGCTCGCGCTGCCGCTCGCTCAAGATGCGGGCTTCAACGTATTCGGCCAGCGATATGATTCTCGGGGGGCGCTTGCGGATGTTGAAGCATGGCGCCGGCACGACCGGGGGCAGATCGCCGTGGAAGCGAAAGCCCTGCACCGGGAACTCGGCATCCAGAATGTAGGTGTGGGCGGAGGCCCCGATGATCTGATCGACCGCATCGGCCACGATGCAGATCACCTGGGTGGCCATTTCCGGAGAGATTTTCTCCCCGGTCCAGTCTGAGGGCCGATCGAACCAGTCGGCGAAGATCTTCCCATCCGCATTGCAGCGGATCTCGATGACATCCGGATTCTTGAGAAGGCCGGCAACAGTGGCACCGATCGCGGTCTCGAGCATGCGCATGACGCGCGCGGCAGAGGCCTTGCGTGGAGCGCCGCATTCGAGCTCGATCGCCGAGGCCTCTTCCGTGACAGCGGGTGCGATCGGCACGACTTTCATCGTGCACGTCCAGCGTCACGGGCAACGCCTAAGGGCTGCACGCGCCCAGGGCGAACCCTGGACGCGTGCCTCCCGCTGCGCTGACGCCCTGCCGGAGCGACCCGGAAGGACCGGGCCATCCATGGCCCGCTTTTGGCACTTTCCGCCATACGACTCCTGGACATCCTGTCAGAGTCACTCAACCGATTTGGTTCATCTTTACCAAATCAATATACAAGACCTCTTCTCTAAATTGCAAAATTTATATTTAAATGTTCCTGACTTACGAAATGCCTTATTTCCTAGCGATTTAATGCCGATATGTCGGCAGCGGTATTCGCATCTCATGTTAAAAAGAATTGGCCCTGCCAAAATTTGTGAATATTGGCGACGGGCGCGGTCACGTTGCTGCGTCGCAGCACGCCGCCAGACGGGGAGCTTCGACCACCCGGTCCGCCGGGAAGTGGATTCAACCCGGCGGTTCGGCGATGAAATCCTGCTCGGCGGTGCTGATGGTGGCGAGCAAGCGGCCGCGCAGGTTCTCTGGATCCACGACGGACTGCGCGAGCCACTGCTCGAAGCGATCAAAGCGTCGCGTGCGTTTGATATCGATCGCTTCCTGCTCTTCGGGCGTGATGGCCTCAGGCCCGTAGGCCAGTGCGAACTCGACCTGATAGGCGCTCATCGCGACCAGAAGCTTCGTATCCCAGGCGAGTGATTCGATTGCGCGGCTCAAGCGGTTGAGCGGCTTGGCGAGCTGCGCATCCCGCTCATCCTGGCCGCTCTCGCTCAAGTACGCTTCGAGGGCTGCCGTCACAATCGCAACCGTGGGCAGGCGCCGCGCACTCGCCTTCGCGCGCAGGGCCACCAGCAATCGTTCGTTGAGCACCAGGTGGTAGTGAACCTTGCGATCACCCCCGCCACGCTGCCGGCCCGCGCGCCGATCAACCGCTTCTGGCTTCTGGCTTAACTTCTGGCCTGATTTCACAGTGGAGCTCCTCGGCCGCGCCGGTGGCCTTTCTTGTGCTGGCTCTCTTCGTTGAGCGCTACACGTCGCGCGGTGTCCGAGGCCTCATCGAGAGACTCGGATGCGCTCTCAAGAACCCCAGGAGCGGTTCGCTCCGGACTTGTCTTTCGCGCGGCGGACGGACGCGCCAGCCTCGGGCCTTTCGCCGGCCCTTCTGGTACGGCCGAGTGCATCGGGGGCGCTGTGGCAGACCTGATCACTGTGCTCCAAGGCGACGGATGCGGCTGAGGGCGCCAGGGGTAAGGTCGCTCCATACGTAGTCGCGGCGGCGGGATTTCAGATCGACGGCGGAGTTCAGGGATCTTGTAGTACTGCAGTTTCTTTGCGTAGAAGTTTCGGCCGTTGCGCATCACGATCTGATCCGACTCCGGAAGCTTCGCAACCTCGGCCGGATCGAGCAGCGGCCTTGCCACTTCCTGATCCGAGACCATCTGGTGGGAGAGCCAGAACGCCCATCGATGCCCGCTGTAGGTGGTCTGCTGAGGGGTCGCCGTCGTGGCACCGAGCTTCGCCGAGATCCACTCAGCCGTCCGCGTATCCTGTGGGGCCATAATGACTAACGTTTTGCAATCGCTCATTCCATTGGGCCCCTGGGCGTAGACCTCGGCGTCCTCCAGCTGCAGAAGGCTCTGGGCCACCAGCACGACCCGGATGCCAAACTCACGCAGGTACGAGACTGCATCGGCGAGAAAGTCCATGCGACCGAGCCTTGGAAACTCATCAATCAGCAGCAGCAATTCATGGCGCTTGCGCGGTTTGACCTGCTCGACCAGCCGTTTGGTGAACATCGTGATCATGAGTCGTGTAAAGGGTTTGAGCCGAAGGCGATCGGATTCCGGCACGATCAGATAGAGGCTCATCGGGTGCTTGGCATCCATCAGATCCAGGATCTTGAAATCACTGTCCTGCGTATTGCGGGCAATGATCGGATCTGAATAGAGCCCAAGGAAGGAAAGTGCGGTGCTGAGCACGCCACTGCGCTCATCCTCTGACTTGTTGATCATACCCTGGGCACCGGAGGCGATGCGCTCGTGCGCCACGGCATCCTTGTGACGCGTGAATTTCATCCGATCGAGGGTCTGCATGAAGGTGCGGGTGGGCTCTGAGAGAAACTTGGCGACGCCGTACAGCGACTTGTCCTCTTCGGCATGCAGGACGTGGAGGATAATCGCAAGGAAGAACATGTCGGCCGCCTTGTCCCAGTGCGATGCCTTGCCTTTTCCTAAGGGGTCCACCAGCTGATCGGCAATGTTCTGCACATCGCGCACCTGATTCTCATCGCCGCGCACCTCCAGGAGCGGGTTCCAGTGGGCAGAGCGCGCAGGATCCGTGGGGGAGAAGTAAATGGCGTTTGAAAAACCCGCGCGCCAGCCGGCACTCTTCTCCCAGTTGGTGCCTTTGAAATCGTAGATGAACACACTCTGCGTCCAGGTGAGGAGCGTCGGGATTACGATCCCGACACCCTTACCCGCACCGGTGGGCGCAATAACGCCCACGTGGGTTTCGGAGTTCTCCCGCATGTAGCGCCCCGACGGACTCAAGCCAAGCATCACGCCTTCCTCGGCATAAAACCCCTCTCGCGCGTACTCCGCCTCCCTCACCCAGTCCGCCGAACCATGCGTCGTGGCCCGAAGTGCACCACGGGCCCGCCAGACGGCCCGGACAATCATCGAAATGCTGAATAGCCCCACAAAGCCGAATATCACGATGAAGGTGCCGATCGTGAAGGTCTCGGGCGCATAGTAGTGATAGCCCCACACCCAGGGGATCCACGACCAGGGCCGGTAGATACACAGAGACCCTGCGCCTACCCAGCACGGGCCCAGTCGCTCGCTTGCGTTGGCAAAGCGCTGGATGAGCTCGTGCGCCTCCCATTGCGTCGCGATCCAGCTGGAAAGGAGCAACGCGCCCAACAGCAGCAGGGCTGGCATGAGGCTGGCTGCGCCGACGGACTTGGGCACTCGGACATTGCGACCACTTTTTCTGAACATAGATTACCTGCGAAGACCGCGTGAGCGGGTTAGACCCAGTGCCTGGTGTCGAATCTGAATCTGGAGCGATCGGGCCTGATCATTGACCCACTGGCGTGGCGGGGTGAGCGAGACTTCGATAGATTGACCCAGACGTTGGGTGAGCGCGGGACTGGCCGGCACCAGCGCGAAGCGCTCCTTGCCCAGGATCAGCGCGTGCGGGCCGCTTGGCAGCCTTTCGATCGCTGCAACGCGACCGCTCCATTGTTGCCAGGCCGTAAGGCGTTCAAAGTGTCCATGCTGCGGGCCTAATCGGTGCGCAGCCTCGTTGAGTTCCCGCTCGTACAGCGAATCGAGAAACGAGGGATCCGGAAGGCCTTCGCGTGGCATCTCAATCCCTTGCGCCTTTAGGGCTTCTACCCGCGCTTGCAGGGCTTGCCTCAACTGCTGCTGAAAGGCGCTGGCACGTAGGCGCGCGGCTGGATCCTCGGAGAGGCGCCCATTGCGCCGGACCAGTTCCCGATCGAGCCACGTTAAGCCCCGTGCCTCGATCTGCACCTCGAGCGTTTCGTAGGACTCGCGCTCGACCTGGATGAATTTCCCGCTCTCGCGACCTGGGTATTCCCGGTAGGCGCGCGCGACACGCTCGTGCAGATCGGCAGGGATTCGCCAGCCGCCCTCCGGCAGTGCCTCAATCAGCCCGCGACTGGCGAGCGCCTGCGCGCGCTTGATGTGGCTTTCCACGAAGTCGGCCGGACTGACGTGGGCCAGTTTCAACTCCACCGCAGCAAGCGTTTCGTGCACCTTGGGGTCGTAGATCCCCCCGTGTCGTGCGGCCAGGGAGGCGATGTTCTGATCCGCTGCACCGCTGCGGGCGGCGGGCGCTTTGAGCGAGACGATGCTGCCCAGCGGCGCCTCCAGGCCCGGCCGTTCCGAGTAGCGGCTCAAGGGCGCGTAGTAGCTCTTCCCATCCAGCCCCTCCACCACCAGGTAGTGCCGGTCGTAGAGCTCATCGGCAATGCCGCGCTCGGCAATCCGGCCGACGATCGGAATCTCGGGCGGCCGATCGCGCTCGAGAATCACCGCATCGATCTGCTCCCCGCTCATCCGTCGGTGCATCTGCTTGATGATGTCGCCGCGGGTTCCTAAAGCGCGAAGTTTGCGCACCAGATCTGGGTCAATCTCCCATAGTCCCTTCACGCGCTCATGAGCGAGCCCGCGCTCCTCCAGGAACTGCAATCGGCCGAGCCGCTGCGCACGAAGCTCGGCGTTGGCCGTTTGGTCATGGCGTCGAACCGAGGGGTGAATGAGGCCATCGACGCGCTTGGCTGCCTGGGAGGCAAACTCCAGATCCAATCCCGTGACGCGCTCGGCCGTAAGAGACCGAACGCGCTCGCGCGCAATGTCCAGCGCGAGGCGCGGTCCCAGGTGTCGGGTGGCAATGTCTCTGGCCCTTGCGCGCAGCCCATAGGAGATGTATTCGCGGTTGATGACCAGATCCCCTCCCCGCGCGTCCCGCCCCCGGATGAGCAGGTGCACATGGGGGTTATCCGTGTCCCGATGTTCCCCGGCCACCCACTCAAGTCTCGTGTCCAGGTCCTGCTCCATCGAGCTCACGAGCTCCCGGGTGTATCGCTTCAGATCCAGCTCGCCTCCCGCCTCCGGGGAGACGATGAAGCGAAAGTGATGACGGTCAGCCGCCATGCGCTGGGCGAGCGCCTCCACCGCCTCATTCGTGAGCGCGCCTTCGGCACCAAAGAGTCCGCCGAGCGTCTTTTGCAGAGCGGGCTCGAGCTCCTCCTCACGACCCCGGATGTAACGCAAGTGCGAGCGGATCGAAGAGAGCGCCTTACCACCGCGCGCGGCCTTCACAACCCGCGCCTTGACCGTTACCCGCTGGGCCGCAGCGCGCGATCCAAAGCGCGCCGCGGCGACTCCACCTCGACCGCCGCCGCTGAAGTTTTTTCCACCGCCCGACCGACCGCGCCCGCCACCGCCCTTGGTGGCTAGCGCACGCATGCGGGAGGCGAACTGGGTGAGCTTTCCAGCACGCTCGGCGCGCGTGGTGCCTAAGCGAACGCGAAACGCAGGGCCGTCCGGCGGCGTACTGCCCCTCGAGCTCGGTCCAGAGGGCGGTTTAGCGCTCATACCGCAACCTCCCCACCTCTGGAAGCACCCCGGCCCGTACTTCCCGTAGCGATCTCAAAGACTTAAGCATGAGCATGTTCATGGAACACTCCCGATGAACATCAAAGCCCTGTGCACGATCAGTGACTTGCAGGATCGATGAACAAATCCTTTTATCTTGCTCCGCTCAGATCTTCTTCCGATCCGTCCCTCTTCCTTCTTGCTGTCGGGCTTTTCGTCGGTGCATTGAGTTGTGTGCGAGCGCTTGCGTTGCACCGCTACGCCACCAGCGGTCCGATTGTCGCGCGCAGCACTCATCGCGAGAACTCCCGCGCAGTCTTCGAAGCGACCGCCACCGAAGCGCCGGAGAGCACCGCTGTCAGCGCCTTCGTGGGCGCTCCAAAGAGCACGCGCTGGGCGTATTCCAAACCCCGCCACTGGCTTCCCGTGTTGTACAGACTCAAGGCTCGCCAAAGCGCCTCTTCGGG
>Ga0182030_10014651_pt1 | contig 15450 bp, 16 predicted proteins | sample 812S3MmetaG_FD_121299 | JGI IMG/M metagenome (GOLD analysis project Ga0182030, IMG submission 121299) | Permafrost microbial communities from Stordalen Mire, Sweden - 812S3M metaG (Illumina Assembly) | ecosystem: Environmental > Terrestrial > Soil > Wetlands > Permafrost | place: Sweden... | reverse complement strand
AGTTGGTTCATCTGCTCCGTTGTGCGGCATCCGCCGCTCAACGAGCAAATCGATCCTACTCAAAGTGGCTGGTTTTGAACTGACCCCCGACCCGTCGTGGCTGGTTTAGGGTGACCCCTGACACCGTTAGTCCAATAGTTAGCCAAATAACCCATGAATGCTACTAATAAAAATAAAGAATTCGATAAGAACATAAAAACGCACAGTCCCGAACCGATCACCAAAACTCACAGTTCACATGTTGTAGGAACTGGCATTGGCGCGGTCGCCGGTGGCGCCGCAGCCGGCGCCGCTGTGGGAACTGTGGCAGGACCGGTCGGCACCGTCGCCGGCGCGGCCGTCGGAGCCGTCGTCGGTGGTTTAGCCGGCCACAGTGTGGCGAAAGCCGTGAACCCCTCCGTTGAAGACGCCTACTGGCGTGAGAATCATCGCCGTCAATCTTACGCCAAGGGCCGGTCATACGATGACTTTGGCCCAGCGTATAGGACCGGATACGAAGGTTATGCTCTATACGGCGCCACGGGCGGCACATTCGAGGATCGCGAAGTGGATCTGCGAAAGAGCTACGAAGCGACCCACCCGAAACTAGCTTGGAACGAGGCTCGTCCCGCTTCGCGCGCCGCGTGGCAACGGTTCCAGGAGCAGCCCCCAAAGGGATCCAAGGCCGCCTAGAGCCTTGCGCAACGATTCAATGTAAGGCCGCGCTCATTCTAGAGGCGCGGCCTTTTCGTTTCGGATGCGCAAGGTGCAATACAACACCCCGGCCTGTTCGCAAGTGGTGGGATCACACGGTGCCTTGTGCCGGTTCAAAGCATTCAGCCGAACCGCCTTATTAGTCCGAAAATCACGAATCCCTTTGGGACGGCAATGAGCTTAAGTCCTTCAATCAGTCACGAAGACATCGCTCGGCGGGCCTATCAGATCTGGGAAGAAACCGGTCGGCGGGACGGCAATGAGACGGCGCACTGGCTGCAAGCCAAACGCGAACTGCACGCGCAGAACGGAAAGACTGGCGAGATAGATAGCGCACGAGGGGACGAGCAAAAGCAGTGGTCTGAGCGCGTCACCCAGAACAGCAATGCCTTGGATCTCGAGTCAGGTGTATTCACGTGGGACGACCCGGTGGCGATTGCCCGGTCGCTCAAGGCCTCTGCCGAGGCCAGCGACCGTAGAAAGTCCACTGCGTTTCGGTCGGCAATGTCGATGCTCACGTTCTATATGAATCGGGCCGGGCGTGAGCTTGCAGCAGAGCAGCGGGCTCGCCTTGAGGCCGCAAAGGACGAACTTCGCGTACTCTTCAATCGCCCTCGCCGTAGCTCGCCATTTTCAACAAGGCGACGAGGCTGATCGAGGCCCGCGGAGCGACCGTTCGCTTCTTGCCTTCCTACAGCCCCGATCTCAACCCCATCGAGATGGCCTTCGCCAAACTAAAGAGCTACATGCGTCACGAGGCGCCCCGACCCTTGAGACCCTCCATTCGGCCGTCGCCAGCAGCCTCGCCCTCTTCCAACCCGATCACTGCCAAGGCTTCTTTCGGCACGCCCAATACGGGACGATCTAAATCGAAAAGGCTCTAGAGGGTGGAAAGCCAGCTCAGGACGTTCTTGTTTGCGCGCCACGATGACGGCGGCGTCTTCGGTTTGGGCAGAATCATCTCCGCCGATGCGAGTGTCTTCCGCTTCATCTCCATATCGATCTCAACGTAGGCGTTGGTGGTCTCGATGGAGGCATGACCCAGCCAAGAGCGGATCATCGCCAAATCCACGTTTGATTGGAGCAGGTGCATCGCTGTCGTGTGGCGCCACGTGTGCGGAGTGACGGGCCGATTGAGCAGGGTCGGACAGCGCCGCGCGGCTTGGCTGATGCGGTGGGTCACGATGTAACGCACACCATAACGGGTGAGCCGGTTCCCGTCGGTGTTGAGGAAGAGTGGCACAGCGTCCGTGAATCGGACCGAGCGGGTCTGAAGGTAGCCCTTCACAGAAGCGACTGTCTCGTGCCAGAGTGGGCAGACCCGTTCTTTGCGACCCTTGCCGAAGATCAGGACGGTGGATGGCCGACTGAAACGCACATGCCGGACATCGAGGTCAACCAACTCCTGCGCTGGCATGCCGGTGTTGTAGAGCATCCGCAGCAACGCGTCGTCTCGCTGCCCGCATAGCGTGCTGCAGTCGATCTGTCGAAATACCTCCTGCACCTCTTCCCGCTCCAGATACTGCGCGACACGATGGGGGCGGCGCTTGAATGGCACCGCGATGATCGCGTGGCTGTGGGTCAGATGCCGGGGATCGACAATGGCGAGGTAATGGAAGAACGAATGGATGGCAGCCAGCCGGAGGTTGCGGGTCACGATCCCGTTGTGCCGGTCCTCCTCGAGATGGCGAAGGAAGTGATGCACCAGCTCTGCGGTCAGGTCGGCTATCCTCACCGCCGCGTTCACTCCAAGCACACGCCTCTTCCCAGCGCCAAACCGTGGCCCGAGAACCCGCCGGGCCAAACAGGCGCCGGATGCCTTGATTTCAGACGAATTTGAAGCCAACTTGAAGTTATGGCTACCACCGTGGATCAAGTCGCAACGGATGCCCTTGGGCTGCCCACCCGCAGCCGGGCCTTGCTGGTCGAAAAACTGCTCGCCAGTCTTGCAGGCGAAACCGATCCCGCCATGGAACGTGCCCATTTGGACGAAGTACGTCGCCGACGGGCGGCCGTCCGAGCGGGGGACTCAAAGCTCGTCGATGGCGACGAAGCGATGAGGCAGGTGCGGTCGGCATTGGGTAAATGACTTACCGTTACGCCGACGCGGCGTTGGCAGAGTTGATCGCCGCCGGCCTATATTACAACAGGCAGGTGCCAGGCTTAGGCGACGAGTTCGTCGATGAAATCGAGGTTGGCGTGCAAAGGGTCGTCGCCGCGCCCTACACATGGCGGATAATCGAGGAGGATGTCCGGCGCTACCTCGTCCGGCGTTTCCCTTATGGCCTCTATTACACCGTCGAAGGTGATGTGGTCATAATCTGGGCAGTAAAGCACCTGCACCGCGACCCGGACTACTGGCAGGAACGCCGTGGCTGATTGTGAATGGTTGCCGCTATGTTGTTGGAGGCAAAGCACGATAACGCGAGCCCTAGACGTAGGGCTTGGGAGAAGCGATCTTGCACCTGGGAGAGCGGCCATGATACACGTGCCCAATGATCACTGATAAAATCAAAGCTCTGGCTGCGGCCAAGGGCCGGGTGGCGCAGCTGGAACATTCGATTGCCTCGGGATTGAACCGTGAGCTCGCCGCGTTGCCGGCAGCATTCGGATTTAGTAACGTCGGCGCCTTTGTCCGTGCGGTCAAGGTTGCCGCCGGTGGAAAGCGCGGCCGCCCGGCAAAGACGCCGCGGCTTGTGGAGCACCGTAAACGCGCCAAGATTACCGACGCCATCCGCGCGAGGGTGAAGAAGCTCGTCGAAGCGGGTAAGACCGGTTCGCAGATCGCCAAGGCGTTGAAGATTTCCCTGCCAAGCGTCCAGAACATCAAGAAGGCCCTCGGGCTCGTCAGGACATCCAAGAAGCCTGCGCGCAACCCCAGGACCCGCCGTGCGCCTGCCAAGCGCGCTGGGGCTCCCAAGCTTCGGAAGAAGCGCGTATCGCCAAAGAAGCCCGCTGCTCCCGAATCAAAGCCAATCCAGGTATCGGACGCGGCCACGCCGGCTCCTTCGGCCTGATTCCGGCCATTGCTGCGGTGGGGATCTTTGATGTCGAGCGGCAGCGCGAGCGCATCCGGATTTCAGTGGTTCAAAAGAAACCCAGGCTAGGGGGACATCGAGCGAGGCGAGGGCGGAATCGGCCCTTTTCGCTACTTAACATAATTAGTGTGCCGAGTTCTTGACGGGCGATCACGATTCGTCCGGTGCAGTGGCACGGAGCAATTCAGTCTGGTGGTCGGCGATGTTCACCGACAGGTCGACGCATTGGTCGACAAGCTCGCGGACGCGCTTGAAGTTGGCGGGCAGCGGCTTGATTCGGGACTTTTCGGCGGTGAACTGCCTGTCGCTGGTGGATTGGCGATTATTGTGATCGTTTTTCGGAGCGCCATCCCGATGGGCCCGCACAGCGAATGGCGACGGTCAAGATGTGGCACCATGAGTGTTCCATGCACGAGGCAGGACTACCGTAAGGCCCACGAGAATCTTCATTGGCTGAGGTCGGGAGCGGTCATGAGCCCGCCCCAGTGACCCCAATCGCTTGGACGACGCTTTTGAATCCATAGGTCTCGTAGCGGTGGTTCAGTTTCCCTTCTCGAAGTGAAATCACGGTGAATCCCTCCGGATGCCCCCAACGCGGGCCTTTCCACCAATTGCCGCAAACTGCGCCGCTGGTGAGGTAATGGCGATCCTTGTAGATCACACACTCGTTGATATGGGTGTGCCCCTGCAGGACGGCAATCACCGGGTAAGGCTCGAGAAGCCCCAGGACCTCATGCGCATTGGTAACGACCAAACGGGGCAGGAGGGAGGGATCTTGAACCGGTTGATAGGAATAGAAACTTGTCACCAACGGAACATGCATCGTGACGATGACGGGCACCGCGGGCCCGCTCTTGGCGAGATCGTCTGCCAGCCACATGAGTTGCTTGTCGTCGACGCGCGCCTCCCACGCTCGCCCGTCTCCTGTCAAGTGGATGGAGTCGAGCAGGATGAAATGATAGCCCTTGTGGTCGAACGACCGGTAAGTGGCTCCGATCCTATCCTCAAACAGTCTCTTCCCGTAGCCCGCCGTGCCCGGCGCCGCGCCGCTGCAAGGCTCGATGCCAAACACGTCGTGATTCCCGATCGCGTGGTAAATCGGCAGCTCGAGGATGCGCTCAGCCTGGGCATACATCGAAAAGAGCCGGACTGCCCGCTCCTTCGGCACAGCGGTTGCGTCAAAAACCAAATCACCGCCAGAGATCGCGAAATCAGGCCTGAGCGCGGCGATTTTCGCGAAACACTTTGCGCAACCCTCCGCTGCCATCAGCTCCGGCTGCAGATGGGTATCGGTGAAGAAGACGAAATCGAAGGAGCCAGGAGGGCCGCCGGAAATTGTCGCTGCCGAAGCGGCGTGGATCATTGGCGCCCCCAGGCAGGCGAGGGCTCCCTTGCCGGCGAGCTTAAGAAAGAGCCGACGACTATAAGCGGCGTTCATCGGTCAGCACTCTGAAGCCGAGTAAACGAATTGCCAGAGCGCGTACGGATTATTGCCCGAATGTAACACCCCGGTGATGGGTCCGTCACGCGTGACGCGCATAAATTCATTTTCTAGGAACGTTCACAGTCCATCTATCTATGAATCTCTCCACTCAAACCAAATCGCCAGCGTCGCTTTGTCGCTGGAGCATCTTTGCACTTGTTTTCTCGATCGCTAGCTACGGTCAACTGGCACCGACCCAGAATCCGCCCGCCTCGACTTCTTCCGCTGACCAGCCGGTTCAGCTGCCGCAATTCCAGGTCACAGGCACCAAGGCCAATCAATATAACGCGGAGGACGCCGCTTCCGTCGCGCGCATCGCCAGCAGCATTATGGACTCGCCGCTGTCGGTCAATGTCATCACGCCCGCCTTGGTCCAGGACTTAGGCACGACTGCGATGGTTGATGACGTGACGTATTATGCCGGCATGAGTTGGGGCCGCGGCGCAGGCCCGGGAGGAATCGGCGATCGCATGGACTTTCGGGGCTTCGAAAGTTTGGGCGGCAGGTTGGTCGATAATTTTTCGCAGTATTTGCAGCCAAGCGGCGCGGGCCCCCATACCAACGTGGATCCGCTGCTGATCGACCATGCGGAGATGGTGATGGGACCGGACGCGATTCTTGCGCCCACGGGCTCGCCCGGAGGCTCGATGAATATCGCTACCAAGTCTCCGCTCTTCGAGCCCAGCACCGACATCTCGATGCAATACGGCAACTATTACGCCGGAGGCATAGGCGTCGATTCAACGGGGCCTATTCCTATTGGCGACGGCAAGCACTGGGCTTACCGCGTTATCGCCGACTATCAGGAGTATCGGGCTTATATGCCGGGATCCGTGAAAGTGTCCTCGGCCGCCGTGGAACTCACTTATAAGTTCTCCGACACTGCCAAGGTCACGTTCAAGTACATGGGCGAGGCCTCCCTTCCCACGGGCGAAGCGTCCGGGGTTGGCGACGAGGGCGAGGAAGTGTCCTCTCCCAACTCGGTCGGCGGAGCTATCCTGCCGTTCTCGCCCCAGCCTGGGTACACGTACGATGGCTGGAATGGCATCACCACCTGGAGCCACCAATATGACAGGAATAACATCGTGGAGGGAGAGCTGACCGCCGCCTTGAGCTCGCGGGTCAACATGCGCCTCGCCGCGCAGGTAATGTGGGACAACTACACCGCGGACAACGCCTATCCCAGCGCCGCCCCGAAGGAATTTTGGGACCCTGTCACCGGCGTGGAGACCTCGGTTACCCCGCTCAACCCCGCGGCCCTTGCCGAAGTCGGCAACTACAATCACTGCATGGCCCGGGAAATCCAGGTGCAGAACGACTACGCCGGCAATTTTGAGCTGGGCGGCATCTCCCTCAAGCCCCTGGTTGGCTGGGAGTACGACCAATTCGAAATAACCGAATGGGCGGTTCATGATCCGAACATGCCCACGGCGGACATATTGGGCCAATCCGACGGGGCAAGTTACACCCCTTATAACCCGGTTCACCCACCGTTTTCCGACTACACGACCTTTTCCGCCAATCTCCCGGAGAACGGGTGGTACCTTCAAGGGTACGGCCTAATGCAGGCGGGTATATTGAACGACCGTCTGTTACTGACCGGCTCCTACTCCCGGAGCTGGTCAGAAGTGAACGATTATAAGTTCAACGGCGTCAATGTGCCCGATGTCGGGCACGTCGGCGGAACCGCCGCGCCCACCGACGCCACCTTCGGCAACACCCTTATCCCCGCGGTGCCCCACGTTAATCCCTGGCACGACGAGTACATGGCCGGAATCCTCGGCAAAATCTTGCCGAATGTTTCCCTCTATTCTTCGTTTACGACCAACGCATCCATCGCCGGGCAGAGTCCTTTGTGGCAGGCCGGCAAGCAATATGAATACGGCATCAAGGCCGATTTCTTTAATCATCGCCTTACCGTCACCGCCGACCATTTCCAGATCTCCGAAAACAACATTGCGATCACCAATCCGTTGTTCAACACGGGCCAGTCCACCATCGCCACTCTTTATGAGGACGAGACCAACCACGGCGAAGAGGTCAACGTTTCCGGGGGCATCACCAAGAATCTTACGGTGATTTTGAGCTATACCAACATGCGCTTCCGCGATGCGGCCGACCGCCGAGTACGCAATATACCCGACAACATGTCCAATCTCCTGCTCAACTATCACTTCTCCGACGGCCTGCTGAAGAATGCGAGCATGTTCGTGGGGGTGCAACACAACGGCACCGTAGCGGGTGAGAACGCCCCGAACCTGGGCTTTACTCCCCTCGGCGTCCCCGACCAAGTCGGCTACTACATTGCAGCTTGGACCGCGGCCAACGCCGGCGCCAGCTATCAGTGGCAGCGTTTCCACTTCAACCTGAATGTCGACAATGTGTTGAACGAAAGATTCTGGTGGCAGCCGGCGAGCCGAAATTCGGTGTGCCCCTATCCCGGTCTAGCGGTTCGATTGTCCACGACGATACATCTCTGAGCGAATTGCGCGTTGCCACTGGCGCGCGGGAGGCGTGTTGCTTGATTCCATGTCTCGACGCCCCCTTCCGCCGGAACGAGCCGCAGCAACATGGCGCAGTGGAGCGATAGCGTTCGTTCTGCCGGTTTTCGCCGCGGTACTGGCAGCTTATCTGCCGGTGATGCATTGCGGGTTTGTCTGGAATGACCGCGATTACGTCACCCGTTCTGATCTGCAATCGGGAAGCGGCCTGGGGCGGATCTGGTTCGAGGTCGGAGCGACCGAGCAGTATTATCCCGTCCTGCACAGCGCATTTTGGCTGGAGCATCGGCTATGGGGCGAGGCGGCGGCGGGCTATCATGCCGTCAATATCCTGCTGCACGCGATTTCGGCGTGCCTGTTTGTTTTTATCCTCCGACGTTTATGGGGTAGGGTGGGCCCTCTTGGCTCGCCGGTTGAACTCGGCGGGGCCAGCGGGCCCGCCCCGCCTTTTGACGCGGCGTTGTTCGGAGGGTTGATTTTCGCTCTCCATCCCGTGTGCGTGGAATCGGTGGCCTGGATCTCGGAGCAGAAAAACACGCTGTCGACCGTTTTCTACCTGGCGGCGGCGCTCGCCTATCTGCACTTCGAAGCCGGGGACGAAACCCCTGACGCCGATCCCGCGTTGCCGGGCATTCGCCGTCCGCTCTCCTATCTCGGAGCGTCGGTCCTGTTTGTCCTCGCGCTCTTGACCAAGACGGTCACCGCCACCCTGCCTGTGGCACTTCTCATAATCCTATGGTGGAAGCGGGGCTGTCTGGGCTGGCGCCGCGATGTCCTGCCCTTGGCTCCGTGGTTCTGTCTGGCAGCGGCATCCGGCCTCTTCAGCGCCTGGGTGGAAAAAGAATATGTTGGAGCTGAGGGAGTGCCTTTCGCCCTCACTTTCGCGGAGAGATTCCTCCTGGCCGGCCGAGTGATCTGGTTCTACCTCGGGAAGTTTCTCTGGCCGCATCCCTTGATTTTCATTTATCCGCGCTGGCGGATCGAACCGGACGCCTGGTGGCAGTACCTCTTTCCCTTCGCCGTCTTGGCGCTGGCTGCGGGCTGCTGGACGGCGCGGCGGCGAACCCGCGCTCCGCTGGCTGTGCTTTTGCTGCTGGTCGCCGCGCTTGCGCCCGTCCTCGGCTTCTTCAATGTCTACGGGTTCCTTTTTTCCTACGTCGCCGATCATTGGGCCTACCTGGCGATCCTGCCGCTCGCCGCTGTCATCGCAGCGGCTTGGGGAAAGTGCTTCGGCCAATCTTATTTTGCGCCGCGGGCGGCAGCCGTGGCGATCCTGGGCGCCTGCGCCGTGCTCACTTGGCGGCAGGTCGGGGCCTACCGGGATGAAGCGACACTTTACCGCGCCATCCTGAAACTCAATCCGGAGGCGTGGCTCGCCCATAGCAACCTCGGGATTTTGCTGGCCACCGCCGGCCGCCTGCCGGAGGCCATTACGGAATATGAGGCGGCTTTGCGGCTCAATCCCGACAATGCCCAGGCCCACAGCAACCTCGGTAACGCCTTCAACCGAACCGGCCGAGCCGCGGAAGCAATCGACCAATACCGGCAGGCGTTGCGCCTCCAGCCCGGGTTTGCGGAGGCTCACAATGGACTGGGCAGCGTCCTTGAGCGGGACGGACGAATGCGGGAGGCCGCCGCCGAATATTGGGAGGCGCTCCGTCTCAAGCCGACCTTGGGCGAACCGCACGTCAACCTGGGAAACATTCTCTTTCAGGAGCGTCGAGATGACGCGGCGATCGTTCAGTACCGGGAGGGACTGCGGCTCAACCCCGGCAGTGCGGAGGCGCACTGCGGCCTCGGCACCGCGCTGGAGCGGAAGCAGCTAATTGCGGAAGCGATCGTCCAATACCGGGAGGCATTGCGAATCGCCCCCGATCTGGCGGACGCCCACAACGATCTCGGCAACGCTCTGCTTGGCCAGGGGCAGACGGCCGAAGCGATCGCTCAGTATCAGGAGGCGTTGCGGATAGCCCCCCACGTCGCCGAAATCCACCGCAACCTGGCGGTCGCTCTCTATCGCGGCGGCCGGGCGGTCGAAGCGACTGAGCAATTTGCGGAAGCTCTGCGAATCCACCCGGACGATCTTCAAGCGCAGCGGGGATTGGAAATGGCCCGGCGGGCGGTGGCGCGGCCCAACTAATCCCGTCGCGGGAATTTGGGATCGTGCTTTGTCTCCGTTTCCCTTCAAAACCTCGCCGTTGACCGCGAGAATGCGGACCTTGAAATCTGGGTATTTTGGGGTCTAATGAGGGAGCAACACGATAGCATGGCACGAGAAGAGGGTCGCTATCGTCTGCGGACCCACCTCGCTCCCTTGTCCCGTCACCGGCATTTTCGTGCAAGCATCTCCCATAGCCATTTAGCCAAGCCTTAGACCTTGAATGGCCCTCGCTCAAATCTAGCATCTCAGGGGCAAATTCGCGTTTACCATGAAATATTACATGAAAGCGACGGACGCTGAGTATACGATCGAGCCATCTAGCAGTGAATCATGGGAATTGAAGGAACGCACCGAAACCACGTCGTGTTCGGTAGGGGTTTTCAAGACGCCCAACGAAGCCGCAGTCGTCGTCGGAGCTCGCGAGATCAAGACTTCAGAGCACTACGGACGGCGCCTCTCGAGACGTTCGTGGGTTCTCTCATCGTGGCAGGTCTGCTAGTAGACGCGCCTTGGAGCCAGCATCCGAGAATTCGGCGTTCTCATCCGAATACCCCATCCCCGCAGCGTTAAGTGTGTGAGCGCATTTGCGCGTAGCAGTCCGCGAGGATTTGTTTAGTCGTCAGTTAGGGGCGTGGTAGCGAACGCGAGTCGGTCGGTTCATCTGAACTCGCCGGCCATTATCTCCGGCCGTCCGGCCAAGATCGACCGCTTTATCATCTAAGCCGGACCATGCACTGGGATCCATGGCCATCGGAAAGTTCCTTGCCGGCGCTGTCGTCACTGCCTTCTTGGGCTGGTTGGTCGTTAAGGCCAAGTAGCTCTATGGACCTTGACCTAAAGGGCCTAGGCTGGAGCCCCATCAACTTCACCATGGCCGTCGAGCTTACGGAGTGCACCAAAAACCCAGGAGTGGTGTTCCAGGTCAACACAGATGCACTAAATCCTAGCTTAAAGGGAATGCCCGGAATAACCGGCGCTTACGTTTCGGGCTTCATGCAACCGACGCTCCTCACGCCCACTATCTCGGGCATGGGTGCGTTCGTGATCGAACGCCACGACGGGGGTACGGGGAAGGGTTACGTTTCGGAGTTCGTGCAGGACGTGACGGGGGCGATGTGGTTTAAGGCCGTCCCAAAAGGAGACGGCCATCACTTTGACCTTGGTTCCGGCATCGACCTTAACACGCTTTTTGAAAAGTCCCCGTACTTCAAAAAACCGTATTAAGCCTTATTGCACGTCTACCGTCACCGGGTCGTAGCCTTCGCTCTCAATAGTGATTTTATCGCCCGAGGCCAGGCCGTGCAGTATGAAAAAGCGCCCGCCGTCGATGACCGCCGCGTAGCTGCGCTGGCGGCCCATCGCCTCCACGGTGAACCGAAAACGGAGCGACTCGCGCGACCGGTTCGAAGTAAGTAGATCGTAGCCCGCCGCGAGCGCGTGCTTATTAAGGTGCGTGATTACGGGGAGCACCCGAGCCTTTTCGGCTAACGGCTGGAGCTGCGCTATCTGCTTCTCAGCATCCTCAAGCTGCGTGGTTAGGGCGCTGATTTGTTCGTCGGCCTGGTTGCTCTTGTAGATGAAGTACCCTGCAAGGGCACCAACGAGGATAAGTAACACGGCAAGCACCGCAACGAGGGACTTGCGATTCTCTGGCACTGGCACGTCCGGAGGGGTGGGAGGAAACACGGTCATGTTGATCTGGGGATGGAGGTTGAAGGCTGACCCAGTCATTGACGCGGTTCAATGACTTAAGTTACAACACCCCTATCCCCGGAAAAGTTCCTAACGATCCATCCCGGCTCTGCGACCTTCCCCGAGTATTTGACCTTGTGCCCGCGCGGCAACGTGCTCGGTCACTCGGCGTGTCAGAAGAGCGACGCTCCCCTGCCCCTCCAGAAAATCCCGGGCTGCGCTGCGCAAGGGGATCCCCGTCCTCCCGGGCCCGCCGATCTCGTCCACAATGCCCAGGCCCTTACGAACGATGCCGGGGCGTTCGATGTACCCGGCCGCGGACCACTGTTCACGGAGCTTCGTCAACTCTTCGACGATCGCGAAAGCCTGAATGCTGCGACCTTCTGCGCGATAATCGCCTCCGCGTAAGCCGCCACCTTCGCCCGGAAGTCCGGCGGGAATTGCGGCGCCGGCTCGATCTTGTCGTTGTGCCGCTTCAATGCCTCGAGGGCCAATTGCAGCTCCTCGCGCTGGCTCGTCGTAAGCGAGTCCAAGTTCGCGCAATCGAGCGTACTCAGCGACAAAGTATGCTGATATTTCCAGGCGGGTGTTATCATTTAGAACGCGTTCAATGTAGTTGGCGGCGTGTTTGAGCTGACCCCCGAGGACGCCGACAACGGCGGGTCTTAGGCTTGGATCTTGGAGTTTTTCGACTACGCGGTCTATGTCGCGGGCGTTTACCTTGCGCAGTTCGCTTTGCCCAAGGGAGAGGACATCATCGACGCTGCGATTGTGCAAGGAAAGGACATGGCGGAGCGCGCGGGCGCTCCCCCCGGTCGTTACCTCGTCGTCAACAAGAACCAGGCGGGCATTTGCTGGGAGCCGGTCTACGACCTCGGGGATGACGCTAAATTGGGCTGGCTCTCGTAATTTACGGATGGAGCTCTTGAGCGCGTTCCTCGTTCTGCTTTCAGGGGTGGCCCAGCCTTGGACAATCTCCCCCGGGTAATAGGCGCTAAGCTCCTCCGCGAGAATCCGCGGGAGGATGTTGGTCCCCGATGCGCTTGGGACTACCAGGTAGGCGATCGGCTGGGAGCTATCTCCAAGGTGCTCGAACCGCTTGGGGTCGAAAAACTGCCGGACGACGGCCTGACTCTCCTCAAGCGGAAAATCGCGCGCCCTTAGCGCTTCCTTCGCGAGTTTGAAGATCGGTACGTCATGCGAGGACGTGCAGTACTCATCGTTGCGAAAGAAACGCGCCATTTCACTGGGAGAGGAGGGATCACTTAAGAGATACCTTTCCCAAGAAAGTGAAAACTACCGCAAGCGCAAGCCCTGCCCCGACAAGCAAACCCAGCAAAAAGAAGATGCCACGCGATTGCGTCCGCAAGTAGTCGGAGGCTGTTTGAAGCTTTCCTGCGCTCGCGTGCAGCTTGTCCGACTGCTCGCCAACGGTTGTCAGGTGGGCCCGAATGACCTTGTCGGTTGCCTCGCGCCCGGCCTTCAACTCGTCGACGGCCGCGGCAAGCTGCTTATTATGGACGTCGGCAATGTCGGCGAGGTCCTCCGCGATCCGGCGCAACGCCCCCTCGGCCGCCTCGTGTTCCTCGACGATGCTTTCCTTTAAGAGCTGGCGGGAATTCTCGGTGGCGAGGAATGCCTCGATGATGACCGCTACCGGGTCGGTAGGATCAATCGAGAGCGATTCATAGAGTTGAGCCCGGTCCAGATACCCGTCCGGATCCGTGGCTTGGCTTACGAGGTGGGCTAGGCGAGGTGTCATCGGTGGGGATGGTGTAGCTGCCTGCGGGCCTCGGGGCGGCCGGGAGGCGAGAACGGGAGGTTCAGAGAGGGTGTCGGGCATGACGGTTTAATGGAGTCACACGGCCGGACTTGGCGTCGCCGTCAGAAACCAGTCCGTCAAGGCTCGGGCGAGGGAGGACTTCCCCACCCCGCCCTTATCGCCTGTGACGACAAAGAGCGTCTTGCCGTCCGATTTGATCAACGGGGCGACCTCGCGGCCGAATTCAGCCGCGTATTTCTGGCGCCACCTAAAGACGTGGGAACGGAGCGCAAGGGGGAGACGTTTGTCGTCCGCGGCGGCAACGGCAGTCAGGGAATGCTTGTCGATCGCCGCCCATGCCTCCGCATCCAGAGTCGGGGCGAGGATTTCGCGGGCGGAGGCCTCCATGAGCGCCTTGTGGGTGGCGGTGTTCTCCCAAACCTCCCAAGTCCCGTGGGCAAAGGAGCTCCGAGCGATAAGCCAGGTGACCCGGGATCCAAGGCGCTCAAACAGCTTCTTTAGTAAGCCAATGCTGTCATTGGACGGTGTCAGGGCGACGCAGACAATGACGGCTGTGTTGTATCTGGTCGCCGTGTCGAAAAAGCCCGTGCTGCCGTCGAATTCAAGAAGGGCGTGGCGCGCCCGGGCCCCAAGGTCGGCGACGGCGACGCTACCCGGCGCCTCCAGCCAGTTGAAAAGGGGCTCAAGACCCTTCGCGGTCAGCCGCAGCTGCTCGCTCTCGGGATAGAACCGCGAGAAGGACGGGTTGACGTCGTCGGCGTCGTAGAGCTTCAGGGCCGCCGCGGCGCCGTCCTGGTCGGAAGCAGGGCTAAGGGATTCTGTACGTTTCTGGGACATCGGTCGTGCGGGTTAGAGGTTCTCGATTCGGAAATCGTCCGGGTTCGGCGGTGCCTCCACCGGCTGCCCATGGGAATCAAGGTGCTTGGAATGCTGGGGCGGGAGCATGTGGCCGTTGCCGGTTGCGTCGGGCTTCCCTTTCGGGCTACACACCGCTTCCTGGCCATTCTGCGGGCCGGCGGGTGCCGACGGCGGTGTGGGTATCACCTCGGGTGTTTCCGGGTCCGCTGGAAGCATAGCGCGGCTACGGCGACGCGATCGCACCAGGACAAAGGCATTGATCGTCGAAGGGTCGACCTTCAGGCCGTGCTCGCTGCCGAGCAATTCGGCCATTTCGGAGTAGCTCTTGTTGTCGCACAGCCATTGCCGGATTTGCGGCTCAAATGGCGCAAGTTTGGACTTAAAAGGAACGCCGGAGCGTTGTCCTGAGTTGTTTGTCCTCACATCGGGGTTTTGCGGGAGCTTCAATGGAGCTTAATGGAGCTTTGGCGAAGAAAAAAAACTACCGGAAAAGCGGAAAGCTCCCATGAAGCTCCAGCGAAGCTCCCATGAAATGGAGCGCCCGGTGTCCGCACATTCTAAGCGCTCTGCGCTTGGAGGTATTGCGTCTCACTCGTTGAGCTTTTATTCATCGACAGGCCGAGCGTAGCGAGGCAAACGCTTCCCCGCGTGTTCACGTGTAAAGCAATAAAAAACGGGGCGACGTACCTGGGCCGGCATTTGCGGGCGAACGACTACTACGACAAGGGCAACGAGATTACGGGGCAATGGATGGGGCAAGGCGCTCGCGAGCTTGGTCTGGAGGGAAAGGCGATCGGCGAAAACGACGCGGCGTTTGAAGCGTTGCGGCTGAATCTGGACCCGCGAACCGGCGAACCACTGACGGCTCGGACGAGGGCGATTCGCCGGGCGTTTTTCGACTTTCAAATCTCGGCGCCGAAGGACGTTTCGATCCTGGCGGTGACCTTTGGCGATGAACGGCTCCGGCAGGCCCATAGCGAGGCAATGAAGGCCGGATTTGCGGAGCTCGAGCGCCTCGCAGCTCGCCGCGGCCTATGCGGTGAGGCCGGCAGCACGCGGGACGCCGTTATGACCGGCAACCTGGTGGCGGCGGCGTTTACGCACGATGCGAGCCGGGAACTGGACGCGCAGCTTCATACGCACCTGGTCTGTGCCAACGCGACCTTCGACCCGAAACCGAAGGAATGGTACGCGCTCGAGAACGCGGAAATGTTCTCGGCCATCAACCTGGCCGGCCGGGT
>Ga0182030_10014649_pt1 | contig 15452 bp, 25 predicted proteins | sample 812S3MmetaG_FD_121299 | JGI IMG/M metagenome (GOLD analysis project Ga0182030, IMG submission 121299) | Permafrost microbial communities from Stordalen Mire, Sweden - 812S3M metaG (Illumina Assembly) | ecosystem: Environmental > Terrestrial > Soil > Wetlands > Permafrost | place: Sweden... | reverse complement strand
TGTTGGACTTCGACGATAAATTCAACAAAGATCTACTCAAAGAGGATGAGGATATATGTACGAAGGCAAAGATTTTGAAGGGGAAATTACTGAGGTACAAAGAAAAAGGGAGTATGCGAAGGTATAAGGATAGCTTAGGTTACTCGAAAGAGTTTGAATGCAAGGTACGAGAAGTGCTCAAGGCGCATTAGAAGTTCCGGTATCAGGAAAAATCTAGTGGGGAAAGAAAAGGGGAAGATTCATCGGGCGTTGAAACATCCTTAATCAAGGTTAGAAAAGTATTACATTATTTCTTGCGAAGGCCTCGACACTTTTCAGAATGATTTCCTTTGGCAAGCTGGAAGTATCTGGTGGATTGTTGAGACGATTCTACTTCGACCAATTTCGACTCATTAACATACTCTATCAATGGTGCTTGTTTCGCCCTGCCATCTCCGTATTTTCCAGATACACTTCAATCTTGTTCGTCATCTTCTCATCCACATCTTTACAACAGAGGCAGGCAATAATCCCTACAATTCCAAACGCCAGAGAGGCATAAGCGATGCCTCTATTTACATCAGTATCTATTACAACGGTACAACGAGGTGCATAAACCTACTGTATTCCCTTTTCATAAGCTTTTTGTACAGCTCTTTCGACTGCAGCTACAATCGCAGCATCATAAGTAGTTGCGAGTTTCGGAGTTCCCACCAGTCCAAGTAACGTCGTGATATCCGCAGCGGGGACACCAGCTGCTTCTGCTGCAGTGGGCACGAGACGCGCTGTCCATTTCGATATCGAACTCGTGAATATAGCAAGATATACCGCTTGGGCGACTATTTTCTCTCAAAATTTTCATCTTCACTTGAGGACGCATGACTTACTAGATCCACCAGCAAATCTCACACATCCCGACAATCCGCCAGAAGTCCCTAGTTGTTGTTGTTGCACACCCATTTGCGTCTAATCAGGATCTCGAAGTCAGCATTGCCTTTCTCAGTAATAAATTTGAGTTCATGTCTCGGAAGTACTGAGTAAAGGATGTTTTCAATTCCCGGTGGGGTCGAAATAGGAAATTTTGCTTAGAGAAGCTGAACTTACAATGGCAATACAGAGATAGATAGACCAGCCATACCCAACCAGAGAAAGAACCAAGAATGCGATCATCATTCCCATATTGTCCGGCGTCCCGAGTGCGAGTAACGAGCCGAATATTACCATGACCGTCACAGCTACTGTTTGCTGCCACTGCCAATGTCTGATCCTTGATCCAAAGATAGACAGAAGCGTGCCTCCCAGCGTAATCGCCAAACCTTGCGGTAGCGAAAGTGCAGCCGCACGTTTCCAGTCTGTGCCGTTGGTATAAAAGACCGAGATCATCGTCGGCCAAATAATACTCGATGAGTAATAAAACATATTAATTACGGCCAATGCAATACACGGGGCAGTGAAATCTCTTCCATGGGAAGAGGTGAAAATGCTAGTAGGGGTGAGGGGATGTTTGGAGTTTCCGTAAGTCTCCCATAATGCGAAGAAAACAAGCATGATGCAGCCTACAACGAGAGGAGCGACAACGTGCGGGTTAGTGGAGGGGTAAATGCTTGCCCAGACGATGCCCATGAGAAAGGGAAGCGATCCGGCAATGAAAAGGAAGATGCCGACGTAGTCGAGCTCACGGAGGACCTGGGCGTAAGGGAGACCGAGGGGGTGGGCAGGAGGGAAGTAGAGGAAGAAGAGCCCGAGGAAAGAGATCGCTTGGGCCGCGGCTGCTGCGTAGAAGTTTCCTCGCCAGTTTCCTACGAAGTAACCGTAACGGGCGGTGACTGGTATGATAGTGATGGCGAGGTAGACGGCTATGTCGGCCAAGACAACACCTTAAAATGTCAGAGTTGGTTGAGCATTGTGGAGAAGGGGCATACCAATGTGCCTCCATTTATTAGGCAGAAGCTCGGTCAAGGCAAATGCAGCCATCTGGCAATTTGCCGCTCCAAGACCCGTGATGGCCATCCCAGCAATCACCGCATTTGTAGACTTGGCTGTACCAACTATTATATGGCCGATGAAACTGATCATCGAATTAGTATGGGTTTTAACTAATATTTCTGGAGTAGAAGAGCCGACCAGCTCTCAAAACATGTCTTAAGAGCTCGGCTCCCTGAGTACCATGCAAAAAAAGGGGGGAATAGGACATACCAGATGAGGTTGCCACCAACCAGAAACCATCTTCGACCAAAAAGATCTGTGTTCGCGCCTCTTTTTATGTGTAAGTCACCATTCTTCTGTGTTGATAGAGAGACATACACGATCATGAAGCAAATAGTAATTGTGATGATCCAAGCTGATACGAACCATACATATTTCGCAGGGTCACCTAGCTCAGCTGCGACTTGGGGCCCGATTGCGGCCATTGCGGGGACGGGTATGAAGGAGAGTCCATAGCCCAGAGACAGAATCTACGCAAAGTCAGTGAATTCCCGCTTTTATCAATATTTGAAGCGTACGGAGACAACAAACCAAGTTTTTGGCGTTACAATTGGCTCCCCTTCCTCTTCTGAGAGACTTGCGGGAGATTCAACTATGGTACCCTTCTCGATCTCCGATGCTTCTTGCGACTTCTCCATCGTGGTATACTTAGCTACAGGTTCTAAATTCGATAGAAAATTTAGAAAAGGTGGTAAAGAGAAGAAAAGTGAGGAGAAAGAATTTTGGCGGATATTTGAATTTGCCAGGCTACATGGGGGGCGCCAAGGCTGACTTCCCATCTTAATGGGATAAAACAAGATAGTCTAGGGTAGACTTGGTAAATCATCGGAGAACCTTTTGCGGTGACGCTATGTAGAGCGGCGATCCCATATCTCTCCACAGGTTCCTGAGTGCCAAGGGGAACGTAAGCGTACCCCACACTTCGGCTCCATGTTCTCGGAAAACCTTCTCCAGGTTCGGTATCTGTCCCGACCCGTTCCCTCAGCCATTCTCAGCTCCCTGGATCTCACCAGATCATCTCGCTGTGCATTTGAGCTTGTCTTTGTTGGCATGATGCTGCTCCCATGATGCAGGGGAACCAGAGACTGACCAGAAATAACATGCCTTTCTTGCTCATCTCGAATGATCACAGGATGTTTGGCTCTGGAGAAAATGTTTTCTCTCGGGATCCCATCTCCGGACCTCAATTCCCAAGAGCAGCATTGGTGATGATGAATCCCCTCGTAGAGTGCAAAGACAAATATATAAGACTTTGAAAAAGGTTAGACCTAGGGGGAAAATAATCAGTTTCTGGAATTCCTAGCAGGAATTGAATTGACATTAGAATGTTCATCAATTATGGAAACGTCCAATTTATACCAGGAAAATACGATGAGGTCCGCATCTCAGCTTTATCATAGAATTCCTGCTGACGGATAATCTAGTGGCAAGCAGCATATGATAAGCTGGGGGAATATGTATTTGCGAACGAAGCAACAACGATGACTTACTATTTCGGTATACCTATGGAATACAAAGATAATTTTTCATCGACAAATCAAATGTTGGCCTTCGAAGTCTATGGCAAGCGCGAGGTAGGCTCAGTACTAAGCAGGTCCATATATGTTTAAAGGTTCAAACCTAATTTAACTTTGATAGGATCTTTATGAGACTCACTTCGGATCCACGGGCATGGCTCCCTTCCTCAAGGCTACACCGTCAACTATGGCAACAGGATTTGACCTCACCCACTACACCGAGGTTTGCGGCTTTCTGGACAAATCAGGTCACGCCGCCGAATGTGCCGTCATTCATGACACAAAGATACTATGCGCCTCACTAGAAGCGCGAAACACGGTGCTTAAGAGACTGGCACTCATTGCAAACGAAGCAACGAAAGAGGAAGGAACGTTTTCGTTTTGGGTTTTGAAGAATCTAGATCATGATGATCAAGTGCGAATATTCGAGAGATATGAGAGTTGGGAGGCCTTGGAAGTACATCAGAAAGCCCCAAGTCTGGTAAATTTGTGGTTGGTTTCGAAGGGCGAGGTAAAGAGTCTTGAGCAAAGAGCATATGCACCAAATCTGAAGGGTTGGCTGAATCGCTACGTCTAGAATTTAAAATAGTTCCGTCAATAAACCTTGTATACTTTGTGCTATGTAATGAGCACTCTAAGGTAGGATCAGAATACAGCATATCTCAAACAATCGCGTCGGAAAGCCCAGATACTTCTGAGTGCATAATTTTGAATAGAGGTTCCCAAACGGTAGCTGCCCTCTTTGATACGCGACCATTCGCATACTCTGTCTGGGGAATGATGTAAAGCTTGTCAACTGAGCATTCTATAGCTTCGCCGGTCTGCTGATTTTCCTCTGACAGGAATTTATCATATGCGGCGACGATTGTCGAGATGGGCGTGAGACAATCAGGTGCGACTGCGTCGAGCATTGCCTTTGGGATAATTTTCGTGGGAACGATGCCTGGAAGAACGGTATTGATAAGAATATTCTCCTTCTGAGATCCCGTTAGTAAACTTTCATACGCTGGACTGGCAACGCACAAGTCTCAGAACCGGAGCAACACCACGAGCAAAATTGATAACAGCGGCTTTGGCGCCATTATACTCAGGATAGGTTTCATGAGGGTAAATTCCTGCAACACTGGCTGTCGCTATGATTTTGCCTCCTGGAGTAGGGTTTTTTCTCATGAAATGAATCGCGAGCCTGGAAGAACGGGGAGTCAGTAATTACTTCTTTAGAATAGTTTTGGGAGTTAAGACATGTTCCATGAGTAAATTTCTCGGGAGGCAGCGTATTTACTCATAAAAGAGTCTGGATTAGGAGGCTTCCTCTTCCCCAATATTCCTTACTGTGTGCCATAAACTACGCCTTTATAATCAACATCCGTGCAGGTTAGGTTCGGCGCAGGAGGTATTCTGGATTAGTTTCAGCGCTGTATCTCACTTGAAAATACCACAAGACGTACACATCACTATCCCGATGGTTTAGAATGTAGATTGAGCTCCTATCGACAATCCCCGCGTTTGCCAGCAATGCGTCGATTCGACCCCATTTCTTGAAGACTCCCTGGAAGACTCGCGCTTGGGAGTCGTAATTTGCCACATTGGCTTCCCAAAACTCTGCATTGGGCCCAAGAGAGGTTGCAAGTACTTCGCCAGGACCACATTGAAGATCCACGCAGGCTACTAGCCAACCTTTGGAGATGAGGTGGGTTGCAAGAGCTTCCCCCATGCCGGACTATGGAAGTCAGCGGGATACAGTCTACGGCAGATGTTAATATACCGCTGCACCGGTCACGATAGCGACCTTTTTAGTCGTTGGCATCATGTATGTGGCGAATGGTACAGAAATTCTACACTTGGCTGAGGGCAAAATCGACTTCAACGAATATCGGAAACTTTGGAATCAAGACTGGCAGAATGAAAGCCTAAATCACGCGCGTTAAGCCAGTATTAATACTCGCGCACCACCTGATTGCAGCTGCTAAATATCCTACAAATTTGCTCGTGGTGATCGAGGAAGGTACGAAATGGTAAACGTTTTCCGACCGGAACAGAACTCTCTGTAGCCTAAGCAAAATCAAACGGCGCAACATGAACATGTTGATCGCAAAAGAAAAAAAAACAATTGAAATGATTTATTTAATTGACAAGCTAGAAATAGCTTGGCAGACCTGTGAAGGCAAATTTGAGCGTGGCTTACTAGTACACTTTACTTGTTCCTGGCGCAAGTTTAGTGAAACGCCTTCAAGTACAGCGAAGACAGCCCGAAAATTCAGTCCTACTGTAATATCCAACCCAAGGGATGCGCATTCAGCCTGCCCCCATACACAGCACATAATTTTGAAGACGGGCTCAGTATTCGAGAAGATGTCTTTCCGTCATTTGTGATCATATTTCCTCATGGAAATTCGCGACTTCCATTTCCATTTCCATTTCCATTCGGGAAGGGTGAGTTAGGGAGTTTCCTTCTTATTCCAAGATTGGAGTTGCACCTTCCTCCGTGATTTTCTATTTGCACCTAAATTTGGTTCCTTCTCCTTTTGTCAGCAGCTTGGTGCCTTCCCGCTCAACTTTCGCGTCATCACATCATCTTCGATGTTCCTCTTCCTCTTCTCTCTTCATCTCATTTCCTCCACATCTTCAACTCCTCAACAAGGCACATCACTCAATGGTTGCATCAGTCCTTGCACGGGCATCCCTCGATTCCCCAAGGAGTCCCTCAGAAAGCCTGTCGGACACCCGTACTACAGCATAGTTGTACGGATCCGACGGGGGAGCATCGACTCCTCTGACTAGGCATGTAAACTCCGAAGGGCACGAAATGTTGCGGCAGACTTGATACGTCACGAAATTCATGCCTCAGTTGCCGACGAGATGATGCTGAGAGGAATGAGGCTTCAGCGGGATGTTGAGAAATGAAAATGGTGCGAGGTAAGCGTGCCATCCTTGCCTGTAACGCGATGCTTTGATGTCAAAAACTATTCTGACACCAAATTGTGCAACGCAGAGATGCCCCAAAGATCGCTCGACTCCATCCACCATCTTCATAATACAACCGCGTCAACCATCGCTCGCGGTGATCCAACATCTCATCGCGTGCGGAAAACAAGCATGGAGAACGGGAAAGCTAGATAAGGCAAGATGTGTTCGGATTCAAACTCACTTGCGAGTTGCACACGATTCCTCGTCCTCGCACATGTCTCACTATAGGTCGCGTCAACGTCTATCGGGGTAGTAGGACCGTTTATATCCAGACGCGTGGGAAACCGTGCCGTAGAATCCTATGATAGGGACACCCTATGCAGCGGCTCCGGATACACTGCACCACGTCGCTACTAGTAAAGAGGGTATAAGTGTACAATTACTTCGTAAGCATAATCAAGCTACCTACGACGAGCACTGACTTTCGGTATCCCTTAAGCTTCCTCAAACGCATCGATACAACCAGCCTATCTTCCAAAACCTGATGATATACTCGATTGCATCGGTCGACAATCCTTTAGTAAATTCCGAAGGCCACATGACCAGGGGGTCCAAGGGGAAATTCTTTGTCATTTGCAAGCGCAACCTTGGGCGATGCGGTGTTGTGAATGAAATCAGCACAACATTCACATTAAACATTCCTAGCACTTTAAGGCGTCCGAGCAGAAAGCCTGAAGTATTGCATGGAAAGGCTCAGTAAGCTCGGTCATATTTCAATTATCTGCTTGTTTTGGCACAATGGAGCCTCATGTTATCATTTCAACCAAGATTTCAACAGCACCTTCAAGTGACGCATTGAGTGTGGCTATACTAGTTGTCGCCCTCTTCAGTGTGCTCTTCGCTGCACTCATGAGCGGGCCAATTAGACGGGTGAGGAGAGACGAGAAGAACCCAAACTCAAGTTGACAAGATACGCCATGCCAGCACCAGTCGATACATGCTCTGGTGGGATACCCTCTTCATCGAGGAAGTCGATGAAAATCATGAGTCACTTATTCAGGTACGAGATGGCTCATTCTAATTTTTCCACCGATAGTGAGGCCAATGCTTCAGTGAATCAGGATGTCCGTCGAAGGTGTAGAAACTATACCTTACAGATTTGCGAGTATTCTTCCCGACATTTGAAAGCTATCACTTGTAACATCTACCTACAAGCAGATCGATTGCTAGATACTCGAAGGAAGTCAATACCACTATCTACTTCTACGAATCCCCTCAAATTCAAAATGAAGGTCGAAAACACGTTGTTTTTCTTCTTCCTTCTCGGCGCAGCGGCAGCTGACCAACATGCAATTCCTGGTGTGGCCTCAAGGATTCGGCCCTTGAACTTTATCAACGAAAGTCACGTTGAACGAAATGGATGGGAAGGCATTGAGTGTGAGGCATGCAGCCTTATTGGTCGCGCTCGGCCCATTGACAACTTTGCTGAACTGTTTCTTATCACCCTGACTTTCGTTTTGGGCTTGATGAACTTCGCGGTTCGAAGGTAGCGGGAAAGCTTGTCCTCCTACCTGTGCCATCAGGATACGTCACATGATTCGAGGCCTGGAACATAGATATGCTATTGCAAGATGCGAGTACCAATACACAAGCGTTGCCCTTACCCTTGACCGAATCATGCCTCCTATCAATATTGATCTTCTAACTGTGATTGTTAAGCTCAAGTGACACAACGATTATTCGAGACAACGAGGATGTGAATCATCAGTTCGTAATCCTCGCCAACACATAAATGACAACCCAGAACCCATATTTCTTTCTGACAATATTCGTCTACACTGGCTAAATTCATCTGCCTCTCGCAAAACTAGCTCAATGTCGCAGTCTGAAATCATTGACGATCCAATCACATCTTCTAGTCTTGTACCTGCCGCTTCGATTAGAGGTTGGATAATGGGAAGCATCCTGGCTGTGTTCTTCATAATTGGTTACGTCAGGATCCGAACAATTCTGCTTGCAGGCCTGGGGTTCTTTCTGCTCTCTGCTGCTCATGCCGACGACAACCTCCCGCAATCCCAGCACGACGGTTCCGGACCGGACTACGGGGATGACCTCAGAGTTTTAGTCAATAACTCTATTATGCTTAATACTCTCGCTTTCTGGGGCCTGCTCTTAGCCTTCGCTATGTTGCTACACGTCAGGAATAACTCAGTGCTGTTCGTCGTCTTTGGTGTGGTATTCATCATTATTTTATACGAAACTCAAGCTCAGGTCCAGCATTTCCGCCTGCTGGGTGTTTCAGCCTTACCCGAAATCGAAATTAGCCAATCACTGGGAGAGAATTGGGTAAAGAGTAGTGCTACTGCTCGTATGTCACCCATAGGAGGATGGCTTTTAGGGATGCTAGTGGTCCTGTGGGTCTTTGTTCGCGTCCAAATGGTGGAGGAGATATTGAACATCTGCCTTGAGCAAATCGAGTAACTTGCACCTTAGAAAGAAAACTGAGGCGAAGAGTATGAAGTTTGAATGCCTTGTTCGCGAAGTGGTAAGTGACTTCGGTTCCAGATGTTCGGGTCCATAAAAAAACAATTGAAACCAAGGTATTCGCAAACAAATTCATCTTTCCCCGGTATTAGTGATCAATGAAAGACAATCCCAGATTTTGAAAGATTTGTCCCATTTTCTCGCGATCGAGGCGATCGAGGATCTTCATGCCTCCACTCTCGGAAGTCGTTACCCGCTACCAGCCCTGTGACATAAAGCCAATAAACTTCGTTCTACCCCACCACGATATAACTTCATATGCTCCACCCTCAAATAGCTTTTGAGCTTTTAATCTCATCTCATCTCATACGCTTATAAATTGGCTGCATTTCTATATTTGGTCACCAATCAATCACTCCAAGCTCAACATAGTATCCCACAAAATGACGCTTCCATCAGGACCCAACTTTTCAGACAAAGTCATAGCAATCACTGGTGGTGCCTCTGGGATCGGTCTCTCATGTGCAAAGTTACTCTCCTCTCTCGGCGCTAAGATCTCCATTGGTGATGTCTCGGAAGAAGGACTTGCAAATGCTGCAAAAGAAATTACTTCCACTGGAGGAGCAGTCTTCACAAAGGTTATTGATGTGAGAAAGAGGGGAATGGTGGACGCGTGGATTAAGGAGACTGTTGAGAAATATGGGAAGTTAGATGGCGCGGCGAACATGGCGGGCGTGATAGGAAAGAATCACGGAAATATGTTGGTGAGTCATTCTCCAACAGAAAAGGAGAAACTCAATTTTGAAGAGAAGTAACGCTGACAGAATATCGGTTTAGACTGCTGATTTGGATGAAGATGAATCGGACTTCGTTCTGGATGTCAATCTCAAAGGTAGCATGCCCCATAGTCAAGATTATCAGAACTAAGAAGCCTCAGGTGTAATGCACAGTATGAGAGCTGAGCTCAATGCCATTTCTGACCACGGGGCTATCGTCAACGCAGCAAGTATTGCCGGGCTGATGGGTTTCAAAGGGGTTGCAGCATATTGTGCTAGTAAGCACGGCGTCATTGGACTATCCCGAGCTGCTGCAAAGGAAGTCGGCGAGAAGCAGATTCGTATTAATTGCATTGCGCCGGGAGTGATAAGCACACCCATGGTGCAACAGTCAACTGAAATATCTGGCGGTATGGGACTTGATCATTTTGTGGCCAAGCGGAAAGCAGATCCCATAGAGGTTGCTAATCTGGTTGCTTTCTTGCTCAGTGATGGTGCTAGTTTTATAACCGGCGCTGTATATTCTGTTGATGGTGGATGGAATTGTTAGGTGCCATTTGTAGACAGATTATCTGTAAATACTGTGTGCCTCTTCCCTCTCATTGGATTGACACACTATAAAAGTCATCAATGAATAGAAGGTCAGAAGAATCGCCTCCTACTGTCATCTCCTGCTTATTTGAGATTCTGTATTTGTAAGAACTCAAAGTCAAAGCCGTGAGACTGGTAGAACTGGTGAGAATGTGCGGTATAAAATAAAACTTGCGCTGGTACAACTGTCCATGAGATGGACGATCACAGAGTGGTCGGGTATTGTAAACAGAAATGAATCAAAAACACAAACAACTTCTGGTCTCTCAAACGGAGAATGCTGGTGATCCCAGCGATGAAATATAGTGAAGTTCGTGACCTGTCCAGCATGAGTTGTCCAACAAAACCTTTCCTAGCAAGGTAGAGCTCGTGAAGCCTGTGAACGAGATTCGCGAAAAAGACTTGCAACAAACTTACTGGATTATACCAGTCAAAGTGAATCAGACAGGGCACTCGTGAAGTGCCTGAAGCTACCATCCAGCAAACACAGGGCGCCTGATGGCATTCAATAACTGTACAGTCACATGACCAGGCTCCTTACATTCGCGCACGGCTACCTAGGTAGGCACCTCTATTCCAAGGAATCTGGCAGACTAAGCCCCGTATATGCCCTGAATCTGCCTCACCAACAATAATCGCAAATATCTTAGGTGGGCGTATTTGACTCCTTGCATTCTTCCTCTGATTCATATTTACGCGAAAACCCGTTTGCTTGCCATAAGGTAATCTTATAAATAAATTCCACATCCTCAAAATTCTGGTGGAAAATATCACACCCCATCTCATCACTTTCAAGGCTCACCCTTCTACCAAAATGAAACTGGGCCTTTTCGCACTTTGTTGCCTTCTGTGCGTAGTTATTGCGACTTCGATACCTCCTCACCTTCTTGAAGTCTATCGCGAAACAAGAGACATTCAAGTACGAAATGATAGCTTAGCAGAAAGTACAAATGTTACCTTCGTGGAGAAAAAAGGAGGCGGCGATGGAGGGGGTGGTGGGGGTGGAGCTCATGGCGGTGGAGAAGGAGGGAGTGACTCTGGGGGCGAAGACGGTAGCACAAGTGCTAGGCCAGGTGGCGCAAGTGGTGGAGGTGTTGGAGGTGGTGGAAGAAGTGGAGCAGTTACTGTGGACACTCGCTCAACTCCGATTTTGATCCTTGGTGTGTTGGTGGTTATGATATGGGAGAGTTTGTGATGTTGATGGGCGGGAGGCGAGGACACTCCATCATTGCCGTATGAATATCGCCTCACAATTCACAGCAAGGATCGAATATGGGATTTCGAGGTGATTCATAACGACGTGTTAGGCATCATATAAGGCGCCACGTCGTTCCGACCTTCTAGGATCTCCCTCGCGCGACTCCATTTAAACATACACAACTTCGATTGCGAATTGACTTCGAGGTAACCCAAGGACAATACTACAACACTTTCCAGAAACAGAAGTAAAGAAATTTCAATATCTACAGCTCTCTTCGTCGAAAATGAAGATCAACGCCATCTTTCCTTGGGCAGGCATCGTTGCTCTCGCTGTCGCAGCTCCACCATCCTCTCCAGGCCCGAACACACTTGCGAGGAACTTGTCAAAACCCATGGTCCTAGATGGAAATTTCACATTCGTAGAACATAAAGGCAAAGGTGGTGGATGGAAAGGGGGGAAAGGGGGGAAAGGGGGTGGGGGTGGAAGTACAGGCACTACTCTAAACGCCCCTCTGGCAATGGCGTGTGCTGGTACACTGACAATCATGGGGAATACAATTTTGGGATAGATGATTTCACTTACGCGGTTATTGAATTTGAGGCGTGTTTGCACTGAGGTCGGGCACGACTTCCCGTAGATTTTAGAAGTTTTCCTATCATAAATGAACTACCACCTCATCGATTCACACCCTGATTGTGTGAATATGACTCATACATTCCAGTACTCAAGCCTTGCCCGCAAAATTATGCCTATAAGTCCAGCTTCTCGCTCTTTTCCCAAAAATATACATCGGAATAGTGAATAGACTGACCCCAATCGTCAACCCGCCGATAGTGAAGAACACATTTCTCACGCCTTGGGTGGCGACCCAATCATTCAAATAATTTGTTAGGCCAAATGCAAACATATTCTTGATGAAATTCATGGTTGCGAATGCCTCGCCCGCTTTGTCACGATGGCAGTCGACAATACTGGAAGATCGGGAGTTAGCGATTATTTCTTTAGGATAAATTTGGGAGTGGAGACACCGTCCCATGAGGAAATGTCTCGGGAGCGAGCATAGTTACTCATGAAACAGTCTGGATTGAGAGGATTCTACTCCCGGATATTCCTTACTATGATACGACACCAGTGGTACCAAGCTGGATGCCGAAATTGATCAGCCCAAGACCGACGATCACAGGCACCTCCCATGGATCTTGAGCATAGGCCGCTTGACCCCATGCGAAAAAACCAGTTGCGGTGAAGAGGAGGTAGGTAATCATGATTGGAAGACGGAATTCAGGTTCTGCAAATCAAGTCAGCAAGGGTCAACAGCTTACATTGAGGACACTTACCAAAGGTTCCGCCGTTTCTCATAGACATCTTCCGCACTAAACCATCAATGAGAGGTCCAGCAACGAGTGTGCCGAGAAGTGAAGCAACGAATGACGACAGATTGGTGAGACCAACTGCTACGACTGAGAAGTTGTATGGTGGTGCTGAGAAGATTTGAGAAAGGGTGATTGAGATCCCGACGAGCCATGAGATACACGTGGTGAAAAGTAGAGTTGCCCATAACACTGCTGGCGATCCGAGCAGCATAAAAGGTCTGAATATGGTATTCAAAAAGGATACATGGTTGAAGTATCCGCTATATGGAAGCAGGTTGACGAGAAAAGAATGTGGCTTCTCTTGGGATGGAGATGGAGCCTCGACAGTGTGTCTCGCACCGTTCTTTTCTCTATCTTCTACATGCTTGTCGTCCAATTTGTGAGTGAGATTGAGTTCCGTCATGACCTATAGATTCGTGAGAAATGATAATATGGCGGTATTGATACCCAAGCTCTTAAAGGGTCAAACTTTTTAAGGCAGTAATGGTAATCTTACATCGTTGCTTCCAATATCAAGATTCACGGTACCGGTTCTAACATAGGCGGTTTCGGGCATCCAAAATATTATCATAATCAGCGCAAGCCCAAAAGCTCCCCCCATCGCGTAGAAAACCACTTTGTAACTGCTTGCTTGGATGATAGCCCCAGCTAGGATATTAAGGTCAGAAATGCTCCAGTGAGAGTCATCAGGGGAATTTACCGATAGGGGAGGCCACATTGATGCCCCCAAGGACTCCAAGGTTGAATATCGCCGACCTGTATCCACGTTCATGAACATAAAATACATCTGCGATAGACGCTGGAATTAGAGCTTCTAACGGTCCCATACAAAATCCTTGGACGACTCTGGCAGCGACGAGTGAAGCGAAGCTCTTGGCCGCGGCGGCCCAGAAACATGTTACCATCAGACCAACAGTCGTGACCAAGAAAACTGGCCTCTTCCCAAACTTGACGGCAAGAGAATTACAGATCAAAGAACCAAATGCAATGGCAACAATCAAACCCCCTTGGACTCCTTGGATGAAAACCGAGAGAGGCACATCGAAATCTTGTGCTAATTCGACGAAAGCGGCACCAAGAAGAGGGCCAACCGCTATATAAAAATTTAAAATCCGATGAATTCCTGCAAAGGGTAGGAGCTTACCACCAACAGCACCACAGCTAAACGCGTAAGTAATCGTGAACCTTTCCTTCTTCCATCGAGGCCAATTGTATGGATCATTTGGAGAATCGGAGGGTTGAGGTACCAAAACAATTTCGCCGGACGGGTCGTGCTTGAGACTGGTCAAGTCGACCCCATTGGGATTGTAGATTTCGTGACCGAGCTCGCTCAGGGGAGCGGTACCAGGCACATGCTCAAGTTTGTTGTCTTCGAGAACCCCGAGACCCATATTGAGCTGGCCGTTTCAGATTGATCTAGAAGAGTCCGCAAGGGGGAATTGAAAATATGCTCAGAGCTGTGTCCAAACCCAAAAATGAGATGGGAAATGGTCTGATAATTGTAAGCTTCCGCGGTCTCATATAGTCCAGTCCAGAGAGCCGACGGGGAGTAACAAGGTTTGACAGAAGGTGGACAATCTAGTGAAAACGCCATGTCTCTAATATGGCAGGACTAGCGGGATTTCCCGTGGCACACTGCAGGGCTCGCTCCTATGCAGCATCGAGTCAACTGACCACTCGGCGAGGACTTCGGGAGGTGATTTTGTTCCACATTTCAAGTCATGACTCGTAAGAGGCATACCATTACTCGTGGCCCCATAAAAATCTAAAAATACAAGATATAAGTAATGTTTTATCAAAAGAATTTATATATAAGATTTAAAGATTCTAAAATTATCCTTCTAGGTTTGGTTTTATTTTTTTAATATATATATTTTTTTTTATTAAAAGTTATAAAAGATTGAAAAACTCTGGATTTTGGTGGTATTTCAAGACGGGACCATGAGTAATGAGCCTCTGGTAAAGCAGGGGCGGACAATACGAATATGATCGCTTGCAGAATTGCAAGACAATCATTACGCAGCGTCTTATGGTAACCGAGATTAGAACGAAGGAACAGAAATCTCGAGGTCGTTGATTTATTCCTCTGGATACTATGCATAACCTAAGGCCCAGAAAGAGTCAAAATTCTTCTTGGTAATATTATCCACATACTCAGGCGGTGACCTGAATGTGAATTTATCACCACTAATCTCAGCAGTCGTGCCTGTTAACTCATGATTTGTGACAAACTCCCTTACTGCATCAACTGCTACTGAGATCGGAGTAAGAATCATGTGCGAAAAGAGATTGTTATCAGCGAGACCAGTGGCTGGATCATTTGTTAGCTCTCCTGCTCTCAACCAGGTCGATAAAGAAGCCGTACCGATTACATTGGGACATAAGGCATTAATCCGTATATTGTCTGCTTCCAAAGGCTTTGCTAGAGATCTTACAGCTCCCACCACAGCGTGTTTTGACGTGCCATACATTGGGGCAATAGGAAAGGGGTAAAGCCCGGCATTGGAAGCGGTGCAGATAATGGAGCCTTTAGATGCTGACGAATTCTTGCGCATGAAATGAACGGCCAGATTCACCGCTGCTTCTTCGTAAGTAGATGCTCTGCAAAGCTTTCCTAGGACGACTCACAGTATAAAGT
>Ga0182030_10014648_pt1 | contig 15454 bp, 15 predicted proteins | sample 812S3MmetaG_FD_121299 | JGI IMG/M metagenome (GOLD analysis project Ga0182030, IMG submission 121299) | Permafrost microbial communities from Stordalen Mire, Sweden - 812S3M metaG (Illumina Assembly) | ecosystem: Environmental > Terrestrial > Soil > Wetlands > Permafrost | place: Sweden... | reverse complement strand
TCTCTACCCGCCATTCTTCGGGCCGCTCGTGAAATACGTAGAGGAGTACCGCTACGCATGGCACACTCCCGGCCACATGGGCGGCCTGGCATTCCGGCGCTCACCCGTCGGACGCCGATTCTTCGACTTCCTCGGCGAGAACGTCTTCCGCGCCGACCTATCAAGCTCGGTGCCCGAGCTCGGATCGGTGCTTGAGCACGAAGGGATTGTCGGTCAGGCCGAGGCCGAGGCCGCCCGCGTCTTCGGAGCCGAGCACACCTGGTTCGTCACCAACGGCACCACCATGTCCAACCAGATCGTGTTCCGCGCGAACGTTCGCAGCGGCGACATCGTCGTGCTCGACCGTAACTGCCACAAGTCGATCCTCAACTCGGTCATCCAAACGGGCGCCATCCCGATCTGGCTGCTGCCGGTCCGCAACGCGCTAGGCATGATCGGGCCGATCGCCCCCGCGGAGATGACAAGCGATTCAGTCCAGAGCAAGCTCCAGGCCAACCCCCTGATCGCGGACCCGTCGGCCTGTCGCGTGCGGCTCTCAGTCGTGACGAACTCGACGTATGACGGCACGATGTACAACGCCGACTCCGTGCTCGAGCGGCTGCGCGAGATCGTGCCGATCGTCCACTTCGACGAGGCCTGGATTCCCTACGCGGCCTTCCACCCCCTGTTCCAGCACCACTACGGCATGGCACCCCGCGCCGCGCACGAGGGCGACTCGACCGTCTTCACGACCATGTCGATCCACAAGCTGCTCGCGAGCTTCTCCCAAGGCTCAATGATCCATGTCCGCGAGGGCCGCCACCCAGTCGACCCCCATCGCTTCAACGAGGCATTCATGATGCACACCTCGACATCACCGCAGTACACGATGGTCGCCTCGCTCGATGTGGCCACGCGCATGATGGAGGGTGCAGCCGGCAACGCGCTGATGAACGACACACTCGAAGAGGCGATCGCGTTCCGGCAGGAGATCACCCGGCTTGCCGACGAGCTCGCCGGCAAGGACGAGTGGTTCTTCCGCTGCTGGCAGCCAGTGCTCCTCGACAGTGAGGACCCCACCGACGAGTTTCCCGGAACACGCTTCGAGGACGCTCCGCTCACGTCGCTAGCGCAGGGGCAAGGCTGCTGGCAGATGCGGCCCGGCCAGAGCTGGCACGGGTTTGCCGGTCTCCAAGAGAACTACACAATGCTCGACCCAACTAAGGTCTCGCTGATCTGCCCCGGCCTGGAGGACTCAGGTCAGCCCGCGAGCTTCGGCATCCCTGCCGGCCTGGTGGCGCGGTTTCTGCGAGAGCGCGGCGTCGTAATCGAGAAGACGGGCTTCTACTCGATCCTCGCCCTGTTCTCAATCGGAGTCACCGACAGCAAGTCAAGCACCCTTCTGACCGAGCTGCTCGACTTCAAGCGCCACCTCGACAGCGACACCCCCGTAGGAGAGGCGATACCGAGCCTCATCACCGAGCATCCCGGCCGCTACGACAACACGGGGCTCGCCGAGCTCGCTCGTGAAATGCACGCCCGTCTCTCCGCCGAGGACACAGCCGAAATGCAGGAGTCGATCTACCGGCAGCTACCTACGCCAGCAATGACACCCAGCGACGCGTTCGGCCGGCTCGTCGACGGCGAAGTCGAGCTCGTTCCACTCGATGCCCTCCACGGCCGTACCTCAGCGGTGCTGTGTGTCCTCTACCCACCTGGAATCCCGGTGATCATGCCGGGCGAGCGCTTCGATCAGAACATTCAACCGATCATCCGTTTCCTGCAGATCTTCGGCGAGTGGGCCGACGCATTTCCCGGCTTCGAGAACGAGATGCAGGGCGTCACACTCGCAAGCGACGACAACGACCAGCCCTACCGCGGCGTGTACTGCCTCACCGAGCCATGAGCACCCCATTGGCGACCTTCACCCCGCACGGCACGACCGTCGACACCGAGTCGATCGCCATCGTCCTCGCCAGCCGCGAAGCGCCCACCCGGTCACACCTACGTCAATTGCTCGAGGACCAGCCCGACATGAGCGTGATCGCTGAGACAAGCGACCTCGAGCACGTACACCGACATGTGTGCGAGCACCATCCAGATGTCGTGGTACTCGCCATCGACCCGTGTGGCCTACCGACCCTCGGCGTCCTGAGCGCCCTGCTCACAGGGGCGCACGGCACTCGATACGTCGTGACAAACATCAAGCAGGACTCAGAGCAGGAAGCGCTTCCGGACGCCGTTCGATTCGCAAACTCCTCCGATTTGGCGAGAGGCCATTAATGCAAGCCAGCTCGAGCCACCAGGCCGATCAACAACTTCACGACCGCCCGCCGCCGCATCTAACGTCACCGGCCGAGCGACCAAGGACGCAAGCCATAGCTGACACGCTTACCAGCACCGGCGACTACGCCATGCTCGCGACGGTCTTCCTAACCGGCCTCACAAGCGTGATCGTGCTCGCTCGCCGACGACACGCCGAAGGCGCCGCAGCGATCCCGCCGCGCGATCTACCGGCGCTCTCACTCGCGACCTTCGCGCTCGCCGACACCGTCGTGAAGGAGAAAGTGTCTACCTGGCTACGTCGACCATTCGTAGAAGAAGACGACGATCATCACCCGCTCTCACCCAGGGGCCGAGGCATGCAGCGCGCCGTCGGCGAGCTGCTCACCTGCACACGCTGCGCAGGCACTTGGGGCGCGCTGGTACTTGTCGGCCTGCGCACCGCCTCGCCGGTCGCCGGTCGGGCCACCACGAACGTCCTCGCGCTTGCGGGCGCCAACGACCTCTTGCAGAGCGGGTTCCGCCTCGTCGTGGAACGCGCAAACCAAGCAACTCGTGCTGCAACCGAGGCCGAAGCCCTCACCCCCCAGAGGCCCACTACGTAATAGATCGCCGCGGCGTAGCGGCAGATGTCTCGGGTGAGTATCGAACCCCAGCTACCAAAGGAGATCGCAATGTTTAGGAAGGTGTTGGTCGGAGTGGACGGTGGACCCAGCGGCCGCGACGCCATTGCGCTCGCATCACGCCTCGCCGATCCAGCGGGGAAGCTGACACTCGCGCACGTCCGTGGGCGCGCAACACAGCCTCTACCCAGCTTCACCTCTGGGAGCCCGATAGCGGATCACGAGGGATCGCAACTTCTGCTCGAGGAGGCGCGCGACGATTCAGGTGTCGAGGCCAATCTCGTCCAGATCGTCGCAGACAGCCCCGGTCGTGCTCTCAACGAAGAAGCGGAGGAGCAGAAGGTCGATTTGCTGGTCGTCGGCTCGTGCACACGCGGCGCGTTCCGCCGAGTCATGCTCGGCGATGACACCCGCCGAGCCCTCAACGGCGCATCGTGCGCGGTCGCGATCGCAAGCGTCGGCTACGCCCAGCATTCCGCTCCGATCTCGAAGATCGGAGTGGGATACGACGGCTCACCGGAGAGCGAGGCTGCGCTGAGAATCGCGCGAGAGCTGGCGGCGTCAACCGACGCAACACTTCGCGCCCTACAGGTGGTATCGCTGCCGTCCTACGGCTACACCGGGCTTGTGCCGATGGCGGCCGGCGAGAGCATCGAGGTGATGCTTCAAGAGGCCACCAAACGCGTGCAAGGCCTGCCGGGCGTCGAGGCTCACGCAGCGTACGGAATGCCCGGCGAGGAGCTCGCCGCCTTCGGTGCAGACTTGGACATCCTGGTGGTCGGCTCGCGTAGCTACGGCCCGCTCGGACGCCTCGTGCACGGCAGCACCTCCGACTACCTCCAGCGCCACGGCCGCTGCTCGCTACTGGTGCTGCCGCGCGCGAGCAGCGTGGATAAGTCAGCCGACGCCGAGATCCCCGCCGACGATCACGTCGCTCTCACCGCATGAGCTCTGCGAACCCAGAATCCCATGAGCGATCGAGCTCCCCGGCTCAGGCATCGACTCCGTGAGACAGCACCGAAGTCCGCCTCGCCCGTAGTGGCAGCCGGACCGCGAACCGATGCCCACGCCAGCAGCTGAGAGCCAGGTCGAACCCGATCAACGACACGACAGCACTAGCACAACGGCTGAGGAGGGCTCACCGGACGAGACGGTCAATGTAAGCGCTCAGCTGCCGGGGCTCGACATGCGCGGACTCATCGCGCTGAGCGAGGTGGGCCGTAGCTGGGAGGGAAGCATCCCGGCACGCGAGGCCTGGGAGCGGGCTCTCCCGGTCGACCGCCAGCTTGATTTCATCGATTCACCGCAGCCGCGCTCGGGGCGTTTCCTCCACATCCGGAGCGCGAGGCGAGGGGTGGAGGACGAGGGTCTCGAAGCAACTGCGGAGGCAGGGGAAGAGGACTCTCGATCCGGCCGCTTGACGTACGCGCTGCGCCGCGTTGTGATCGGTCCGGCGCTGCGAAGCACGGCGATCGCCGAGCAACGCGTGGGACGCCTGCTCGCGCTCGCCGTCCTCTCGCCCGATGCGCTGTCCTCGGTTGCATACGGCCCGGAAGCGATGATGGCGATCCTTCTGCTCGCCGGCTCGAGCGAGCTGAAGCTCTCGCTGCCGATCGGCGCAGCGATCGCGGTGCTGATGCTTTCGGTCGGGCTCGGCTATCGGCAGGTGATCCGCGCGTACCCTCGCGGGGGAGGCTCATATGTCGTTGCCGGCGAGAACCTCGGGCCGCGATGGGGACTGCTCGCGGGTGCGGGGCTAATCGTCGACTACATCCTCACGGTCGCTGTATCCGTCGCGGCCGGGGTCGAAGCCGTCACCTCCGCGATCCCTTCCCTCGCCTCAGCGAGAGTTTCGATAGGCCTGATAGTGATCTTGCTGCTGGTAGCTGGAAACCTCCGGGGGGTACGCGACGCCGCAGCGTTCTTCGCCGCACCGACCTACCTGTTCGCCGCCGCCATCGGGCTCATCGTGATCGCCGGGCTCGTCAAGTCGGGATCCCATTCCTTTCACCCCGCCGCTGCGACTCCTCACCGTGCCGTCCAGGAGATCGGCGTGCTGCTGGTGCTGCGGGCGTTCGCCTCCGGCGCGACAGCGATGACGGGGATCGAGGTGATCTCTAACGCCGTCCCGGTGTTCCGGCCCCCGCAGGCCAAGCACGCCCGTCAGACACTCTCAGTGATGGTGGCGCTACTGATCTCGATGTTCGTCGGCGTCGTGCTCGTGGCGCACTTCGACGGCGTAACTCCGAGCGCCAATCAGACGATGCTCTCCGAGATCGCACACGACAGCGTCGGAAACGGTGTCGCCTATGGGTTTGTGCAGGTGGCGACCACACTCGTCCTGCTGGTCGCCGCGAACTCGGCGTTCAACGGTTTTCCCCGGCTGCTGTACTTCATGGCCCACGACAGCTACGTCCCGCGGCTGTTTCTACGGATGGGCGATCGTCTCGCCTTCAGCAACGGCATCCTCGTGCTCGCCATTCCCGCCGCCGCCGTCTACGCGGCCTTCGGCGGGCACACCACGCTGCTGATCCCGCTGTTCGCGATCGGAGTGTTCCTCGCCTTCACCCTCGCCCAAAATGCGATGGTCGTGCATTGGTGGCGTCACCGCGAGCGCGGGTGGCGCCCCGCGCTAGCCACCAACCTCCTCGGCGGCGTCCTGTCCGCAGCCGTCGTTCTGATCGCGTTGATCACCAAGTTCGCGCAGGGTGCCTGGGTCGTAGCTCTCCTCATACCCCTGATGGTCCTGGCGTGTGGGCGCGTGCACGACCACTACCTCCGTGCCAGCAAGGAACTCACGCCGCGCCCCGAAGGCCCTGCAGAGCACACCCGTCTCGCGCCACCCCAGCCCGCGTCGGATGTCTCCGCAGTCCTGGCCGAGGCGCAAGACAGCCCAGCCGCGGTCCACAGCTTCGCTGTCGTCCCCGTCGCAGTGCTCGACCTCGCCGCGCTACACGCGCTCGCCTACGCGGTGTCCCTCGCCCAGCCAGTGCTCGCGCTACACGTCAGTCCCTCCGACGATGAGGCCGAGCGCTTCCAACAAAGCTGGCAGGCCTGGGGCGACCATTTGCCTCTGGAGATCGTCATCTCTCCATATCGAGCGACCGTCGCGCCACTCGCCAACTACATCGCCGCGCTACACCGTCAACGACCCGACGTCACCCTCACACTCGTTGTCCCCGAGGTAGTCCCCGCAAGGCCCTGGCAGCGCGTCCTGCACAACCGCATCGCCGCACGCCTGCGCGCATCACTTCTCACCTACGACGGGATCGTCATCACAACCGTCCCATTCCACTTGGCGCGCTAACGAAACAGGTAGCCGCGACCGGAGAAGCGGTGTCCGATCGGGCTTCGACGCCGATCTCGTGACGGCCTCGGCGCGGTGATAGAGTAGGCGTTGGCTGCGCCTCTACCCTCGGCTGGCATCCGCATCACCGGCTCCAATCTTCGGCCGGGAACACACGACGACGATCTTGTCGTGTACCCCCACCGACAGGAGCCGTCGCATGCGCCGCAGAGTCTTTGACGTTCTCACCAGCGCCGTCGGGCTGGTCCTCGTAGTCGTCCTGCTCGTCGCAGGCGGACTGTTGATGTGGGGCTACAGCTACGACCACAACAACGTCCACAACCAGCTCGCCGCCCAGGACATCTTCTTCCCACCCAAGGCGGCCTTCGAACACCCCAAGGCCGGCAGCGAGATCACGCCCGCGATGATCCCGTCGGTCTCAAAGTACGCAGGACAGCAGCTGCTGACAGGGCCGCAGGCCGAGGCATACGCCGACAACTTCATCGCGATCCACCTCTCCGAGATGCCCTACGGCGGGCTCTACTCGAAGATCAGCACAGCCGCACGAGCCGAACCAACGAACACCAAACTCGCAGGGCTCGAGACGACCTCTTTCCAGGGGACAACGCTACGAGGCCTCCTGCTGGAGGCTTACGGCTTCTCGAAGATCGGCACGATCATGCTGATCGGCTCGATCGCCTCTCTCATCCTGGCGCTCGTGTTGCTCGGCTTTGTCGCCCTCGGCTTCCGCCACGCACAGCGAATCCCAGTCGAGGAGGAGCTACTCCCACCCAAACGCAGCCCGAAGCTGGCAGGCGCTCCCTCGTGACTGCTCACTGGCGCCAGCGTAAACACGGTGCGGCCGGAGACCGAGTCCTTCTTTCCTGCATGAATCTGTCGGAAGGAGCACCATGCCTGTGAGCGAACGCACGGCAGAGCAGCCCGTCAAGGGAGCATCGGCGAGCCAGAGGGCGTGGGATTTCGGTCTCGGCTCGCCGCGCGACGGCAAGCTAACCCCAACTGAAGAATGGTCGAGGCGTGTGCGGCGGGTTGGCGGTCTGATTCAGGTGGCCTTTGCTGCCCTATGGCTCGTGCGCGGGAGCGTGGTGATCGGCGGCGGCGCGTCAGATGTGCTGATCGTCGTGTCGGGCGTGGCGGTGATCGGAGTCTTGTCCTATGCGATCAGGCTCACGGCCGGAACGGCGCCGCGGCCAATGAGCAGGGAGGGTAAGAAGCTCGAGCGGGACATCACCGTCGCAACGGTGATCGAGCTCGTCGCGGCGTTTGCACTGCCGGTGCTCGTCACCGCTGCCGGGCACTCCGACTGGGTGCTGCCGTCGATCGCGATCACGATCGGCCCGCTCCTTCTGTACCTCGACCGGCGCGTCCATATACCCCGTTACCGGCCGGTGGGCTGGCTGCTGACGATAGGGCCTGTAATGCTCGTAGCCGCCATGTCAGGCACGCCGCTGGTCGCCACCACGGGCATCGCATCCGGCGTACTCCTGCTCGGCACCGCGGCTGCAGGCTTCCACGACCTCGCGGGAGTCCGAAGACGCGTCAAGCAGGCCGAGAGCAGGAAGGTCGGCTCTCCGATTAAGGCAGCACGACTGTGAGCGAGGATCGCCTCCATGTGGTATTCGGGGCCGGTCAGGTCGGGCGTGCACTCAGCGCCCGCTTGGTCCGCCTGGGCCTCCCCGTGCGGGCCGTATCGCGGCACCGACCGTCAACGCTCGCAGATGGGGTCGACTGGCGGGCCGCTGATGCATCTGACCCAAAGGCCGCCATCGACGCAGCCGAAGGGGCAGCGGTCATCTACCAGTGCTTGAACGCCCCGTATACAAGCTGGCCGGAGCACTTTCCATCGCTGCAGCGAGGTGTGCTGAGCGCCGCAGAAAGCCAGAGTGCACTGCTGGTGAGCCTAGAGAACGTGTACGGCTACGGCCCGGCCGGGGACAAGCCGATGACCGAGGATCTCCCGTTGTCCGCGACGACCGTCAAGGGTCGAACGCGGGCGGCTATGACCCAGGAGCTCCTCGATGCCGCCGAGGCCGGTCTTGTTCGAATCGCGATTGGGCGGGCGTCTGACTTCTTCGGGGCCGGCGTCACCGAATCGACGCTCGGCGAGCGCGTCTTTGCCAATGCCTTGGCCGGAAAGCGCGCCGACTTCCTCGGTAACCCCGACCTTCCCCACACCTACAGCTACGTGTTGGACATCGCGGCCGGCCTGGCAACCCTTGGCACAGACGACCGGGCCGCCGAAGGCGTATGGCACCTGCCTGGCCCGGAGACCGTCACCACCCGCGAGATCCTCGCGCTTATCGCCCGCGAGGTGGGGCACCCAGTTGCCGTTCGCACGATGCCAAATCTCCTCGTTCGTGCAGTTGGTCTCGTCAACCCGATGATGTGGGGGCTCGCCGAGATGGCCTATGAGTTCGAGGAACCATTCGTTCTCGACACCTCCAAGTACGAGTCAACATTCGGCGACACCGGTACACCACTCGCGGCCGCCATCACCACGACCCTCGCCTGGTACCGCGGTCTGGACGCCGACACCGAGCCCGCCCCAGCCCTACCAGCGAGTAGATCCAGTGCCCGGCCGACCCCCAAGGCGCGCCCCGCGGATCAGGAGTACGAGGCGGTGCTCCCCGGCGCGGACCTAGCCCGTGATTGAGACGCGAAATCTGTCTAAGCGCGACGGCGACACACTCGCCGTCGATGACCTGAGCTTCAGGGTGGAGGCGGGCTAGGTCACTGGGCTCCTCGGCCCGAACCAGAGCGGGAAGTCCACAACCATACGAATGACCTTCGGCTTAGACGTTCCGACAACCAGAGACGCAACCGGCACCCACCAGAGATTGGAGATCACATGAAAGCCCTCGTTTATCACGGCCCAGGCCAGCGCGGCTGGGATGACGTCCCTGACCCCACAATCATCGACCAGACCGACATCGTGGTGCGGATCGACACCTCGACGATCTGCGGATCAGATCTGCACATCCTCAAGGGAGACGTACCCGAGACGCCAGCCGGCACCGTGCTCGGTCACGAGGCTGTCGGCACCGTGCAGGAGATCGGCACGAGCGTGAGCACAGTGGCTGTCGGGGACCGGGTGCTCCTTTCGTGCGTCAGCGCCTGCGGGCGCTGTCGCTACTGCAAGGAAGCTCGCTACGGGCAGTGTCTCGGCGGCGGAGGCTGGATCTTCGGCCACCTCATCGACGGGCTCCAAGCCGAGTATGCACGCGTTCCGTTTGCCGATAACTCCGTCTACAAGATCCCCGAGGAGCTCTCAGACGAGCAGGTGCTGTTCCTCGCCGACATCCTCCCGACCTCCTTTGAGGTTGGGGTACTCAACGGCCACATCACACCAGGCGATGTCGTGGCGATCGTCGGCGCCGGACCGATCGGCCTCGCGGCGATCCTCACCGCACAGCTCTACACGCCTGGGCGGATCGTCTCGATCGACCTCGACGACAGTCGGCTGGAAAGCGCCATGCGGTTCGGCGCGAACAAGACGATCAATAACGGGCACGAGAACGCGGTTGCGCAGATCATGGAGCTAACCGACGGCCTCGGCGCTGATGTCGCCCTGGAGGCGGTTGGCGTGCCGCAGACATTCGAGCTTGCGACCGAGCTGATCCGCCCCGGAGGCCGCGTGGCGAACATCGGCGTGCACGGCAAGCCTGCGGCTCTCCATCTGGAGAAGCTGTGGACCCGTGATGTCACGATCACGACCGGTCTCGTCGACACCCGCACGATTCCCCAGCTGATGAAGCTGGTGGCCAGCGGTCGCCTTGACCCATCGCTGTTTGCCACCCATCGCTTGGCCCTTAGCGACACGATGGCCGCCTACGATACGTTCGCCGACGCTGCCAACACCGGCGCCCTGAAGATCGTGCTCGAAGGTGGCGAAAGTCATCACAACTCAGATCTTCTCGTGGGGGCAGCTTCGGCCTCGTGACGCCCGAGACACCCAGCGCCGCGCGCGGGGTTGCGTCCGCCCCTCAGCGCCGCCCCTCGCGTAAGCGTCGCCGGTGGCTTCTGGGCATGGAGCCAATCTTTGAGGGAGGATGGCTACACAAGGGCAAGCGCGCGCAGCGCTGGGATGTCGAGGACGAGCTGTCTGCTGTAGCGCTTTTCGGTGACGTGACCATCGACCTGTCGCAGACCAGGAGCGCTCCCTCAGAGATCGCAATCGATGCGTGGGCGATCTTCCGCGATGTCGATGTGACGGTCCCAGAGGGCACCCACGTCGAGCTCTTCGGCGGTGGCTTCAGAGGTAACTTGACGAACGAGACTCCCCCGGTGCCCGTGGAGCGCCGCACCCGCGTCGTGGAGATTCATGGCCACACGTTGTTGTGCGACGTGAACGTACGTGCCGAGTGACGCCACCGGACAGAGCGAGGAGGTCTGCGTGCTCCAAGCATCGGTCACTTCGAGTCCCGCAGCAGCGAGCCTTGTCCCTGTGGCACAGGCAGGGCTAAGCGATCCCCGACGCGCGGAGCGCTCCCACGACTCCGTGGGCGGCTCTGCGATTCGTGCCGTCGGGCTCTGCAAGCGCTACGGGGACACCACGGCCCTCGATCAGCTGGACCTCACGGTGAATCAAGGCGAGGTCTACGGATATCTTGGTCCCAACGGCTCCGGCAAGACCACCACGATTCGGCTGCTGCTGGGATTGCATCGCCCCAGCAGCACTGGCTCGGTAGTGTCATCAAGGCGTCCGCCGTTGCAGGGTCAGGGCGCCCAGGCCGAGCGAGGCGACCGTTAGCCCGAGAACAGCTATCACGTCCGCGGCAAACGCCCCACCGAGATGCGCGGGTGTTGTTGCGCGGGCCAGTGCTTCATAGGCGTATGTCAACGGCAGGAGCCAGGAGAGCGTGTGGAGCCACCCGGCCATCTCGTCTCTGGGTACGAACAGACCGCAGAGCAGCATCTGGGGGAAGATCAAGGCGGGCATGAACTGGACGGCTTGAAACTCGGTTCGAGCAAAGGCACTAACGCACAGGCCGAGCGCCATGCCGAGCAACGCGTTTGCGACGGCGAGCAATCCCACAAGCCAGGCACCGTGAGCAGCTTCGAGGCCCAGGACGAGAAAGCCGACGGTGCAGACGATCACGGCCTGCACTCCGGCTAGCATGCCGAACGCAACGCCGTAGCCGAAGAGGATGTCTGCCTTGGCGACGGGCAACGTCATCAGTCTCTCGAGTGTCCCGGTCGTGCGCTCGCGCAGCATTGCGATCGAGGTGACGAGGAACATGATGATGAACGGGAAGAGGCCGCACAGCGGCGCGCCGATCTTCTGGAAAGTGTGCGGCTGCCCTTCGAAGACGAAGTAGAGAAGGATCAGCAGCGCGGTGGGAACCACGAGCAAGAGGGCGATGGTTCGTGGGTCGCGGCGAATTTGCCAGAGCACGCGCCGCGCCGTGGCGAGGGTCGTGCGCGCGCTCATCCATCGGCCCTCGATCATGCTGCGGCTTCGCGCTGGGCTCGCTCGATGACCGCCAGAAACGCCTGGCCGAGGTCGTCCTTGCCGGTCTGCGCACGCAGCTCGTCCGGCGTGATCTGCTCGAGCAGGGCGCCATCACGCATCAGCAGCAACGAATCGCACTCGCTCGCCTCGTCCATCACGTGACTCGAGATCAGTAGCGTGGTTCCCTCGTCGTGGGCCAGCTCGTGGAACGAGGCCCACAGTTCGGCCCGTAGCACCGGGTCGAGTCCGACCGTCGGCTCGTCGAGAACGAGCAGCTCGGGCTTGTTCAGCAGCGCCGTGGCCAGTGAGACGCGCGAGCGCTCACCGCCCGAGAGCGACCCAACGACCTGGCCCTTCCGAGCACTGAGGCCGACAGTCTCGATCGTCTCGGCGATGCGCTCGCGGCTCGCGCCGACGATGGCGGCGAAGTAGCGCAGGTTCTCCTCGATGCTGAGATCGGAGTAGACCGAGGGAGCTTGGGTTACGTAGCCCACACGGCGGCGCAGGTCGCCCGCGCCCGCGGCCTGCCCGAGCACGATGACCCTGCCGGCTGCGACGATCTGCACGCCGACGATCGACCGCATCAACGTCGACTTGCCACACCCACTGGGGCCTAGCAAGCCGGTAACGGAGCCGCTTGCTACCGAGAGCGAGACCTCGTGTAGGACCTCGCGCCCGCCCCGCTCGACCAGCAGGCGCTCAACCGTGATCGCAGCACCTGCTTCCACGGGGCGAATCTACATCAGCCGAGATTCACGCCTCGACTGGCCTCCTACGATCGGCCCGGGCGAGCCCCGACTCGCGAACGCCCCCGCAATCACGCGAAAGCGACACTGTCCCGGCCGCTATGTGACCTAGACTCGCGACCATGTCGTTGTACCTCTTCGGTTTGCGTGTGTGCGGGAGTTCGAGGCTGTTCGACCGTGGTAGGCGATCTACGGCGACCCCGACGGCGAAGAACTAAGCTTCGGTGGCGCGCCGCTCGGCACCGGTTCATAGTAGGCCGTGTCCGCCTTTATTCGAGCGGATGAGTGGATGCTGGCCGCGGGCGCGATCTTCCCGTAGCCCTCAGCGATGACCGTCGGCGGGCGCGAGGTTTTGCTGCGTGGGGCGACTGGCGGCCCTGGCAGGCGTGCGGTCGTGCTCGCGACGGTCACGCCGTTGGCCTCGATCTTTGGCTCCGGGTTTCTAATCATCATCCCGATTCTGGAGCGGGAGCTGGGCTCGCTCGCGGCCGTGGGGATGGCGGGGGTGTGCCTGCTCGCTTGGATGGTCGGCATCGCGATCCGCCACAACGTCGCGGTCGTCGAGCCGCTGAGCAACGCAGGTCGGCTAAACAGCACCACCGCGCGTCTGGAGCGCGCCTCAGACCTGGTGATCGTGGTCGCCTATCTGATCTCGGTGGCGCTCTACGTCCGGATCATGGCGCAGTTCGTGGTGGACTACGTCGCGTCGGGGTCCGGTGAGGCCGAGCGTCTGCTGGCCGTGAGCGTAATCGCGCTGATCACGCTCGTCGGTCTCATCCGTGGCCTGTCGGGCCTAGAGCTGCTCGAGCGGGTCGCGCTGGGCGCGGTGCTGGTGTTGGTGCTCGCGATCGGCACGGCGTTCGCGGGCAAGGATGCGTCGAATCTCGCCGGCGGCTCGCTTCGCCTGCCGCCGGTCCCAGGCGCCGGAGTCGGCTCGGTGCTGCTCGTGCTCGGGGGCATCGTGATCACGGTGCAGGGATTTGAAACGGTTCGCTACCTCCAGCACATCGACCGCGGCGCGCGGATCGCGGGCTGCCGCCTCTCCCAGATCGTCTCATCCGTCGTGTATGTGCTGCTCGTCGCGGTGGCGACTCCACTCATGGGTCTGGGGACCCCGTCTGGCGCCGATCGTGAACTGTTGGAGCTCGTCGAACGTGCGGCCCCGCTGCTCGTCCTGCCGCTGGTGCTGTGCGCCGTGCTCAGCCAGTTCAGCGCCGCGACCGCGGATACCGAGGCCGGCGTCGGCAACCTTTCAGTGCTCGCCTGGCGCCCACTCACAGGCCGGCGGCGATACGCGATTGTCGGACTAGTTGCCGCGCTGCTCGCGGCCACGCTCGGAACGGACGTGATCATCGTCGTCGCGTCTCGCGCGTTCGCCGCCTACTACGCCCTACAATGCGTTGTCGCGCTACGCACGAGTGACCGTCTCCGGGCGCGTATCGGCTACGGCGGCTTGGCGATCGTGCTGCTGGTGATCACGCTGCTGGCCAAGACTGCCAAATGAGCAGCCGCTTCCATTCCTCTTTCGCGCGCGTCGCCCTACCAGCTGGTGCTTGATTCGCTTCTGCCGGGCACGTTTCGCTTTGGTTACGCCGACCTTGCATTCGCGGTTGATTTTGCCTTTTGCGTTGCGCTTGATCGTGACTTTGTCTTGGCGGTTGCCGCGACCGCGGTGAGTTCGTAGGTGGTGCTCGCGCCGTTCGCGATGGTCAACTCCGCTTCGTTGGTGTTTTTCTAGTTGATCGACACCGTCGTCGAGGTTGAGCCACGGCGCCGCCTGGCGCACATCTGGCGCACATCTCGACGGGAAACTGCGGGAAAGCTAGGGTAGGTGCTGGAATCCCGAAGGGCGTATTTTGCAGGTATTTCCTGCCTTTTCTTGCCTCTCGCAACCCTGCCGTTCCTACGCTGGACCGCCTCGATGAGGCGGAGTCGGAAGCTGATGCGAAGCGGCGAGGGGTGGCTCTATGGGTCTACGCACTGTCCGCCTGCACCCACGGCAGCCGCTTGATCGCCCCGCGCAACTGGTGCGCGTTGACGCGCGTATACCGCTGCGTGGAGTCCAGGTGCTTGTGCCCGAGCAGCTCCTGGATCTGTCGCAGGTTCGCCCCGGCGCTCAGCAGCTCGGTGGCGAAGACGTGTCGCAGCGTGTGCGGGGTGATCCGCTTGCGCTGGTTCACCCCTGCGGCGGTCGCGTAGCGGCGGAAGGTCACGGCCATGATCGTCGGGCTCAGCCGTTTGCCCTGCGCACCGACGAACATCGCCGGGTCGCAGTCGGAGGGCCGGGTGGCGGCGTAGGAGATCAACAACGGAACGAGGCCCGGATGGACCGGCACTACTCGCTGCCTGCCTCCCTTCGCGTTGCGGATCCGCAGCAGCCGGCGCTCCAGATCGAGATCGTCCCAGTCCAGCCCGAGCAGCTCCGAGCGGCGCAGCCCGCCATACGCGAACAGGGCAAGCAGCAGACGGTCACGCTCGACCTTCCCGGCGTGCGTGCGCGTCCACAGGCCCTCCATTGCCGGGGCGTCCAGCAGCCGCGAGAGCTCAGCGCGGTCCAGCACGTCCGGCAGCGCTTCGCGCTTCTTCGGAGTGCGCAGCACTTAGGCGGGGTCGCGCTCCAGGTACTCGCTCTCCACGCAGAAGCGAAAGAAGCACCGCAGCGCCGCGACGGTCCGTGCCTGGCTCGACGGCGCCGGGCGATGCGAGGACTCGGCCACCAGGAATCGGCGTAGGTCGGGTGTGCGGACCGCGTCAAGCCTTGAGAGGCCCTGCGCGCCGAGAAACGTGAGGCAGGTGCGCACGTCGCGCTCGTAAGCGAGGCATGTCGCATCGGCCAGGCGCCGCTCCACGCGGCAGTAATCGATGAAGTCTGAGAGGGCGTTGAACACTTGGACCACCGCTTTCGGGCAGGCCCCGGCTCGCTGTCGGGAAACGTATACGCACTCTCCGGCTTATCGACCTGCTAAGGAAAGGCCCCGCAAACGCGGGGTCTTTCTAGTTCTCGTTGGCGTTTCTCCCGGGAGGATCATCGGAAGCGCGCGCCAGCCCCGAACGCGGCGGTCCG
>Ga0182030_10014647_pt1 | contig 15454 bp, 15 predicted proteins | sample 812S3MmetaG_FD_121299 | JGI IMG/M metagenome (GOLD analysis project Ga0182030, IMG submission 121299) | Permafrost microbial communities from Stordalen Mire, Sweden - 812S3M metaG (Illumina Assembly) | ecosystem: Environmental > Terrestrial > Soil > Wetlands > Permafrost | place: Sweden... | reverse complement strand
GACGCAAAAGCCAATTTCACTGGCCGAGTTGCAGAAAGTGCGGGCCAAGCTCAAAAAGGAACTGCCGGCCAAATTGACCGCCAATCAGCGGCAATTTTTAATCGGCCTAGTGTCCGGCGCACCCGACTGGCATCTGATGAAATGCCCGCACCTTCAAAAATTGTCGGCAATCCAATGGAAAATTCACAATCTCGCCCGACTGGAAAAATCCAATCCGAAAAAATTCGCGCAGCAGGCCGAGGAGCTTCGCGTCCGGTTACAGCAAGAATGACGACCGCAATCACCACAGTTCCAAGTGCAAATATTGCCTTCTTCGACATATCGAGAATACCGCCTAGCGATCTAAGCGACGCCGGAATCGCGATGTCAACCGCGAAAGCGGAGCTGAAACGGTCAACTGGCGTTAATATTTTTGAAGTGAATATTTAAGACGCGCAAACAAATCAAAGAACAGGGCGCGCGTTATACGAAATTTGTCGAGTGGAGCAATGAAGACCAGTACTTCATCGGGTGCTCCCCTATTCACTGTTGCTGCGGGAACTGGCCCGAAGCAAATTCAAGCTTGGAGTCGCTAATGATTATATTCATATAGACTTATATTACTTTCCCCTTATTTAATTGAATTTACTTCCAGGCTTGCTATGCTGCACCGGGTTCGTGGTTAAGCCGTTTGAGGCTTATGCGAACCCGGAAACTGATTCCATGCGACCCATTTTCGCAAACGGGTGGCGGTCACGGCTTCTTGAGCTTGACGTTTGGAGCGCGAGAAAACCGAACGGGAATTCCCAACTTCAGAGGAAGACTATGAAATCGCGCGAAGGGTTGCTTAACTCAAAACACGGTAGTGGCGCCGAGTCTGGGCAGGCAGGTGTAAATCTCTAAATTGTGTATAGGAAAGCGAAACCAGGAGGTCTCCATGAAAAACAAGAGAAAAAGCACAATGATTCCGGCTATAAAGGGGCAACGGTCAACAGGAGTCGATAGGTCGTCTGGCAAACTCGTATTGATCAGCGCCGCGTACCAGATATTTGCGGTTGGGGTTATTTCCGGCAGTTTGATGGCCCAGGCTCCGGACGTTGGTTCAGGCGTTTGTGTGATGTACCATGGAACTCCACCTCCTAGCACTAGGGGTGGTGGAGGCTACAGACCTCCCTCCGGACCGTCACCGGCCGAAATCGCCGTGCAACAACAGCGGCAGGATGCCCAAAATCTCAACGAACAGGGCCTTCAATATTGGAAGAACGGGCGGTGGAAACTCGCAATGGATGCCTTCAAAGCGGCTTTGGATAAATGGCCGGACAACGAGATGATCCGACAAAACCTGAAAGCAGCTTCGGATAAGGTGGCGGACGAGGAGGCGCAAAGAAAACGCGAACAGCAGGCCGAATTCGAGAGAAGCAAAAATGAAGCCTTGAGCAGCATGAAAGGCATCGCGGACAGCGAATTCGGAGGACTCAAAGGCATCAGCACGAGCGATGATTTTGGATTCAAAAGCGTTGGAGAAACGAAGACGAGCAACCTTGGACTGAAGGAAATTGGTAACACCAAGACGCTTTTCGAGAAAGGGACGCGTGACTCTGCGCCTGTGGACACCCGGGCCACGGGCCCCTCGAAGTTGGACGTGGGCACTTCTCATGTGACGTTGCCAATTGTTGAACCCATGCGGGGCAATACCGAACCAAAAACGCCCACCCCGCAGGCCGGCCTGCCGGAAGATCTGGTCAAAGAATTCCTCTTCCCCGGCAAGTCATCCGTTTTTCCAGAGAACCCTGACAAGCCGCTGCTGAATCCACTGATTGAGCAGGCCAAGGCCAAGAACCTGCCTGTTCCAGGTGAAACCGCAGACGCCTTTTACGCACGGTTTCAAAAAAGCGACCTCTTCACCAAGCTTGATCAAGAGGACAACTCGTTGCATCCATGGGACAACGGTACTGCATATCCGCGTGGAAAATACCCGGCGGTGGACAAGACTGTGGACGAGACGCTTAAAGGTATCCAGGAGCACGAAACGAGCGGCCTTCAAGCCGCGTGTCAAAATGCCGTCAAACAGATGAATGCCGAATACGCAAGCATGGAGCAACAGGGAATCATCCATCCCGGCGACGACTTAGCAGCGAAAGAAAAGAACGATGCGGCTTATCAACAGGCCCTCATGCACGCCCGTCACCGTGTCTATGAGCAGTTTCAAAAAGACGTCCAGGTAACGTTGATCCAGCACGATACGGCCTTGGACAAGCTGAAACTGGATATCCCAAAGTTACAGGAAGCCAATCAGTCCGACGTGGAGAAATATCTGTTCCCTGCCAACAAACAATAACGGAGGAACCAATATGAAAAACAAAAATTATAAAATAGTGTTGCTAACATCTTGTCTGATGATGTTTGCGCTAACACCGTCAGCCCCGGCGCAATCCACCAATGCAGGGGAAACACTCAGCCAACCCACCAATTCGCAGGATATACTCACGCAATCTATTGCTAACCTGCAAGGAAATCCGGCAGACACGGCATTGCGCGAGAAAATTATCAAAATGGTGCTGACGATGAACCCCAAGCCTGCGGTGCCCGATGAAGTTGCAACGCATGTCCGTCATCAATGGGAGGGACCGAGACTGAGTATGTCACATTAACAAAGGAATAATTTTCTTCACGACACACTATGAAAACAGAGAGAGTCGTCATTGCCTTAGTATTTTCCTTTGCGTTGATGCTTGTCTCGGCTTGTCCGTCGCAGGCTCAATCCACCAACGCAGCGGAAACACTCAACCAATCCACCAATTCGCAGCCCAGCGCTGCTGATTTCCAGCAGGCGGTGTTGGCGTATCAACAATCACCATCCGAGGCCACGGCTGAAAAGGTCGTCAAGATGGCGACGGCCATGGATCAGTTGCCGCCGATTCCCGAAGAGGCGCGGAAACATTTCGTGCGGGGCGGAACTTTGTTAAAGGCCGCCAAGTTCCCGGACGACTTCAAGGAGGTCATTGATGAATTCACGCAGGCAACCCACCTTGCTCCGTGGTGGCCGAATGCACGTTACAATCTGGCGGTCGCTCAAGAAGCGGCGGGTGATTATATCATTGCTCTCAATAATTTGAAGCTCTATCAACTATTCAAGCTCACCGAGGACGAGGCGCGAGTCGCTCAAGACAAAATCTACGCAGTGGAAGCTGAAAAGGAGAAGGCGGAGAAGGAGGCTAAGGCATGTTTCAACCAAGCTTCGACTTACAAAGCCGCTGGCAATTATGCAGACGCCATCAAGCAGTTCAAGCTCTACCTGTCATTCAAACTTCCGGAAACCGAGGCGGACAAAAACTATGTTCAGGAGCAACTCTATTTCCTCGAAGCCAAGCAGGAAGAAGCGACGAAGAAGGCGGAAGAACCGAGGTTTGAAGGAACGTGGAGTGTGTGGCCTGATCGCCCAGACTTGGATTCGTGGCAGGTGCGACGCATCTCCTCTGGGACCTATACTGTCACACATTTAGAACCGGCGAACGGCGGGACCTATCCTGATGCCGACGTTAACAACATAGGTGCCACAGTTGGGGGACGAAACATCGATTTCAAGTTTTACCGGGCAATGCTTGGTGGCGTAAACATCACTTTTTCCCTGACCTTGTCTGACGATGAAAACGAATTGCGCGGATCTACGTCTAGCTACAATATTAACGGTTCAAGTGCATACCATGTTAGTAAAGGTTTATCGACACAAGGTAATGTTATCTGGAAGCGTGTAAAATAATTGTCCAAGCACTAATTAAATAGTGGGTCTTCCGGGGAAGTAGAAATGATGTTATGAAAAAGAAACCAAGAATTGCCATAGCCACAATGTTTTTCTTTGCGGTGATACTTGCCTCGGCTTGCGTCGCGCAATCCCAGTCCACAAACGCAGTAGAAATACTCAACCAATCCACCAATTCGCAGCCCTCCGGCGCTGATTTCCAGCAGGCGGTGACGGCGTATCAACAATCGCCATCCGAGGCCACGGCTGAGAAAGTCATCAAGCTGGCGCACGCAATGAATCCGCCCCCTGCCATCCCGGAAGAGGCGCGGGAGCACTTTGTGATGGCGACGACCTTCGCGGAGAAGGCGAAGGACGACACGGAGAAGGCGAAGGACGATAGCGACTTAAAGCAGGCAATCAGCGGCTTCGCGCGCGCCATCGAGCAGTACAAAGCGGCCTTACTGGCGGCTCCCTGGTGGGCGGACGCGTACAAGAGGCTGGCAATCGCCCAAAAGGCGGCGGCTCATTATGACGATGCCATCGCCAGCCTGAATCTGTACCTGCTGACCCAACCCGCCGACGCCCGTGACGCCCAGGATGAGATATACAAGCTCAAGGCGCTGAAGCAGGCGGCGGAGCAGGAAGCGAAGGTTGAGGTGCAAAAGAAGGCTGAAGAAGCACAGAAGGAAGCAGAACGCCAAAAGGCAAGTGAACCGCGTTTCGAAGGCGCTTGGTATGCAAAAGATGCTAATGGCCATTGGTCTACATTTTGGATTGGCTCGCGGGATTACGGTCTTATCTTGCCGAAGTTCATAATCCGCCGCGATTCCTCTGGACAACTCACTATTACCCGCCCGAATGAACCAGCGCCGCCTCCTGGCTTTCTGAATGATGACGATAGGAATGTGCGTTATGATAATATCCGTGTGGATGGAAGGATTCTAAACTTTCGTTACATATGTGACACTGTATATAACAATGGCACACGTTCTACAGGTGACAATGTTATTACCTACATTTGCAGACTTTCAGAAGACAATAATCAACTGACTAGCATAGAAATCCACTGTTATAATAATGGCAGGGAATTACCGGGGAGCATCAACCCTTTTACCTTATTTCGGAAAGATGACTAGCAGGCAACGATGCGAATTTTTCAAGAACGGACTATGGCAATCGTAAAGCAAATAATATGAAACCGAAATTCACCCTGGCGTTCGCGCTTATTTTGGCGACTTTGACCCCGCCTGGGATATTGCCAGCAGACGCACAACTATCATCTGACACGAGGGCGGTCATTGCTGCGAACACCTCGTTCGCGCTGAATCTTTATGCCAAACTGAAAACGGCGGACGGCAACCTGTTCTTTTCACCTTACAGCATTTCCACGGCATTGGCGATGACCTATGGCGGCGCACGGGGCCAAACAGCCCAGCAGATGGCCGACACATTGGGATTCGCCGCAATTCCAACCAATCGGCTCCCGATGGCATTCCACACGCTCAAAGCCGAATTGGACACCATTCAAAAAGGCGGGACGGTTCAACTCAACATCGCCAATTCACTGTGGCCTCAGAAGAATTACCCCTTCCATCAAATCGGCCGTTACAGCGTCCCCTCAACCTTCCTTGATTCTTACCTCGACCTGTGTAAGAAATACTACGGGGTGACGATCACGCCGGTGGATTACAAGGGAAATAAGGAGGCTGCCTGCCAGACCATCAACCAATGGGTGGAAGAACAGACCCAGCGTAAAATCACGGACCTGATTCGCCCAGAGGCGCTGAATTCGCAAACACGCCTGATGCTGGTCAATGCGATCTATTTCAAAGGCAGATGGTCCAGCCAATTCCAGCCCGGCGCGACGAGTGAGGAGGTGTTTCATGTGACGCCGCGTCAGGATGCGAAATGCCAGATGATGTTTCAGCAAAAGACATTTGAGTATGCTGAAACAACCGATTTGCAAATGTTAAAGCTGCCGTATGTGAGCAACGATCTGTTCATGCTGATTTTGTTGCCGAAGAAAACAGATGGCATCGGCGCGCTGGAGAACAATCTTTCAGCAGAGAAACTGACGGAATGGATTGGCAGCCTGAAGGATCAAGAAGTCGAGGTGCAGTTGCCGAAATTCACGCAGACTAGCACGTTCAGCCTGGCGGAAACCCTCAAGAACTTGGGAATGACTCTGGCGTTCGAAGACAAGGCGGATTTTTCTGGAATGGACGGGCACACCCACTGGTTGTTCATCAGTGCTGTTGCTCACAAGGCGTATGTGGACGTAAACGAGGGGGGCACGGAAGCGGCCGCAGCGACGGCTGTTGAGATGGAAGCCGGAGCCGAGGCCCCGCGCGAAGTTCCAGTATTCCAAGCCGATCATCCATTTATTTTTCTGATTATGGACAAGAACACGGGCAGCCTCCTGTTTATGGGCCGAGTGATTACTCCTGCCGTTTATTGAGGCAATTTTAATTTGCACCTAAAAACAAAACGAAAAGGCAAAACAAAATGAAACCGATCATTACAAACCAACTCTGCCACGGCGCGCTGCTGATGGCTCTATGCATCGGCTTGTCAGGATGTCTCATTCCGATCGGGCCGCCAAAGGGACAGGTCCAATCGCGGGGAACAATCACTGCGGTGAACTCTTCCGATCAAACTATTCAGTTTCAAACCGACGCGGGTAAAACACTGGTCGTGTCGGTGGTGGAAACCACCGATCTTCGCAAAAAGGGGGAACACCTCGTGCCAGAGAAGACGACGCTGGATCAAATCGAGGTAGGAAAGTATCTAGTCGTGCAGTATAAAACAAGTCCGGAGGGCAAGCTCATTGCTATCTGGGCGGTGATGTACAAGGACAAATCCAGTGCGCCAACTCCACCACCGAAGTATATGCTGATTACCTAGCACAGAACCACACCCAACATTTATGAAAACACCAAACACAATTAAAGCGATATCCCTAATAGTCTTGGGTATGCTGGCTTTCTTTGCCACGACGAACGTGACCCGGGGATTCGATTCAATGGATGGTTCAAACTCGCGGGAAGTGTTGCAGCGGTTGTCGCTGACGAAAGAAACGCAGGATAACATTGATTCAATTTTTAACACTTACGCCGACAGGATTGCTGAGTGCAACAGGGCAGCCAAAGCAGCTCTCGACAAGCGTGCGCGGGCGCTTCTCACGGGAACCGACGCGGACGTGCGCCAAGCCAAACAGGACGAACAAGATGCCAACAAGAAATGGGCGGATGCCATTCATGAACGGGATGCCGCAATCCGTAAGGCGCTGCCTCCGGAACTGACGGGCAAATTCGACCATGGCATGGAACTTGTTTCCAAACGGCAGGAGGAATATCTAAAAGCCTATAAGGACGAGTTAGACTCGGGAGAAAAGACGAATTCAGATGCCAAACCTGGACAAAACGCCGAGGACTTCCAAAAGAAGCTCCAAGACATCACAGATCAATACAACAAACAGCTTGATGCGGAGGTCGGCAAGGTAAAAGAAACGAATTCCAAAACGACAAACGGGAAACCTTAAATAACAGAAAGGTGCAATAAGAGGACGCTTTGATGAAAAATAGGTCAAGACTGACGATTGCCGAGAATCTCCTTTTGCTTGAGAGGGGGCAGGATGAACTCCTGTTGACTAACACCATTGACCATCGCCCTCTATACATTAAAACGGGAAGAGAATACATAAAGGCGTTCTTAAAAGCTGTCCGCGAATTGGGATCTTATGATGGGATCGTTAAAGCATATCCACAGGAAGCGAGTCTATTAAATGTCCTATTGAATTACGGAATCGTCGTTCCCCTTGGAACTGAAAAACAGAGTAAGCCATTTGAGAAGGCATCGGGCGAATCGGCTTCTGGCAAGAAAATGAATATGTCACTTTACCTTCTCCTGTCTCAATCCTGCAATATGAGTTGTGTTTATTGCCTGGATGGCGCAAGAACTTATCAGACGGAAAAGCGCCTCAAGATGAGCAAGGGAATCGCGTTCAGGAGCATTGAACGCTGTCTCGACGATCTTAACGATGGGGGGCGTTTGGAAGTCATATTTTTTGGAGGAGAGCCTCTTTTGAACTGGCCATTGGCGAAAGAGGTAATAACCCATTGTGAGAATTGTCTGAGAGAAAAGCATAAAGGCAAGAAGAGACAATATCATTTTACCAGCAATTTATCTTTCCTGCCCAACGACCTCATCGAATGGGCCAAGAAGTATAACATTTCGTTCTTGTGCGATATAGACGGCCCTCCGGCAATCCACGATCAGTGCAGACCATTTAGGAATGGCGTGGGCACATATGAAGCTACAGCTCAAAGCATTCAACAGATGCGTGCGGCGGGATTGAAGATCGACTTGCGGGCAACTATCACTTCATTGAATCAGGACTATCTGCCAGAAACCACCGCACAACACAAGGCAATTGGAGGAAATTCCAGCGCATTCGTCCCGGTTACACCCGTTAATTCTGATGAGAGTATTCTGCCGGAGAGGATGTTGCCTTCTCCCGAGAAGATAATTAAAGGAATGACAGATGTGTATCGAAGCAAGCTGTGGAAAGCTGGGGAATTATTTCCATTTAATCAATACGCATCAAAATTGAGAGCGGGATCAGCGACCGTTGTAGGTTGCGGTGCTGCTCACGGCAATGTTCCTGCGGTTAATGCAAATGGGGATGTATATCCGTGTATTTATCTTGTTGGGATCAAGAGATTTTACCTGGGCAACATTATGGATGCCAGTTATCCGAAAAGAGACCTGCTTGCACAGTTGTATGACGAATTGCAAGTGGACCACTTGGAGGATTGCAGACAATGTGCTTGGCGTTACCTCTGTAGCGGTAGTTGTCCTTTGGGGCGGTTGACAGTCAGCAATAACCCCTTGGCTACTGCCCAAGTTAAGACGTATTGCAGAAAAATCCGGTGTGATTTTACCAAGAGCGTATTGGAGTTGCTTTTGTGGGAAAAGGCAGATGAGACGGCATCAACCTGTAATGAGGATCCGGCTCAAATCTCCAAATGTGTGTAGAAAAATGAAAGCACGAGACCACCATGAAAAACAAAAAAAGAGAGAAACCAAAGCGATTCCCTTTGTAAAGGGGCACCTGCCAACAGGAGTCGTCAGATCATCTGGTAAGCTCCTACTGGTCAGTGCTGCGTATCAGATTTTTGCAGTTGGGATGATTTCCGGCAGCTTGATGGCGCAGGCTCCGGACGTTGGTTCAGGCGTTTGTGTGATGTACCATGGGACTCCTCCTCCTAGTGTACTGTAACACTTAACTCTTTACAATACGGCTGAGTCTGCTACACTCAGCCGCATGTGGGACTCGGCTGAACCTCTTGCAATGGATCCGGAACAAAAGGCCCAATTGGAATCGTGGGTGCGCGCACGGGCCACGCCACAGAAGATTGTTTTGCGCTCTCGAATTTGCCTGCTGGCTCATGAAGGTCATGGCAATTGCCAGATTGCTCGCCAGTTGAGCACCTCCAGACCCACAGTCCTGCTGTGGCGTGATCGGTTTGCCGCGTCCGGAGTTGCCGGACTGGAACATGAACCACCGCGAAAGGCCAGCAGCCAACGATTGGAAGATGGGCTCATCAAGAAAATCGTGGACACCACCCTGCAAACCACGCCCCCCGCCGCGACGCATTGGAGTACGCGCACTTTAGCCCGGCACTTGGGCGTAAGTCATATGACGGTCGCACGAGTTTGGGACCGTCACGGGCTGCAACCCCATCGTGTGCGTACCTTCAAGTTGTCTCGTGACCATCAGTTCGTGGAGAAACTCACTGACATCGTGGGGCTGTATTTAAACCCGCCAGACAAGGCTTTGGTGCTGTGTGTGGACGAAAAATCCCAAATCCAAGCTTTGGATCGCACCCAACCAGGATTACCCCTCAAGCCTGGACGATGTGGAACGATGACGCACGACTATGTGCGACACGGAACGACTACGCTGTTTGCTGCTCTGGATGTGCTGGAAGGTACGGTCATTGGCGGTTGTTTTGAGCGGCATCGGCATGAAGAGTTCCTGAAGTTTCTGCGCCAGATTGACCGTGAAACACCACCCGAACGACAACTCCATCTGGTGGTGGATAACTACGCCACTCACAAACACCCAAAGGTGCAAACCTGGCTCAAGCGCCACCCCCGCTTTCATCTTCACTTCACTCCGACCAGTTCGTCCTGGCTGAATCTGGTGGAACGATGGTTCGGAGAAATCACTCGCAAGCGCATTCGCCGCGGCAGCTTCAAGAGTGTCAAAGATCTCATCGAAGCCATCCAAGATTACATCCGTCACAATAACCAGGATCCTAAACCGTTTGTCTGGACCAAACGAGTTGACCAAATCTTAGAAAAGGTCGGCCATTGTAAAGCTGCAACTGTTACACCACACTAGTAATGGCGGTGGCGGTGGCAGGTCTGGCAGGAGCAGTCACTCCGTGCTTACGGAGGAAGAATTGGAAAATCAACACGAACAACGAGAAAAACAGCGGCAAGTCGATACCCGTGAACATCGGGAAGTCCATCGAACCAGCAGTTCATGGTTTCCCCCTGCTAACCCGGTAAGAAGCGCGACCGCATCCGGCTCTGTGAAACATATAATAACTGGCCTCAACGACCTCCAGCAAAAGCTCCAGCAAAATGATACTGGAAAATTGTGGAATGATAGTGGACGGCTAGTGAACGGATACTGACAAATTTTTCTTGAAACGCAAAAAGCCTTTGCTATGCTTGGTGTTACTGGATTCCTCGTAACGTTCAACGAGTTACGTGGCAGATAACGGAGACTAGGTCCTGTTCGATTCCGACCCTCGCCTCCAACTCCAAGTTGCACTTTTGCAACGGGTTGCAGATGCCAGAGGAGGTCAGTGCCAGTGAAAGTGCCAGTGAAATCATTACCGGGCTACTACTCAACTACTACTCCGGTAAAACTCGGCAATCACTCGCGACGACGGGATTCGCCGCCCGTCTGGTGTGTCTGACACACCAAAGACCGCGTGCGGTTTCATAACATCGGATAAAGAAAGTCTGAGTTATGAAACGTCGTTACATCCTCTACCGTCGCAAGCGCGGCGGGATGTTCTACATCGAAGACACCGAAACCCGAAAGCAGGAAAGCACTGGCACGCGGAATCGCGCCGAGGCCACATCGCTGCTTAACGCACGCAATGAATCCATCCGCCAACCGCATTTGAATCTCCAGATCGCGAAGGCATATTTGGCCGGAACGGATTCAGGCGTCGCAACCAGGACATGGCAGCAAGCCCTTGAGTCCATCATCGAGACCAAAAGCGGTGCAACCCAGGATCGGTGGCGGCAGGCAGCCAAACAAGCCGCGTTGGACCTGATTCGCCATCGCGTCATTCTTGAAACGCAAGGCGAGCATCTGCTCGCCTGCCTCAAGGCGGGCACGGTCAGCACGAATGTCCACCTGCGGAAACTTCATAACTTCTGCCTTTCCATGAACTGGCTGCCGTGGCCGATTATTCCCAAGCGTCTCTGGCCGGAAGTGCGCTTCAAGGAAAGACGCGCCATCACCAGCGAAGAACATCAGCTCATCATTGGGCGGGAAAAGAACCCGGAGCGGCGCAGCTTCTACGAACTGTGCTGGCATCTCGGCGGTTCGCAAACGGACATCGCCAATCTCAAGGCGGAGGACATTGACTGGCCCAACCAGACCATCGCTTACACCCGGCAGAAAACCGGCAGTCTGGCCATGATTCATTTTGGCCCGGACATTGAAACCCTCTTGCGGAAAATGCCGACAACCGGCCCGTTGTTTCCCTATCTGCAATCCGTTCGCTGTGGCGACCGCGCCACGGAGTTCAAGCAACGATGCGATGGATTGGGCATCAAGGGCGTGTCGCTGCACTCTTACCGCTACGCTTGGGCGGAGCGGGCGAAGATATGCGGCTACCCGGAGCGGTTTGCACAAGAAGCCCTCGGACACAACAGCAAGGCCATTCACCGCGCCTACGCCCGCAAGGCGCAAGTCAGACTGCCTTCGCTGGAAAGCTACGAAAAGCAAAACATGGAAGGCCGCATTGTGCCGCTGCTCCCGCCCCTGCCAAAGCCCGAAGCCAATGGCCACTCGTTTTCGGCGGCTGGTTAAGAGAATGGTTCGTTAATGCAAACGGAAAAAGGCGGCTGAACCCTGGTTGGTGAAGGTGAAGGCGGCCACCGGCACGCCATTGGTCGCGGTCACCCACGGGCCGGTCGCCAGATTCGTCGTCATCTGCACGGTATAGTTCGTGCCCGCCGACAAGGGCCAATAGATCAGGATTTGTCCGCCGCCGGTTCCCACCGTCAGCGGCGGATAAACATTCGTGCTGACGATAAGCAGCGACAATCCCTGGCCATAGCTGCCGCCCAAGGCATCCGTCACTTGTGCCGTGAAATTGAAAGTGCCATTGGTGGCGAGCGTGCCGGAGAGCAGACCGTTGGTGGCGAGCGTCAAATTGGCTGGCAGGCTGCCGGACGCCACGCTCCAACTGTAAGGTGACGCGCCGCCAAAGGGCACGCCGGCAGTCGCCTGCAACACCTGGCTGTAAGTGGAACTGTTCGTGCCATTCGGCAGCGTGGTCGTGGCAATCTGGAGCGCATTGCTGATGGAGACGGAAAGCTGTTTGTTGGTGATCAGGCTGTTTCCGTCCGTGACCTGAAAAGTCACGGTATAGGTGCCGGCAGTGGTGGGCGTGCCGTAGATTTCGCCGGTTGAAAAGTTTGCGTTCAAACCCGGCGGCGGGGTGCCGGAAAGCAATGCCCAGGTGAAATTGCCATTGCAACTGGAGGCTTGCAGGAACTGATCGTAATAGACATTCACCTCGCCGACGGGCATCGGCGAAGCGGTGAGGATGGAAATGCCGCCGCACAACTGGACGGTGAAATTGTTGGTGGCGTTGTTGCCGGAGATTGTGGCGGACTGGTTGTCCGGGCAGGCATAATTGCCGCTGCCAAGGATGCCGTCCAAACTGGAGTCGCCGCCGTTGCAATTGACGGCGACAGTCCAACTGCCATTGGCCACGGGCAACAAGTAATTGCCGTTGGCATCGGTATTCATTTGCGGGTTGTAATTCACACCGCCAATGGTCGCGTAGGCATAGACGTTCACATCCACGATATTTGTGCCGTTGGCCTTGACGTTGCCAGTGATGTAATTGGTCGCCAGGATGGCGGTGAAATTCTGAAGCACAGCCGTGCTGTTGGTGATGTTTCCATTTATGGTTTCCTGGGTAAAAACATAATTGGTGATTGTCCCACCGTTATTGGCATCTATCCACCAGGGGTCGCTGCTGCCCAAGCCCAGCACGCCAAGGACGTAGTTCCCGTTCGCATCCGTGTAGCCGTCCGTCTCATACAAATTGGTGTTCTGGTCGTTGGCATAAACGTCCAAGGCTGCGAAAGGATTCCCCAAATTATCCTTCACGCTGCCATAGATCAGCGCCGTGGCCTTGGGCACGGCGATGGTGACACCCGTGGTGCCGGCAGTGACATTGGTCCGGTTCTGCAATCCCAGATAACCATGAACAATCAGTGCCGTGTCGTTCGCCTTGATCATCCAATTGCCGGCGGCGACCCGCACGTTGAAGAGGCCATTGGTATCGGTAAAAGCCACAGCCATCAGGCCGTTGGTGGACTTCGCCGAAACCATCACCCCGGGCAATCGGATGCTGGCACTGTTGGCATCAACATTCGTGCCGGAGATGCTGGCCGTGGCGTTGGTCATCGTCAGATTCGTGGTGATGGTCTGGCCGGCACCCAATGTAATCACAGGGGCCGTATTCGCATTGGCGAGAAAATTACTCCTGAACGAAAGCAACGAGTAGGTTCCCGGCGGAGCCTGGACGGTGTAGCTGCCCGCATTGTTCGCCACTACGCCTGCAATTGGAGTTGAATTCCCTGCTGTTCCCGGGAACAGCAGGACAACCGCATTGGACACCACCGTGCTGGTGGCGTTGCTCACCACGTTGCCGGTGAACTTTTGGCCGAACGGAAAATTAGTGACGGCAAAGGCATTGGTGATCGGCGTGAAATGTCCCACCGGGCTGGAGAGCTTGAACAGATATTTCCCGACGAAATTCTGCACGAAATCGCCGCCTTGAAAATTCAACGTCGCGGTGATGTTCGTCGGACTGGGATTCAAATCGCCGGGCACATTGAAATTGGTCACCCCGCCAATCACAAAGTTGGTCCCCTCCTGCAACGTGAACTGCTGCACCAGCCAGTCGCCGCCGTCAATGATGCCGTTGGTGTTGAGATCGAGAAATTTTTGAACGACCACCGTCTCTGTGTTCGTCACCCCGCCGATTTGCAGCGTGATGACGCCGCTGTAAGTGTTGCTGACGGCGGACGGCGTGTTGGTGAACGTGACGGCGGCAAGCAAAGTTGAGGGTTGAAGGTTAATCAGTGCGAGCGCCAGCAGCAACAGGCAGCGGGCGAGAAGTTTGTTCGTTTTCATTGAATTACATCTTTCCTTTGTGTTTTTACTTGTTTTGCTCATCGTGACAGGACTCGGATTTTTCAGGCCAAGTGTCCAATCATGTCTTCATGTTACTTCAATTCATGCGCGGTGCAAAGTATTTTGGGACGAACACTTGGAAAAGTGGGATGAAACCGATCACAATCGAGTTTTCAATACCGATGCGTTGAATCTTTTGCCTCACGCGCGCCCGCGAGCCTGTTGCTTGCGGGCGTTACGTTCCCGCCAGTAGCTGGCGATGGCATCGCTGGCGCGGGCGAGCCATTTCTCGTCGCGCCGGAATTGTTCCAGCGTTTCCGTGGCAAAGAACTTCGTGCTGTTGCGGGCGGGATGGCCGAGCGGTTTGAGCAGCCCTGCCGTAACCAGCCTCGGAATCTCGTGCGGCTCAAAGCCGAGAAACCACGCCGCCTGATTTGCGTCGAGCCGGGCAGGAACGACCTTCCAACTGAGAAATTCCGTTTGTTGCGCGGTCACATTCATACGATTGTGGTGGTTGATGGTTAGGTCGGTTGCCGATTTCGCCGACGGCTGCCGGACGGGTCCATTATTTGGCCGACAATGATTTCCTTGAAGGTCAGATCGGGCAAAATGTCCGCAACTTTTGCCTCCAGCGAAAAGGCGATAAGCTGGATGCAATAGGCTGGCGCTTCAGTGCGGCCGGTTTCCCAATTTGCGACCACATCCCGCGTTATCGGTGGGTGAAAGGTATTCAGCATGGCTGCGAGTTCCGCCTGACTGACGCTGTGCTGATGCCGAAATCTGCAAATGCGTCTTCCAATGAGTTGCTGGATTTTTGATTTCATACCTGAATAGCCGTCCCGTGAGCGTGGCGGGACAATTGGGTTTGAGTTTATTTTTCGCCGTGTCATAACGTGTTTTCACCGGGCCAATTTGCCTCGGCCTGTCCTAGCCGGTCTTTTCCTGCCTCCCTGTCCAAAGGTGCGAACTGTTCACGGAATTCACGCCGCAGCCAATGACTTCCGGCATCGGTATTCAGGAGCCGGCGCAATGTTGCGCGGCCCTCACGCAAGCGGAGCGAGACAAGATCAACCGAGCGATTGAGCTTGGCGGCAATTTGCCGCCGGGTGAGTCCGCCGAAATAATACCATAGGATGACTTGGCGATAATTCCGATTCAGGGCGCGAAGCAGGGCCAACAACAGGGTGCGGTTGTCATGCCACACGAGGTTCTCAAACGGATTATTGCGGTCCCTTTCACTGCTCACATGGGCGAAACGGCAG
>Ga0182030_10014645_pt1 | contig 15456 bp, 17 predicted proteins | sample 812S3MmetaG_FD_121299 | JGI IMG/M metagenome (GOLD analysis project Ga0182030, IMG submission 121299) | Permafrost microbial communities from Stordalen Mire, Sweden - 812S3M metaG (Illumina Assembly) | ecosystem: Environmental > Terrestrial > Soil > Wetlands > Permafrost | place: Sweden... | reverse complement strand
TGATGTTAAGTGCAGAGCGGACTTCTCTCTCAGGGATGACAGAACCCTGTTGCGAAATATCCCTGAAGAGTATACCATGGCAAATGCAGGTAAAGAAGTACTCACTCTTAAATTCTCAGCCGATTATAATTTGAGTACTACATTTACACTTCGTGCATTTTTTGACAGAACAGTCAACACACCGTTCATCTCAAACTCATTCCGGACAGCTAATACCAACATAGGATTCAGTGTCAAATTTACGCTGGTTCAATAATTGTTTGTAAAAATAAATTAACATTCATTGTATAACGATCTAAATTTATTTATTTTTGATTCATCAAACTTTTTAAATAATATCATTATGAATATACCAGACAATCTTAAGTATACTAAAGATCATGAATGGATCCGTGCTGAAGATCGCGATGCTTTTATAGGTGTTACAGATTATGCACAGGGGGAACTGGGCGATGTCGTATTTCTTGAAGTAGAAACTTTAGGTAAAACGCTGACAAAAGGAGATGTTTTCGGAACCATTGAAGCTGTAAAGACTGTTTCAGATATATTCATGCCTGTATCAGGCAAAGTTGTTGAAAAGAATTCCAAACTTGAAAGTCAACCTGAATTGGTAAATACGGATCCCTACGGGGAAGGTTGGATTATTAAGATTACCCTTGAGAATTCGTCAGAGTTATCTTCTCTGCTAAATGCTGAGCAGTATAAAAAGATAATTTCTGTTTAGGGTAGCTTATGCTACGTGGCGCTCGCGCATAATAATTAGAATATAGACTTTTCGTTTGGATTATCCTTAGATTGAATTTCTGTTTCTTCTTCTTTCAAATCTTCCTTGCCTTTTTTAAGGGTTGCCGGCTTTTTATTTTTCTGTGGATCAAAACCTGCGACGTCAATGCGATTTTCACGAAGGAAAACACCTACTTCTACAGCTTTTTTAATATCAGAAATTTTAAGAGTGACATCCCAATCAACATCAGGAAAAGCCTGAGGTTTAATGATAACTTCTAAGGATTCCTCCAGACAGAATTCGACTATAATTGGTACGACTTTCTTTTTTACAATTACTTTAAATAAATCGTTCATATCGTTCATAATTTATTAATATTATTTACTGTAAAAATAACTTTTTCTATCTTTAATTATGTAATCAATGAATATTTTTTATAAAAAATTTAATTGTTAGTTAATCATTTGATTACACATATTTAACTTTAGGGTATCTTTCTATTATTATTTTTGTGGTTAAAAAATGATCGCGTTAACAACAATAAATACATGGAAATGTGATGGTGACTACTTCAATCGTCTTGAGGTATTATTTAGAAATATTGAAAGCAATAAGACTCAACTATTATTATTGCAGGAGGCTTTTCAATCGGCAGACAATTTATACGATACAACACGCTATTTAGCAGATAAATTGGGTTATAATTATGCCTCATCGCGATCAAGACCAAAAAAAAGAAAGCTGAATGGTGTGTTTGTTGAAAGTTATTCTAATGTTTCTATTCTTTCGAAATACCCAATTGTAAGCAGTACCATTGTTCCAATGCCTTCAGATGAGGCTGATGGCGGTCGGGAGGCCATTGCTTCAGAGATCATAATAAATAACAAAAGGATATTGGTAATCAGTATTCATTTAAGTCATTTGCGAAATGATGAACTCAGAAAGCAGCAATTGTCAGACCTTTTATGTCAACCGTTCTTACAATCAGAATATGATGGAATCTTTGTCGGGGGCGATTTTAACGCCACCATCAGTAAAGAATATCTTGCCCTCTTTCAACAAGGCCTTTTCTCTATTGAAGACACCCATAACTATAAAACCGGGTCTGAGGGACCGGAGTATACCTTTTTAATGGAAAATTTCTCAAAAAAAATAGATCATATTCTGCAAATAAGTTTAAAAGGGAAAAAGATGTTGGAAATATCCGACTCGAAGATTGTTTTTCATGAACCTGATCCGAAGCCCGGAATCAAAGCAAGCGACCACAACGGAGTAATGATCCATATTAATATTTGAATATGCAACATGTTAAAATTATTTCCGTTAGCAGTCTCGCTGCCCATAAGACAGCAAGTATTAAAGCGCAAATCAGTATTCTTGGATCCGCTGTATTACCTGTGCCGACAATTGTTCTTAACGGGGTAACAAGTTTTTCTCAAATTAATAAACAAACAATAGATTTCAGGGTGGTTTTAGAAGGCACCATGAAATTGTGCATTCAGCAAAATCATAAAGTGTTTATATTTATAGGATATGTAACTTCTTCTGAAGATATATACACCCTGCTGGAGTTTATAAATAAATACAAAAGCCATCTGGCGGGTGTATTCGTTGATCCCATCTCAGGCGATCAGGATAAAACTTATATTGATCAGAAAATTATTGACGCGTGGCCACTGTTAATAGCTCTTTCTGATTTTGTTTTTCCCAATCAAACCGAGTTAAAACTTTATTCCGGATTGGGATCGGAAGAAAAATCATTAAACAATCATATAAAGGCATTTGAAAGGAGGTTTCCAAAACCTGATTATATTATTACCAGTTATAAGGATAAAAAATATGGTGTTTTATTAAAATATGGGTCCAAGAAAAGAATTTTTAACCACACCTATTATAATGTAAAAATAGATGGAGCGGGAGACGTTTTTGCTTCTTACTTTTTAAAATATTACCTGCTTGCAGGTTATCGCGCTCCCAAATCATGCAGCAGGGCACTAAAGAAGACTTTAAGATTGATGAATTATTCATTTAAAAACAATGAATCGGAATTGGTCATATAATTTTCCATTTTAACACAATACTTATCTTTTCTGAATTAATTACAAACAATTAAATCGGATATTTCAAAAAAAAAATGGGACAATTAATATATCTCATTGGTGCTTCCGGTTCTGGAAAAGATTCCGTGATGAATATTGTGAAAAACAGGCTTCAAGGGGAATGCCAGATTGCTTTCGCGCACAGGTATATTACCCGGCCATCGGAACTTGGTGGCGAGAATTATATTTCACTTTCAAGTTCCGAGTTCGAAATCAGGCGTAAAAACGGACTTTTTGCCATGAACTGGGATAGTCATGGATATTCTTATGGAATTGGAACAGAAATCAACCTGTGGATGGAAAAAGGATTTTTAGTGATTGTTAACGGATCGCGTGAATACTTACCCGTGGCATCAAAACTTTATGAGAACATGTTGGTTTGTCTGATACAGGTAAGCAGGGAAAAACTTTACGACCGGTTGGTCAAAAGGGGCAGAGAAACAGCAGAAGAAATAGCTGAAAGACTTGAACGAGCTGATTCATTTCCTGTTGAGCATCCAAATCTGAAAATAATCAGCAATGATTCATCATTAGATTTTTCGGCAAATCAAATGTTGAGCTTTATAAACGAACATTATGGACAAACACTAATTAGTTAATTTTTCATTACCATTGTTACGTCATTGATCCGAACGTATTTTTCAACAGTCTGTTTGATATCAAAAGTTTCCATGTATAATGCCCATACAGCCCCAAGAATCACGACCCCATCAAAACCATAATTGATAGCCATTTCGGCAGTGTTTTCTTTTATGCCTCCGATAGCTAGTACATCTGATTGGTATTTATGCAGGTTAAACTGTGTGCGTAAATAATCGTGTTTGAAATGAATACTTAAACCCGGTTTTGAAATACTTTTAAATATGGACCCCATGATAAAATAATCATATTGACCGTCTAATTCGGACAATTCTTCGAAACTATTTACAAAAGTTGATTTCGTAAAGCCGTTTTTCGGGAGATTGAGATTTTTTCTGTCTTCAGTTGTCAGATAATAACCTGACAGATTTAACTCATTAAGCAATTCAAAATGTGAATGTATAACAATTCTGTTATGGTATTCCAGTGGGATTTGATGGATTAATTCCCTATATTCATTAATATTTAAATCTGGTTTTCTGAGGTGGAAGTGAGTTAACCCTTCGCGGAACATCCCTACTATTACATCAATTTCTCTATAAAGCTTCAGATGGTAGGAGATGACAATAGAATTCATGAAACAAATAATTGTTTAATTTTATTATTAATTCTTTTGTAAAGTTAATATAAAAAACGATTTTAAAAATGATCAATTTAAATAAAACAATAACTTAACAATAACTTAACAATAATTTTCAGTAGCGTTAATCTCAGACAACTACTTTTATCTAAAATTTTTTAACTTAAAATTGATTCATATGAAAAAGAAAATTGTAATCATAGATGACGAGTCAGATATTTTAGAATTCTTAAGTTATAACCTTAACAAAGAGAATTATAGTGTTGAAGCATATAGTAATCCTACAGAGGCTGTAGAAAATATAATAAAATATTCGGCTGATCTGGTAATAACTGATTGGCTCATGGCTGAAATGGACGGACTTGATGTGTGCAGGGCTTTAAAATCAAATAAAGAAACAGAGGCTATTCCTATTTTCATGATTTCCTGCAAGAATGACGAAATTGATATTGTTACAGCTTTAGAAATTGGCGCGGATGACTTTTTAACAAAACCTTTCAGAATTAAAGAACTTCTTGTAAGAATAAAAAAAGCGTTAAAAAAAATAGATCAACCCAATGAAACTGAAAAACATATTATTATTCGCGACAACCTTCGTATAGACAGCAATAGTTATACAACCTACATTGATGAAGAAAAAATTTTACTAACCATTTACGAGTTTAAAATCCTTCAATTATTAGCTTCTAAACCTGAAAGAGTTTTTACCAGGCAGGAGATTCTGGAGCTTATAAACAATGAGGAGAAGATTGTCACGCTTCGTTCTGTTGATGTTCAGGTTGTCGGCCTCAGAAAGAAAATGGGGAAATATAAATCATATATCGAAACGATACGTGCTGTTGGGTATAAATTTAGCCTGATTGATTAATAGAGATGCCGTTCAGGTGACATTTTTTTAATCCTTTAATATCAATGTCCTAACATAATTCAAATAATTGAGTGGTACTTTTGTTTCGTAAAATAAAAAAACGAAATGGAAAAAACCGATTATATTCTTAATCACTGTTGTCTTACAAAATTACAGCAGTTGGTCACAAATCTTGAAGGGAAATACTCTCTTCAAATGGTTAAAGAGCCATCCCTTGGTTTAGCCATGTTAAGAGCTGAAGATTCAGTTGAAAGTCAGGAATTTTATTTGGGTGAGGCGCTGACCACCGATTGCGAGGTAAGCTATAAAAACTGTACCGGATATGGAATTTGTCTTGGTGATGAGCCGGTAAGGGCTTATTGTATTGCATCTGTTGATGCCATCCTTCAGGCAGAACCTGAACTTCCTGAATTAAAAACATTTTTATCCGAGCAGGAAAAAACAATTAAACTTGAAGAACAAATAGAATACAATCAGGTACAGCGGACCAGGGTTGATTTTAAAATGATGGAACAAGCCTAATAAAAAAGACTATGATAAGAGAGGTAAATTACAATGAAATATTTGATGCGCAGGTGCATTTCCGGATCATTCTGGATTGCATGGCAAGACCTGGAAAAGTCAATAACTTTGGAAAAATCACTGTTCATTCTCCAGATAACCTGCATCCGGCTTCTGCTCTTGTTGCTTTTGCATTATTAAACAGGGACGTTTCGTTTTACGCGAATAAAAATAATTCTGAAATAGCAGAATATTTTATAGTCAATACATATTCCAAACCTTCGGCAATAAAGAATGCCGACTTTGTATTTATCAACGGAACCGATGATGGGAAAATATTACTTGAAACCAATACAGGTTTGCTGGAATATCCCGAAAAATCGGCTACAGTTATTATAGATGTTGATAATATATATGATGTTCCCAAGGATCAGACTCATGAAATTATTCTGAAAGGGCCAGGTGTGGAAAGCGAAAAGCGGGTGTATATAAGGAATATTTCGGATCACATTCTTCAGTCCGTGAAAGAGCAAAATGCAGAATACCCGTTGGGTATTGATGTTATTCTGACAGATAGCGTCGGGAATGTCATGTGTATTCCCCGAACCAATAATTTTAGCTGGAATTAAACGATAATAAATTAAAACTATGGCTTACGTATCAGTAAAAGGTGGTGCCGATGCAATTGCCAATGCAAAGGAATTAGTTGAATATTACAGGCTGAAGCATCGTACGAAACCTCTTGAAATAAAACAACTCCAATCACAATTTCGTTTGGGTATTGATAAAATAATGGGTGAAGGATCATTGTACGCGCCAGAGTATGCTGCGTTGGCATTCAAACAGATGGAGGGCGATGTTCTGGAAGCTGCTTTTGTTTTAAGAGCATTCCGGGCAACCTTGCAACGCAGGTATTATTCCGAGATAATCAATACACGCGACATGTTAATCCGGAGAAAAATATCTTCTTCGTTCAGGGAAGTTCCGGGAGGGCAGGTTCTCGGTCCTACACGCGATTATACACAGCGTCTGATAGATTCTTCAAAATACAATGAATCAATGGAGGATATTGATAAATTTCTGAAAGAGTTTGACGGTAAAATAGATAAAAAAAAGTTAGTTGAAATTACCACATTCAATAAAGTGATTGATCTGCTTAGAGCGGAAGGTCTTTTAATGCCTGCTGAAGCGCATTATGATAAAACAGTAAAAGATGTAACCCTTGAAGCAATTAAGTTCCCGGCACCCCGTTCCGTAACTCTGCAAATGCTGGCGCGTGCAGAAACAGGAGGTGTATTGGCTCTGGCATATAGCAGCATGCGTGGTTTTGGTGATGGACACGGAACAATAGGCGAACTTCGCTATGGATCTGTTAAAATACATATTTCTGATCCCAAAGGCCGCAAACGTTATATTGGAAGCATCAATGTGACAGAGTGTGAGATGATCACGAAAATCAATACGACCAAGGAAGCGAAAATACCTTATTTTGCCATTGGTTATGGACTTGTGTTTGGTCATAACGAGACGAAAGCGATATGCATGAGTATTCTCGAAAGAGGAATCAGGACCGGTAAAAAAGAAAATCCGAGCAATAATCAGGAGTTCGTGTTGTACCATACTGAAGGGGTAGAATCCACGGGATTTACCAACCACCTTAAGTTGCCGCACTATGTAACCTTCCAGTCAGGTCTGAACAATCTTCGCGAATCAGTGAAGCGAAATGTGGATGCCAATGAAGAAAAAATGAAAGTATACAGAGAAATGTCTAAACAGTTCCAGAAATGATTGAAAATAAAAAGTTCAATACAAGCTATAACTATGCTTTTATTGATGAAACGACCAAAAAAGAAATCAGGCGAAAATTACTCAAAGCCGTTTGTATCCCGGGATATCAGGTTCCTTATTCGTCACCTGAAATGCCAATTGCAAGAGGATGGGGTACCGGTGGTCTGCATGTTACTCTTGCCATTATTGGCAAATCGGATACGCTGAAAATGATAGACCAGGGTAGTGATGCCAGTGTAAACGCCTGTAACCTGCGTGATTTTATACATATGACTACCGATTGTGCGACGACTTACGATACCGTTGAAGCCACCATTATTCAGACCCGTCATCGCATCACTGAGGAAAAACTGACAGACAAACAGATTATGGTTTTTCAGGTTCCTCAACCTGAGCCATTACGTATGGTTGAGCGATATGAATACAAAACCCGTCAGATGCATGCTGAGAGCGATTATGCAAAGATGTGGCTGACATTGTATGAAGCCTTTGTAAAATGGGGTGCAGTGATGCATGGCGCTGATTACCCGGTCATGGTGAACAATCGTTATATTATGGCGCCATCGCCGATTCCCCGCTGGGATATTCCCAACCTGAATAATGCCGAATGTTTATACTTATTCGGTGCCGGACGTGAGAAGAGACTCTATGCCGTTCCTCCTCATACAAAAGTGGAACCACTTGAATTTGAAGATGTCAAATTTCATATTGAAGATTTCAGCGATGTCAAATGTGCCTCCTCGGGATACAACATAGCTTATATGGACGAGATGTTCCAGGATGACGGCGTTTCAAAGAAATTCTATGTCAACGACAGTAATTTTCTTGACAAACTTTTGGAAAAGAAAAAAGTTATTCAACATTCGAATAAATACCTAAATAAAATAAAAGATGCATTACAACGAAAATAACACCCCGAAAGACTGGGTTTTAAAGGTTGAAAATCTAACAAAGATATACGGAAATTATACTGAAAATACGATTGCCAACACCGGACCTAACAAAGGGACCAACATTTGCCCGGAGACAGGAAGTATTGTTGCTTGTGCTGAAATTTCCTTTGAGCTTTTTCCAGGTGAAGTTCTCGGAATAGTGGGTGAAAGCGGTTCCGGCAAATCAACTATTGTAAAACAGTTGTTCTTTGATATGGAAGTAAGCATGGGAGCAGCTTTTATAAGACCCTTTTTGAATGGTAAAGTAAATATTTTTGAAGAATCGAATCAAAAGAAACGATTCATGCGGAACCATCTGATGGGAATGGTTTATCAGAATCCGCGTGATGGATTGAATTTTTCTTTTTCTTCGGGTGGTAATATTGCAGAAAAACTTCTGATGGCTGATATTTTTCATGTTGGTAAAATCCGCGAACGTGCATCAGATCTGTTAAACAAAACAGAAGTTCCGGTTGCCCGTATGGATGATCTGCCTGCATACTTCAGCGGTGGCATGCAACAACGTGTTCAGATAGCGAAAGCGATTGCCAATAATCCCCCGCTTTTATTTCTGGATGAGGTTACATCGGGACTTGATGTATCGGTGCAGGCAAGAGTATTGGATCTGATCAGAAGTTTGCAGCATGAATTGGGAATTGCCATGATCGTTGTGTCACATGACTTGAGCGTGATCCGCATGCTTACTGACCGTACGCTTGTATTAAAACACGGAAGAATCGTGGAAAGAGGATTGACGGATCAGATTCTTCAGGATCCACAGCATGAGTATACTCAACTGCTTGTAAGTTCGTTATTGTAAATTTCAAAAAAAATAAAATGGCAACAATATTAGAAGTTAAAAATCTGAGAAAGTGTTTCAATCTGCATATCCTTAATGACAAAAAGATAGAAGCGCTGGTAGATGTTAATTTTACCATGGATGAAGGAGAAATAGTCGGGCTTACTGGAAAATCGGGCTCAGGAAAATCTACCCTGATGAAAACTATTTACAGAACTTATCTTGCCAATTCAGGTCAGATTAATTTCTTATCGAAATCATTTGGAATCATAGATCTGGTATCTGCCGACGAACATAAAATTCTTCAGCTTCGAAGGAATGAAATTACCTATTGTTCGCAGTTTTTAAAAGTTATTCCGCGTGTTACTGCCATTGACGTTATAGCTGATACGATAGTTAAAAAAGAAGCAGACAGGCTGAAAGCGAGAGAAGTTGCTACTGATTTAATTAAAACACTCGGTTTGCCGGTAGAATTATGGGATGCTTTTCCTTCCACATTCAGTGGTGGCGAACAGCAGCGTATCAACATTGCAAGAGCCATTATTGCTAAACCGCGTTTTTTACTGGTAGACGAACCCACTGCATCGCTTGACACAAAAACAAAAGATATCGTCATTCAATTAATACTTGATCTTAAGAAGAAAGGTACGTCTGTTTTGCTAATAACACATGATGAATACACGCTTCAGAAATTATCAGACAAGACAATCCATCTGCAACTTGGTCAAATCCTTGAACAAACTTACGCTTAACCCGAATGGACAATTTTGTGATTCATAATGCGATCATTGTAACTCCTGAAGAGGTGATCAGGGGTGGTTCTGTAATAATAAATAACGGGATTATTACGAATTTGTCAACATCTTCATTCCCGTCAGCTGATCATTCTGATGTAAAGAGTTTTGATGCGCGAGGCAATTATTTAATTCCTGGCATTATTGATATACACACCGATGCCATGGATGTAGAAATCAATCCCCGGTCGGGAGCTGATTTCCCTGTTCAAGTGGCATTCAGTGAGCTTGAAAGAAGAATGTGCGGGGCAGGTATCACTACCGTGTATCATTCTTTGCATCTGGGTTACCGCGATGCGGAATATATGCTTAAAAGTAAATATAAGAGAAAACAGATTTTCGAAGAAGTACACCAGGCTTCTCAGCAAAGCACAATGATTCATAATAAAATTCATCTCCGGTACGAAATCAGCGGAACAGATGATTATTCACTGTGTTTCGAATTGATAGAGAAAGGTTGTGTTGATTTATTTTCTTTTATGGATCATACGCCCGGGCAAGGACAATACCCGATGGATAAATATATCGTGATGGCTCAAAAGCGGGGATTAAACAAAGAACAGGCTATTGCTGAGCTTGAACGTAAAATCGCCCGGTCAAAAATAACCAAAGATCAGATAGATGAACTGACCCGTTTTCTGTTGTCCAGAAATATAGCTATTGCCTCTCATGATGATGACTCTATCGAAAAGGTGGAAGCAAATCATGCCCATGGAATTAACATATGTGAATTTCCAATAACAATGGAAACGGCGAGAAGAGCTACAGAACTTCATATGTCTGTCGTTGGCGGAGCATCAAATGTATTGAGAGGCGGTTCCACCGGTGGGAATCTGAACGTCCGCGAAGCCATTGAAAATGGATGCATGAACACGCTTTGTTCAGATTACTATCCCCCGGCTATTTTGTATAGCATTTTCATGCTTTATCAGCAAGGTGTTTTAAGTTTGCCTCAGGCTGTTAACTTAGCCACGATCAATGCTGCTAAAGCTGTCAATATAGATAATACAACCGGCAGTATAGAGATTGGAAAAGCTGCCGATATTCTTTTGATTAACTATACAAATGGGCTTCCAACAGTACTAAAGACGATCGTATCAGGTAACATATCATCGGGGTATTCTATTAAACAACAACAGGTATTTGAATATAGCAACCAAATATGAATGATTTAATTATTAACAATGCAAGTATCGTTACTGCCAGAGAAATAATAAAAAATGGATCTGTAGTTGTTGAAAACGGCAGGATTGTTGAAGTGTCGGATTCATTGAAAACCAATCATTCGAAAATGTTTCAGGTGATTGAGGCTCATGGCAAATATCTTTTACCGGGTATTATAGATTTACATACCGATGCCATTGATCTGGAAATATGTCCTCGTCCAGGCGCTGATTTTCCCATTGAAGTAGCTTTCCGTGAACTTGAAAAACGGATGTGCGGAGTCGGTATCACTACAGTATTTCATTCGATACACTTAGGTTCCAGGGAATATGAGAAAGATCTCAGAAGTCAATATACAAGAATGAATGTTTTTGAACAAGTCTTTACTGCCTGTGAAAAACATTCGCTCATCAACAATAAAATACATTTACGGTATGAAATAACCGGTGTTGACGAATATGATCTTTGCTTCGAATTGGTGAACAGGGGGTATGTTTCTTTTTTTTCATTCATGGATCATAGGCCTACTGAAGAAATGCTTTCCGGAGAAAAACTGAAAGCATTTGCTCTCAGGTACAGGATGTCCGAAGATCAAGCCATTGCTGAGATTAAAGAGAGAATGGCGCGACCAGTAATCAGTGAACAAAAAAGGAGCGAGCTGATTGGTTTTTTGAAACAGAAAAATTTACCCGTTGCCTCACATGATGACAGGACAATCGGATCAATAGAAGAGCATCATCGGATGGGAATAGACATAACCGAATTTCCAATCACGATGGAAGTTGCAAAAAGAGGCACGGAATTAAAAATGGATTCAATAGGAGGTGCCGCGAACGTATTGCGCGGAGGATCAAGTCTCGGCAATTTAAGTGTTCAGGATGCTGTCGGGCAGGGAATCATTAACATTTTATGCTCCGACTATTATCCACCTGCTATATTACACAGCATTTTCCTCTTGGTTAAAAATAATATTTTATCTTTGCCTGAAAGTGTCAACCTGACTTCTCTCCATCCTGCAAAAGCCGCTAAAATTGATCATCTGAAGGGAAGTATTGAAAAAGGCAAGGAGGCTGATTTGCTATTGGTGGATTATTCAAATTCCATTCCTGTTATACATAAAACGATTGTCGGTGGAAATATTTCAGGAGAATACAGTTTAAAACAGACAGCATTATATGAATACTACAATTGATAAACCGACCACTGATTTTACTTATGACGATTATCAGGCAAGACAGCACTTTTCCATAAGTTCCGATACGATTCAAAAACAATCTAAGATTCTTACATGCGCAGACAATTTTGTTTTTGAAGAAGATGAATGGACAATAAACCCATATCGTGGTTTTGCAGTGGTTACCGTGGTTAATAATAATTCCGGGAACAGGTACCTGAAGAAATCATTGGCTCTCATAAAGGATTATTTCAATGAACAGCTTAACAAACATGAAACATACTTCATGCTTCCTTCAGACAGTTATCACCAGACCATAGCAAACACACTGTCAGAAAAAAGGTATGTTGACAATTTAGAAAAAAAAGGTTATGTAAGTATTTTTCCTGAAATGACAGGAAAGGTTTTTAGCAGAATCCATCTGGAAAAAAGAAACAAGCCGGTAACGATGAACATGATAGGATTGAATATTTTTGGGACTTGTATCGCGTTGCTGGGTGTATTTAAAGATGTTGCCGATTACCATACGATTAGGAGTTTCCGGGAACAATTTTATAACGATCCCGACTTAAAAGATCTTGATGTTAAATGGACTCGTCCTTTTGTAGGTCATATTACCTTAGCCTATCTGGGTCGCGAAATTAGCGGGAAAGAACGAATAGCGCTGGCAAAGACAATCAATGATATTAATTCAACTATTGACTTCAGCGAAGCCGTGTTTCATATTGACAATGCTGAACTGAGAAGTTATACCGATCTTTCCTGTTTCCAATCCAAACCGGAATATCCGCATTTTAAGTTTTTTATTCATCCTTCCTGCAAAGTCAGAGACAGTAAAATGGGCAGTGAAAAGTATTGTTGAGGTTACAGAGGTTTATGTAAGTGATAATTTGTTGAATATTTTAAATACCCGTCAATCATTAAATTAGTAACCACGCCGAAATCATTTTGAATATTAAAACTGATCAGATCGGCAACTTTTCCTTCCTCAATGCTCCCGATGTGTGACATTTTCAAATAATCAGCTACATTTTTTGTCATTAAGTTTACGGCATAACTTGGGTTTTGTCCTGAGTTGATCATTTTAACTAAGCTTCCGAGCATGGTTGGAAAATGGTAATCGCTGCAAAAAATATCCACTAAGTTTTCATTCATGGCATCAATACTTGACAGGTTTCCGCAATGCGATCCTCCCATATAATAATTAGGAGCTCCCATGCATACATACATTCCTAATTCTTTTGCTTTGCGTGCCGCCTCAATTGTTGTTGGCATTTCCGAGAGGGTTGCTCCATGCATTTTGGCTTCTATAACATGTTCTATCGTAGTATCATCATGACTTCCGATGGTCATTGTATGTTGAAATATTTTCTGAATATCGGATCTGTGGTTTATTTTACTTTTTTCTTCAATAAATTCATGTACTAATTTATGAGCTTCCTCTTTGCTGATTCCTAAAGATTTTGAGCGCATATCTATGACTCTTTCGAGGGGAAACTGACGCTGGCCCGGAATGTTTTCATTGAAGACAATTAGTTTTAAGTTCAAAAGACTTTTCATTTCCTCCAGATGGTTTAATATTTCATGTGTATTCGGATCCAGACGGGCATGAATGAAATGACGGATCAATAGATTGTTAGTGGTCGAGTCTATGGCTTTCGTCAGTTCAATGGCTTCGTTAAATGTGCGGACTTTTAGAGTGTCTGCTGAAAAACTGATGGCGCTGAAGAGGGTGGTAATGCCGCATGCTGCGGCTCTGGAATCCATAAAATGCATGGCAAAGGAAATAGGAAAAGTAGCGCTTGGTCTGGGGTGTATTTCTTTTTCAAGGTAATCGGAATGAATATCAATGATACCTGGAATCAGCCACTGTCCTTTCAGGTCTATCCCTTCCCTGTATTTTTTCTGTTTTACGACATCAGTTATTTGTCCGTTTTCAACAACAACACTTCCTTCGAAATCTTCGTTGGAAGTAACAATTCTGGCATTTGTAAGAATATGAGAATTCATAGAATTATTTCTTACAAAAATGAAGAACTAATATTAGTCAATGATTAGAAAAAAATGAATGTTTAATTAGTGTTTGTCCATAATGTCCGTTTTCCGCGTTATGCTTGCCAGATAGATGCTCATTTACGAAGAGTAAACTCCGCTTTATCTGACTTCGCGAGCCTTGAAAACGATCATTCTGAATCAAACACTGACATTAAAGACAGACTCTAATTAGTTTGAGAAGTCTTTGAAACGTAAGATTTCAAAATCAAAGTTGTGTATTGTTAATGATTTTTCTGCGAAAAAAATCCGATATTTTTTCTATAGAACTCACAAGGATGATAATAAAGAATATCATAGCCAGCGCGTCTTTATATCGCAATACTTTCATAGCCATATATAGTTCGAACCCGATGCCACCGCCGCCGAATATTCCTAAAGCGATGGCAAGACGAATATTTACATCCAGAGCATAAAACCAATTAGCAATGATTGAGGGCAATACCTGGGGCATAATGCCAAACCGGATTACTTGTAATTTATTGGCGCCGGTGGAATATATTCCATCAATCTGGGCTTTATCAACATGTTCTATGGCATCAGAAAAAAGTTTACCAAAAGTACCGATAGTACCGACAAGCACCGCGCAGGTTCCGGCAAAGGAACCAATACCAAGGGCAATAATAAAGATAAGAATGATAATCAGCGAAGGTGTTACTCTTTCAAATGCGAGAAGAAATCTTGTAAGCGATCTCACGCCTTTATTGGGAGCTGTATTATCAGAAGCAAAAAAAGCTAAGAAAAAGGCTAATGAACCGCCTATTAACGTGCCGAGAAATGCCATGGCTAAAGTCTCAGACATACTTTTTATAATAGTTGTGTTTCCCCAGAGCATATTGAAGTTTGGTGGCAGCATATCATTAAACAACAAACTGGTCATGTAATGAAAATCGGTAAATAGAATAAACGGATTTATTTCGAGAATGATAAACAGAACGGATACCACAAGCAAAATGGCGCTGATGATTTGAATTTGCTGTTTGAATTTTTTTGAGGGTAATACTGTTTTTACTTCGGAACGTTTCATCATTTCGTTCTCATCCAGAATTCTTTTCCGAAGGAATATAGATAAACGTTCTGTGAAAAACACGAGCGCTAAAATACAAATCAGGGCAACAGTAGCGCGCTGGTATTCGAGTAACCCGATAGCATGATATAATTCGAATCCAATACCGCCTGCGCCTACCGCGCCAAGAATTACTGACAAGCGGATATTTATTTCAAATCTGAAAATGGTGTTGGCAATGATGGAAGGTAATATCTGTGGTAATACGCCAAAGCGAATTACCTGGAATCTGCTTGCACCTGTTGATAATATTGAATCCAATACTTTTTTATCTAT
>Ga0182030_10014644_pt1 | contig 15457 bp, 14 predicted proteins | sample 812S3MmetaG_FD_121299 | JGI IMG/M metagenome (GOLD analysis project Ga0182030, IMG submission 121299) | Permafrost microbial communities from Stordalen Mire, Sweden - 812S3M metaG (Illumina Assembly) | ecosystem: Environmental > Terrestrial > Soil > Wetlands > Permafrost | place: Sweden... | reverse complement strand
ATATGGAGACTAATTATTATTATATACCTTATCGCCATATGAGACGCAAGTCTGTTCCCCTAGGAAAAGTGCACCATAATTTGTCATCTTGGTCAGAGCCTGTCGCGGATTTTGCGTCAAGATCTGAACGTGTTCGGACGCAAATTCGTCTGCGACCTCAAATGCCTCATCTAGGGTATCTGTGAGGAGTACCTGACCGAAAGTGGCCCATGACACAGATGCTATTGGGGCCGTGGGCAGAGTCTTAAGCAGCTCACCACAATACTGAATAGTTTTCTGACCTACTTGCTCTGAGTTGGTGATTAATACTGCGGGAGTATCTGGACCATGTTCTGCTTGTGATAGCAAATCAACAGCACAGGTATAGGGATCAGCATGTTCGTCGGCTACGATGAGAACCTCTGTGGGACCAGCGAAGAGATCAATACCCACTTCGCCAAATAGTTGCCGCTTCGCTTCTGCAACAAATGCGTTTCCAGGCCCAGCGATAAAGTCCACGGGAGCGATAGTTTCTGTGCCAACTGCCATAGCAGTTACGGCCTGCACACCACCCAAGATGAAAATCTCGTCTGCGCCAGCTAAGTGCATAGCTGTAATTGTGGCTAGAGGAAGCTTTCCTAGGATCGGTGGAGTACAAGCGATGACCGACTTGACCCCTGCGACTTTAGCAGTCACTATTGTCATATGGGCACTGGCAAGCAGTGGGTATCTGCCTCCGGGAATGTAGCTATAAGATACGAGTCAACATTGAGCTGTTATTTGAGATCATCCAAATCTCTTAGACTTACCATCCGGCTCGATTAATGGGATTGTTCTTCTGACCCAAGAAAACTCCTGGCTAGATCTCTAACTCAAACTCCGTAAGAGATGCTTTTTGTGCCTCGGCGAATGTTCTGACATTGGCCTGCACCTCCTTGATGTCTTGAATAAGTGCTTCAAGGACCTGCTCCAGGACATGATCGATATCCTCTTTTGATAATTTAAAGCTCTGTGGTGTCCATGAATCGAATTTCTGAGAGAAATCTTTGACGGCGGCATCTCCTCATGAGCGAATGTCATCTATGACCCCTTTCACGATTCCGGACACATCCGGAATGAATTCTGCTTTAGATGCATTGAGTTTAGCGGACTTGGGGAGTCTTGGCATGTTTAGAGTAAAGTAATTTTGGCAGAACCGTAAAATAGGTTTGTAGTTCGCTTGTGGTAAGTCGGTCTTATTAGGTTAAAATGATATCTCAACGTGAACGAAGACGGAGCTGCTTTCGACGTCAAAAAAATAAACACCTACCTCCTCCAAAAACATGAAGGTTTAAATAAGGCTTTGTACCTCTAGTTGCGTTAGTCCTTTTATGGAGGTAGGGATTTGTGTTACCTTCGGCTCCACCTTCAACTTCACCTTCGTCTTCTCACATTTGAAGACTCCAGTACCCTTTGCTTGCATAAATGATTGCTTCCATACATTTTTACGTATTATATTTCACGAAGAAAACACTACGAGTAAAAATGACAAGTCAGAGCGTTGGAAAGGATCCCTTCATGAATGGCTGAAAGTAAGAATGCTTGGAAAATGTCGGCCCCTCCGAAGCTCCGAAAGCATCTACATTATTTTCTACTACCGAAATGATTCCACGCGGAACAATCTCACCATTTCTGGATAATCTCTCTAAATCTATGCATGACGAATCACTGATCATAACTGAAGCCGATTATGTAGGCCGATGCTTAGATAGTGTTGAGCCTGGAGACTTAGTTTGTACACTCCTCGGGTGCGCAATGCCTATGATTCTCCCGCGGGTAAGATTTCACCATATATTAATCGCAGACGTTCATCTCGAGAGTGTCATCCATGGTAAACATATGACTGCTTTTAAGGAAGGGGGAAAGACTCTTCAAGATTTCGAGCTTCACTAGTTGAAATCAAAGCTATAATATTTGCATACCAGCTATTCGCGGCCAGTGCAATAATAATTGACTGAGAGAGACGATCAGCCGAAAATGTGATTCGTGAAAGGAATAAATCCGTGGGATTTTACTTGACCGAAAGTCTTGCGCCGCACTTGGTACAGAACAAATGGCACATTAAGTTGGAGATTATAACTTTATTAAGTTGTCTCTAAATCGAAAGAAAATTAAGGAATAAGCTCAAAAGCAAAATATCAATTGATAGGATAGTACAAGAGATGGGCAGTCTGAAAACTTCGTTCGCTCATCTACTGGTATATCTCTGGATATGCAGCTTTTATCAAATCGGCACCCTAGCATAACATTAGCATATGATCCGAAATCAAACAACAAATCAACTAACCTTCTCACCAACCATATAGACGGCGTTCTGGATGCGGCAATCAGGGATGACTGGGAACACAGAAGCATCAATTACGCGAAGTCCCTTGACGCCGTAGACTTTGAGCTCGCTGTCAACTACACCTTCCTCGATGCTCTTGGAGATCCGAGTAGTTCCGCAAGGATCTGGAATGTCTCAGTCTTCACCATTTCTATGGAGAAGGAAAGGAGGTAAGGCTTACGAAATCCAGTCTGAGCTCTCTCAAGAATGAGCTTATTCATAGCAGCATCCGAGCCGCGAGGCATAGGCCATGGGTAATCCTCGCCAATAATATCCTTAAATCCATCACCATTCATGAGAATATCGTCGACGAAACGAACACCTTGGCGAAGAGCAAGGATATCAAGTTCATGGGAGAAGAAGTTCAAGTTGATGTTTGGTTGGTCTAATGCATTGGCTGAATTGAGCTTCACTTCTCCATTCTTGGAAAGTGGTCGCAGGAGATCGACGATGACGGTCACCCAGCTTCCTTCGGCAGGGGTAGGAATATGCCATTGGAAGGCATCGGAGAACATTGGCTGAGATATTAGTAAGCTTTGAAATACTATTAGGAGAAAGGAAACTTACAACAAAGTCAATCTCGAAATGTGGCTGCCCACCAGGTCCGAATGGATCAACACCACCATTTCGTTCCTTCTCCTTGACTAGTTCCTTGCTTTGGGCAAACCATTCATCAACACGAGGGAACCCAACCAACTCAAGAAGACCACTTCCCAGAGGTCCTCCTCTGTTCTTCCTGTATTGTTCAACGGCACCATCCTTTGCCGGACCAGCTCTCAAAAGATGGTCTTCCAGCCCAAGTCCGTCCTTGAGACGGAAAACATGGGCCAAAATAGGATGATCTAGTAGATTTTGACCGACATGAGGAGAATCCACAATCTGTGTGATTCCATGAGCTTTGAGCTCAGCCTCAGGTCCAATTCCTGAAAGCAAGAGCAATTTTGGCGACTCGAACACTCCGGAAGAAACAATGACTTCCTTCTTGGCAAAGAAATCCAACTCCTCGCCGTTGGGTGCATAGACTGTGATACCCTTCGCAATACTGTCCTCAATAATCAACTTTTTAGAATGAGTGGAAGAGAGAATAGTGACGTTCGGTTTCCCTTCAACGAAGACATAGCTGGAAGACCGGAAACCCTTGTAAATGGTGTTCATACACTTGGTGAGACCGTTCATAGTCCCACCATAGATGTCATCCGTGAGCCTCTGTCCCTTGCTGACCCAAGCCTTAGTTAAAGCATCCCTGAATGGAGCCATCTCAGGGATGAGGTCCGAGTGAGACACGTGAAGTGGGCCACTGGTGCCAACGTGGGCCAGCTTGGGGGAGAAAAGTTGATCGTCATCGTGGTAAAGTGCGGGCTGAGGTTAATGTCAGCTTCCAATAACTCCTCCGTACAATAGATGTTGGCCTACCTTGTCAAAATACTCTTTGGTGTTCTCCCAATTCCAAGTCTCGCCGCCAAACTCAGCCCAATCATCAAAAGTAGCCGCACTACCCCGAACCCAAGTATAATAATTCAAACAGCTACTTCCGCCAAGCACTTTCCCACGGGTATTCGGTTTCTCGACACGAGTATACTCCGGTCGATCGATCAAGGTACATTTATAGGCCCAGTCATACTCACTACCTCGAGTCTCGAAAGCACGAGCTGGGGTGGTGATCATTGATTGCTCTCGGGGATTGCTAGTAGTTGTTAGTGGGATAGAGGATTTGTGATAAGGAAACTACATACCCTATCCCGGCTTCGATCACTAGGACCGAAACATTGGGGTTTTCTGCTAGTCGTCCGGCGACGACGTTGCCTGCAGTGCCACCACCAACAACAATAAAGTCGTATTCTTTCTTCTCAATTGCGATTGAACCCATTTTGGCTTGAAATAAGTCCGGTGATTTGAGTTGGTAATTGTTTAGTAGGTGTTTTGATTTGAGATCGTTAGGTTGCAAGTTAATGTTGGAGGCTGAGATGGTGACTGAAGACTAGTACGCAGCCATTCAGGGGGTTTATATACTCAATTCCGCTCTTCGACAGGTTTCTGAACGGAGCATCGGATACCTTCTCAATTCTAACGTTTCTCCAAAAATCGCACGATATTCTGTCATTTGGAGGCTTCCGCGGCTCCATGGCATGAAGTAGGGGTCCACTGTATCGGGACGTCGGTAAGCTTGCCGAGCTTTTCCCTAGGAGGTTCCGCCAAAAATTTCCTGGAATTTAGCGAACAAGCCCTGTAATTAGTCTATGAGGCCCCGAAGTAAGCGCTAGAGCAAAGCCTAGAATTATTACTAGACTTGCCAAATTTGGGCTGTCTTAGCTTTTGTTGTCATGACGATTACAGTGGATTATACTTTATAATCTTTTTTTTACAGGCTCTGCAGGCGAATGTTTCCTCTAAAGGGCTTTATAGAGCAGTTACGGGGCTCATTTACTAAATTCCAGGGATTTTTTTGCGGGAACCTCCGTAAGCGTGGGGGCTTGCCGAGCTTCTGCTCCCCACAGCTTGATTAGTCACTGCAGTGAGCCCCGTATTCCCGTGTTGTGTCCAGAATCCTGTTAGATATAGCTATAGCAATGAACCGTTTTGTTCGTATCCGAAAATTGCCAAGAGCTTACTGAGAATACTATTGATGCAATGGACTTTCTAGCTTGGTGTTTTGAGTCAGTTATGGGCATAATTAATTAATGTCCGTGTCAGAAAATTCCTCTCCAACTTTCCAAATAAAAAAAATATCAAGAAAATAAATCTATTTTCTGGATAGATATTGAGCTTTTACTCGTGGTTGGTAGTGGGAATGAGAGTGCCAAAATATTAGTCATCTAAATACTAAATGTCGTCGTTAAGGAATAATGTAGGGAACGTCGTCATGCAGAGATACCTGAGAAACACCCATCAAACATATTAATTCGACTGCGGAAGTGTGCCATACTCTTCCACTTCAAGTCATATATTCCTTGGATTCATTCTGCGTTCCCATTGACTTGCCTGCTCACTGGTATTGCACTTCTAGAAGTCCCTGTCGAAATTCCTTTCCGCACTCACGAAGTTTGATGTATCCCAACACTGAGAAGGCTTTCTAAAACAGCTTCTGCAAAAGCGGGCTCTTCACACAATCCCCGAGAATATACGATTCGACACTTAAAACCCCCTATAAAATTATCTACATTATTCATTACTTCGTTATAGATGTAGTCCAGAACTTCAACACTTAGCCACTAGGAACCAGCCCTTCAAAGAACCTAAAGCACTATTTCCTCAATCATTCATTTCCTCCTGCGCCAACATTCGTCCACCAGCAATATTGCCTCCTATCAAACACGAAACATCCTCGAGCCTAGTGATTCTCCTCAGTAGCTCAACCAGTGTCTCGTACCGCTCCCTCAAATCCGCATAATGCCTTTCCAGATCTTGTGTATATTTCTCTTTCCGGGCGCGGAACGCTCGTTGGGAGGTGCGGTTCCGTTCGCGTCGCCGAGTGAGTTTGCGTTCTTCTTCTGTTGCATCTGTTATTTCGTTCTTGAAGCTAATACTTCCTTCCGATCGCTCTCGAGTTTGGCTGCTCGAAGGGGAAGTGTCACGAAAGAGCCGGAATTCAGAATCGGGAGTCAATGGCGAGTATGATTCGTAATCGTCTAAATCTCTCAAAGGCTAGGGAATCTGGGTTAGACTCAAAGTGTTGTAGTCTATAGATGTACCATACTTACTGAGCGACTATTTTCGTCAGATTTTGCTGTAGCAATAGGGTCCAGGTAATTAGAGAAACTAGACTCGGTGTTTGGTGTACCGATATAGGCAGATTCGAGCTGGACCTTTTGAAAATGATCGAATAGAAGTGGACTGGAGGTTTCAAAAGTGTTTGGTGTTACCCATAGCTGTGTAGTCGCCTGGGAACAAAATATTAGACTCTACAAAATCAAACAGGGTTATGAAACTTGCATGAGAGTTTGGGGAGAGGAAGTCTTCGACCAGTTGACGATATAAGTCTGCGCTATGAAGATCAAGTTCCGTATGGAGGTTTGGCGATGGCGTGAAGAAGCTATTTTCTTCATGGAGTTTGTTCATGATGAGGACTAGGCGTTTAGATTTTGAGGGGTGCGTAATAGTGGTATCGAGGTGAGTGACCAGCCCATAAGATGACTGAAGTAGGAAGATGTAGATCTTTCAAGCTTACGAGTGCCCCGATTCAGGTGCTCAAGTCAAGATTGCTTACGAGACTCAAACCCGTATTGGGAAGGAAGGTTAACCGAGTCATCGGAGAGCGGTATCACACAATTCAGAGCAAGGAGTTGTTGTCGATACATCTGATATTAAATTTTATATATGCAAGAGGTAAGAATTGGCCGGAAATCCTCGGCTGGGATAGGGGAAGGGCGAAAAAGGAAGGCGGTTTGAGCCAATAAACGTCAAATCCCACAAGATTTTATGCCTAGTCAGCCAAACCTAGGACGGCGTGATATTTGGACTAACAACTCCCTAAAAACCCAAGCAAGATTACACCGCCACATATCACAGGGGTATAATTCTCTTGATGCCGAAGTTCGGCCTTATGCTTAACGTCCCGAGCAACCAGCTTATTAAGCTGCTTACATGCAAGCGACGCGTTTCTTATTGAACCTTTACAGCTTCTAGGCCAATTGAGTTATCACATGTAGATTCACAAGCTGCGCAGATAAGTCAGAGCACGACATCAGAAGGATGGCTGGGATTAAATTTGCCACATTGGAGGAATTTAATCGGTGGTTCGGGTGCTGGATTGCTGGACTCCCGAAGGCTCCGTCGGTATCACTTGCTTTAACTCATGGTGCCTGTAGGGACTGGCTATTGTATATATTGCAAAGATACATAAAACGTCTCTAAGGACCTTGGGAGAAAAAAAACTAAAGACATCTTTGGACTTCCAGTGATTTCTGATCTGAGGAATTTTTTCGATTCGCGATTCAAGCCCAGCTCGAAAAATGGCATCTCAAGTAAGGTTCTTGGTAACAAAGAGGCATCTCACATGGCCGCTGACAATCCATAACTACTAGTTACACGCCAAATCAAATCCAACCTACACCCTCGCTGAAGGTAGCCAACCGATCTCGCTCCCCCTTTAAATCACTCACATGTCAAACACAAGACACACATCCCTCCCTCCACCTCCCTTGCATTAAAAATATTTTCTCGTGACTTCACTAACGCCACCCAAGGACGCCCGATAGCGGACCCTACCACTAGCTTTAGCATCCGACAGAATGGCGGTAGCCTCCTCCTCCTTCAAGACACCCAATTAATCGAGACCCTTGCACACTTTAACCGTGAACGAATCCCGGAGCGAGTGGTACACGCTAAAGCCGCCGGCGCCTATGGAGAATTTGAAGTTACACACGATATTTCCCACTTGACTTCTGCGAAGTTTTTGAATGGAGTTGGGAAGACGACGCCGTTGTTACAGAGGATAAGTACCGTGGGCCCGGAAAAGGGGAGTGCAGATACGGCGAGGGATCCAAGGGGATGGGCGATTAAGTTTTATACAGAGGAGGGGAATTGTGATTGGGTTTTCAATAATACTGTAAGTAAATCACCCCACTGTCTCTCCCTCCCTGAAATATGTGCGACCGAATATACTTTCCAAATTGAAGTTACTGACTATAATCGAAATGGCAGCCAGTCTTCTTCATCCGCGACCCCATCAAATTTCCCTCCGTAAACCGTGCTCACAAACGGCATCCCCAAACTAACCTCCCGGACGCAACCATGTTCTGGGATTTCCACAACAACAACCAAGAAGGGATCCACGAACTCATGCACCTCTTCTCTGACCGCGGAACTCCTGCTTCACTCCGCCACACTGATGGTTTTAGCGGACATACGTAGGCCCCTCTATTTCAAGCAAAGAAATCCTAGAGAAACTCAGAAAAGCTAACTTGGGCTCACAGGTATAAACTTACCAAAGAGGATGGATCCTTCCACTACGTAAAAATCCACCTCAAAACCAACCAAGGAACACGCAGCCTCAGCGGCGCCGAAGCCGAAAAGCTGGCGGGCACAGATCCAGATCACCATGTACGGGACCTCTTCAACTCAATCGAGAAAGGTGATTTCCCGAGTTGGACGGCTTATTTGCAGGTCATGACCCCAGAGGAGGCAGAGGGGTATCGCTGGAATGTGTTTGATATGACGAAGGTGTGGCCGTTTAAGGACTACCCACTTGTACCGTTCGGGAAGATTACGTTGAATAGAAACGTATGTATAAGCTGATCAAGAATTGAATGAGATGGGACTGACGATATGCAGCCGCAGAATTATTTCCAAGATATCGAACAAGCGGCTTTTTCGCCTTCGACTATTGTTCCGGGTTTCGCACCTTCCGCTGATCCTAGTACGTCCCCTTTTCCTCCCCATCGCATCTCTAAAAAATACCCCAGTCTACTCACCCATCACACTCATGCCGTCGCTAACAATGCTCTTAGTTTTAAAAGCACGCCTCTTCGCCTACCCCGACGCCTCCCGCTACCGCCTCGGCGTAAACTACCAGTCTCTTCCCACCAACCTCCCCCATGTCCCCGTCTACTCACCCTACCAACGTGATGGCTTCATGTCTTACCGTGGAAACTATGGTCCTGATCCTAACTACGTGCGCTCTAGTCTCCGCCCCTTGGCCAGCGCTAAAATTAACACGCATCCCACTACCCAAAATGGCACGAACGGGGCGGAAACCAATGGAGTCAATGGGATCGAGGAGAGAAAAAAGCACGAAGAATGGCTAAATGGGAAAATTCAGGAGTGGACGAGTGAAGTTACAGAAGATTATTTTGTGCAGCCTCGCGCAATGTGGGAGATGTTTGGAAGAACAGGGCAGCAGGAAGCGTTGGTTAGGAATGTGAGCGAGCATCTGAGTGGTGCTGAGGAGAGGGTGAGGGGTGAAACGATCAGTAAGTTTCTTCAAATTGGTTGGGATGGAGTGAAGTGCTAATGCGGGGATAGAAATGTTCAAGCGGGTTGATGAGGAATTGGGAAGGAGGATTGAGGAGGCTGTTGTGGGGTTGTGAGTGGGTGGGTGAGAGGGCTAGGGTTGTTGGGGTAGCGGGGTGCAGTGGACATTTTGCATAGAGAAACCAATGATACAGTTCACTAAACACAACCGAATCGCCCCCCACGTAGCTCTATGCTGAAAAAGAACGCATCGAGATCGAGTAATGATCCGAGTTCGGCACACCGATGGCCTTGAACTCATCTTCACTCACCCCGATTGGCTTTCTCATGCTCTGATATTTATTGTGCAATCTATTATGGATTGATTGGACAATGGTGAATGCCAAGCCACGAATGATGGCGGGGTATATAAAAGTGCCGATGGATCGAGATTTGTGCTTGCAGAAGCGAGACGCACGAATATGGAAGGAATCGGAGAGTCCTCCACGATGTAACCTCAGCTTTGAGCTTGTGATTGGCACTAAAACTAACCGGCAAGTACTGTAAATGAACCTTGGTTGGAAAGGGTGTAACATGCATCTTGAAGTGCTGGTAGCCTCTCGACAATAAACACGTCAGACTCGCACTTCATACCTTCTCGTCATTTACCAAAGGTGACCTATCTTCATGCTCCGGCCTCACTTCAGCAGCAACACCCTCCCTCACATACTCATCATTATCCAAATGCCTATACAAGAAATAAAACCAAACCAACAAGACCGTGCCGGCGATCGCGGTGCCTGCAAACGGCCAAATCAGATGCGGGTCGTTCAAAGCCGGGGTGCAGGCTTCTGCAATTGCAGCACTCAACGCATATGCAAACAAGTACATGCTTGTCACCAATCCTTTCATGTCTCGTGGTGCGCGTGCGTAGGCTAGTTCGATGGCTGTGACGTTGGAGAAGCACTCACTAAGGGCGCCAAGAACGTATTGAGGGACTTGAACCCAAACGGAGATTGGTGAGACACCCGTGCCAATTGTGCATTCGGTCGCATAGTAGCCGCATGGTGAAGTTTTGTAGACGTAGTACTGTGTGATAGCACCAACAACAGACGAAAGTGCTGCGAGGGCAAATCCGAATGTGATACGTCTGATTGGGCCGAAATGGATCTTGTACCTTCGCAAAAGTGGATAGATGCCATAGGATATGATTGGAATTGCAACTATGATAGTAAGGGGATTGAAGTTGCCTAAAAGATCGTTGGGCGCTCCATTTGTTGTCATTGATGCTGCTTGCGACGTCTGAATGTTTCCAATGCCGCCATCATTCAAGTTGTAGATAGGAAAGAAGAGAAATATTTGGCAGGCTTCAAGGGTACGACGAACGTCCTCGACAAATCCATCGTTCCACGATATAGGCTTTCCTCTGATCGAAGTGATACCTTGGGCCGCCAGGACAGATGGCTTGGCGGCATCGAACCATCCTTTTCGTCCCAATTTCTTGATGCCAGATTTCCTGAAGCAGATGCCGAGTACGCGAAAGAAATCCCCAAGTTGATTACCTCCTGGGGGTTTCTTGATGGTCTTCTTATATATCGCAAGCAGTAGGATGGGCAACAACAGATAAAGAACTCCTGGTAGAGCATACGCCAGCCAATATCCTACGTCCTTCTCAGAATACGTTGTAGCCACAGCGAAGAAAGCACCAACATTGACCAAGCCGTAGAAGGCTAGGGCTAGTCGCTGCGCGGTAGCTTCGGGGTCTCTGATTACCCGTTCCCCGGTTTTCGGAATCGTCTCAATTATAAGACCATCTTGCGTGTCTTGATCTAGCAGCATGGGGCTGATATTACTTTTGAAAAGTCCTGCCGCATGTGTCACTTATATTTCTTGTATGAGAGTTGAGATGGTAGCTTTACCTGCCCCTATAGCCAAGAGGATAATGCCGACGACAAATGGTCCTAGGCCATTTCCAGCTTGAAGAACCTTTGGGAGTGCCCCAACCACCAAGATCAAATGCGCGATACCAGCCACGGCAACACCAATACAAACAACCTTAAATCTCCCCAAATGTCTATCGGCAAGCCATCCGCTAAATTATGTCAATTACGATGATCGGTGATTCGATGACCAAACTCACCCAAAAATTGGAAGAGCGTAGGCCAAGAATTGAAAGAGCAGGGTTAGAGCTGAAGATACTGATAGGCCTTTATTAAGCGCACCAGGAGTCTCCTGAGATCCTTTAGGAGTCGCGCCGGCCCCATTACCTCCCGCACTATAAAATTTTAAGCTCTTGTATCGAGGTTGATTGTAGCTTACTCACGGGAGAGGAAATTGAACAAAGTTTGAGAAGACACCCTGACATCCATAATACGATGCCCGTTCAGCAAATTCAACTGCACACAAAGCGTACGCACTCCATGGGAATCTTCCTGCTACTCTGCGCAGGGTGAGGCGCTCCTCTTCGGTTGGGCGTTCTATGCCATCGTCGGCATAGAATCTGACTTTATCTGAGTTTGAAGATCTCTCAGGCTTTTCATCCACATTTTGGGGTCTGTATTGATATTCGGGAGCCTTGCTGCTTAACCCAGCCAGATCCTCCGGGCTAGTGGAGATGGCGTCTGCAACAACATTGAAGCGGTTGGCAGCTGTAATTGTGTTAGCACACTTCACATCTGAATAACACACCCGAAGCGTACCCATGTTGTAATACAAGAAACGGTCCTGGTAGGACAATTGAACCTCTTCGACATTCTGAATATTCTGGAAGGTTGGCTCTGACTATATATGGAGGTCTGGACGCCGATCCCCCTGCAGGCTAAATTGAAGTCTTTGGGATGTCAAGTTCGATAAGAACGACGCCACCAGATAACGCCATTGCGTCGGGAGTTGCTTCTCAGCGTATCATTGGGAGGATAGGCTCGCACACGCGGGGATACTGCGCTTTACGGGAGCTCAAAATCTGTGCATACCCTAGTGGCGTGTATGCTCGTATATTAATTCCACATTTACCTTAGGCAAATGATGTGCTCGCCACGATTACCAAAGCGCAGGCCGGACGTTGAATCTGGGGTATTGGTGCTCATTGGTCCTGAGTATCCCCCAATATCATGGATTTGATGCTCTTCCATATAGATTTTGAAGTGAGCAGGACGAGTGTTGTAGACATTTGTATTGCGGATCCAGCATGATCGAGTCAGCTCGAGATTTGTTCTGATTGAAATTCCTGCGCAGATCCATTCCTTGCTGTGGACTTGCAGCGTCGGTGCAACCGTCCATCACCTATCGTAAATTAGGAAGGTGGGAGTTGGAGCGCCGTCGCTAGTGGAAGCTTGTACCCCGGCAGAGGGTTGCCAAGGAAAAGCTTGGAAAAGCTTGTTTCATCATCATCCCTGTGTCTGGCGACATGTGCAGAAGATGTGACCTTCCGAATATAAAAAATGTATACAAAATGTATACAAAAGGAAGGTGAGTTCAAGAGGCGTGTGGTAAGACCACAGCTTTTTGGATGTCGTCTTAAGATCCGGGATGTCGAGTCGAGGAGCGAAGCGATAGCCATCGTCCTAGTCACGTGCTCACATCCTAGTACCCTTCCTTGCTCTAAGTGTCCTTGATAATTTAAGTATATGTAATTCTCAGTCATACTAGGAGTGATGAGGTGCGATATGATTGCTACTTGTCAAATGAAACCAAACGAAGCACAGCATTACCTTTTGTGTCACGTGATGGTTCGTCGAGGTCAAGAGCCTCTCCTTGCTCTATTCCTTGTCTGGTAAATTTAGATGGAGGTCTTGGAGAACAGGCATATTGTGCATCCATGCGACACTAATGGATAGTCCCTATCCTGTTGGAACGGCTCACAAATATAACTGTTGGCCAAGAATTCTCGCAGATGGCGCTGTCGGCCGGACCCGGGGTTTGGGTAAGGATACATGCAGGTAGAAGTCTCTGCATGTGTCCCACCGTCAGGAGATTCCTTGTGTCAATCACTCTCATACTCAAACTAGATCCAAAAGATCTTATTTTCAGACTAAGGTAATACCTAACGCCATCATTGATCATGCCCAATCCCTAATGTAGGCTAACCATCTATATGCCGAGGAACGTCTTCCCTCTCTCGTAAACATAAAAACTAACCGCCGCCATTGGTACAATCTTAACATAACCAATACTCAGCCCAATCCAGAAGCCCATAAAACCCCGCTCCCTGAAGATCATCTTCGCCGTCTCGCCAACATGCAATCGGTGTCCATCGCCTACCGTTCCTCCCACTTGCATCCTTCTCCTAATGACCTCTAATGGATATGCTGAGGTTTGAGATACCAATCCTGCCACTCCACCTGCGAATAACTCTGCCCAAGAACGTAATGGTGCTGGCTTTTCGGCAGGTGAATCGGCGGGCTTGGGAAGAGTTGTGTACTTTGATATCGTCTGGTGCCGTAATACGTCCCCCGCGGTGTCGTGGGTAAGGAAAGACACCCCAGCATAAGGAAGCATACCCATGATGGTTGCCGAAAATCCCCGATAGAAATTCGCCAAGCCAGCTCTCGAAGTAATAACTTGCGCAGCTTGAACAGTGGCTGCTATCGCAATGGGCTCACCGGCCGCCGGCCGAGGTGGAGGAGGGGCTTCATTGTATATTTTCTTGCAAATCTGGGATAGAGAGGATCGACTGTCGCGTTTCGTTTCGAATGCTAATCGTACCCGTATGACTTCTAATGGATAGGTGAAGAACACACTTGTAACTCCTGCCAAGGAACCGGATAGCAATCTTCGAATGGGTGTTTCGTGGGCGTGAGATGGAATGATAACGGATCGGATTTGTTCGTAGGCTAGGAACTTGATTGCTGCGTATGGAAATATACGTAGTATGGTTGCTGAGTGTCCACGAAAGAGCCCTCTTGTTCCATCTTCTTTGTATATATCCTTCATCGCTGTTACAACGCCGAACCATGACCCTGTGTATTTTGCGAATTGAGGATTGCTGGCTTGAAAAAGAATTTTGACTCGGTCGAGGGGTGCTACTACCGTTTTGGCCTATTAACAACTAGTCAATCATCACTCGTGGTATTCAGGACTCGTGAAACATACAGCACTCCCTGCTAAGCCACCTGCTAAGCCTGTCCGCCATATGTAATCCAGACTCTGCTTATGCGGTTTCTTCCCCTTCGGTGTTATCGTGTCATCATCTGTTGGGCAAATTGCAGGCTCTTTCCTGCGAAGATCTCGCGCGGCGTCCATCTCTCGTGATCTGTCCTTGAGCATCTCGGGAGGAGTGACATTGCTGAAGAGGGCCGAGGGCATTCCTTGCCGCCCGACAGGCTCTTATTATGATCTGCAGGCTTGAAGTCTGAAGAGCATTCCTTTTTCTGGGAGTGGATATTGATAGCACAGTACTATTCGAGGGAATCTTTAACGTCGTTGTCGTGCGGCGAGTGAGGTAAGATTGTTGAATTGATTTTACGAGTGGCATTGCCGCGGGACGTCATTTAGCGCATCTCGGTTTGCGGTGGCTCGGCAAACTTTTTGGACATGCGGTTTCCGGCCCGCGGCTGAGTTCTTTTCCTCTCCTTCATAATATGAAAAAGAGAAACGGTCAAAGTTACCCTTTCTGCTGAGTTCAATTTTGCTTCAAGTGAAATTTAACTCTAGCTGGATAACAATATCTCGATCCGCGAAAAGTCAGGGACTTTCACGTGACTTAGATATTGCATAGGTACCTAGACTGCAGGTGAAGTAACAACTAATGGAGAAGTCCCATGCTCGCACCTGTCGTTATCGTAGGAACAAAGCATTCTAATAAGTCTCGGCTTTAGGAACATCTATTATCTTTCCATTTCCTAAGGTCTAAAGCTCAAATTGCTGTTAGCGCTCCAGTACAATTTCAACTAGCAGCACTTTAGCTGCACTTATCTCGACATACTTCACGCTCATGTCAACCTTGAACGTATGATTAATATATTACTTGTGGATTCTTACGTCTCGGGTCTTCGCCTTGCTAAGCATCCAACTTTTTGAATGGAATCAGTGAGCGAAAAACATAGCCGGTTCAGATAGGTTGAGGTGTCTAGCTCGATCATAGCGGTGCAAAGTCTTTCATTAACAAGATGAGACAAGAGACGTCTGGTGGCCTCCAGTATCGCTTCAGCTTTCCTCGATTATTCCCTAATGTGTATAGAGATTTGATGGAGAGGAGCACCTCCTTGGAATGCTTCTGTCAATATT
>Ga0182030_10014642_pt1 | contig 15459 bp, 16 predicted proteins | sample 812S3MmetaG_FD_121299 | JGI IMG/M metagenome (GOLD analysis project Ga0182030, IMG submission 121299) | Permafrost microbial communities from Stordalen Mire, Sweden - 812S3M metaG (Illumina Assembly) | ecosystem: Environmental > Terrestrial > Soil > Wetlands > Permafrost | place: Sweden... | reverse complement strand
GCTCGACGTCGTCGATCCGGCGTTCCGGCGCGCCGGGCGCTTCGACCGCGAAATTTTCGTGGGCCCGCCGGATGCGCCGGGACGGCGCGAGATCCTGGACGTGCAAACGCGCGAAATGCCGCTCACCGACGCGGCCCAAGCATTTCTCGATGAGGTCGCGCGGCGGACGCACGGTTTCGTGGGCGCCGACATCATGGAACTCTGCCGCGACGCCGGTCTCTCCGCGCTACGTCGCGTTGCGCCGAACCTCGGCGACGCGCGCTCCGCGTTCCGGATCCCCACGGATGACGTACGCGTCGACCGCGACGATTTCGAGACGGCGCTCGCGCAAGTCCGGCCGTCGGCGCTGCGCGAGACCCTCATCAGCATTCCGGATGTCGGCTGGGACGACGTCGGCGGCCTTACCGATGCGAAGGAGCGTCTGCGCGAACTCATCGAGTACCCGCTCAATCATCCGGGCGTTCTGGCGGCGGCCGGTCTCGACGGGCATGCCGGGGTTCTGCTACACGGTCCGCCGGGCACCGGGAAGACGCTCCTCGCGAAGGCGATCGCCAAAGAGTGCCACGTCAACTTCATCAGCGTCGATGGTCCCGAACTGTTCACGAAGTGGCTCGGCGAGTCCGAAGAAGCCGTTCGGCATATCTTCCGCATCGCGCGCCAGGTTGCGCCGACGGTCGTGTTCTTCGATCAGATCGATGCGATCGCGCCGGTGCGCGGCGACCACAGCGGCTCGATGACGACGGAGCGCGTCGTGAACCAATTGCTGGCCGAACTCGACGGCATCGGCCAGCAGTCGCGCGTGATCGTCGTCGCTGCGACTAGCCGCATCGATCTGCTCGACCCCTCGTTCCTGCGCCCGGGCCGTTTCGGCGCCCAGCTGCTGGTGGGGCTGCCCGATCGCAGCGCGCGCGCGCAGATCGCCCGCATTCACTTGCGCAAGGCCGCGTTTACCGATCCGGCCGAACTCGAGCGCATCGTCGAAATGCTGGCCGCCGAAACCGGCGGCTATTCCGGCGCGCAGGTCCAGCACGTCTGCGAAGAAGCCAAGCGGATTGCCCTGCGCGACGTAGCATACGCCCATCCAAGCGCTCCGACATTCGATCAGGCTCGCGAGGCGTTGGCCCGCGAGCGTCCCGGAGGTCCCTCCACGCATGACTGAACGCGAACGTACCCGCACCCGCGAACGCGAACCCGGCGAAGAGCGGACGTACGACAAGATGCTCGCGTTCTATCGCGAGCGCGTCGAACGCAACGCGGGCGGTCCGATCGTCGTCCACAAAGATGATCGCGAGGTCGAACTCTCGCGTCAGGGACGGATTCGCTACTACCTCAATCATCAGATTCATAAAGACACGCCGCTGCAGCAGTGGCTCGTCTTCTCACACGAACTGCGCACGCAATCAGGCAAGCATAAACACCAGGGCGGCTTGGTCATCTATGTGATCGAAGGGCGCGGCTACTCGATGGTCGATGGCGAACGGTGGGAATGGGAAGCCGGCGACCTGATGCTCTTACCGTTACGTGCCGAAGGCGTCGAGCACCAGCACTTTAACCTCGATACCGAGAAGCCGTCGACTTGGATCGCGTTCATCAACACACCGATCTCAGAGCATCTCGCGCACGAGATGACGCAAATGCAAGATTCACCGGAGTTTCGCGGATGATACGAACGTTTCTAGCCTTTGCCGCACTTGCCGCCGGACTGACGTCCGTCGCCGGCGCCCAGCAAACGGCGGCACCGCTGCCGACCATCCGCATCGCGATGCCGCCCGTCGATGCCGCCTCGCAAGCCTATTACGCGCAGGCCAAAGGCTTCTTCAAAAAGGCCGGTCTCAATGTCGAGATCCAAACCGTCAGCGGCGGCGCGCCCGTCGCGGCTGCGGTCGTGGGCGGTGCGGCCGATATCGGGCAGTCGAACCTGAGCTCGTTGTGCAGCGCGCACGAACGCGGTATTCCCGTCGTCGCGATTGCCGGCGCGAACCTCTTCGATGCGCGGACCCGCCAGAGCGAACTCATGGTGGCGGCGAACGCTCCGTTTCACGTCGCGCGCGATCTGAACGGGAAGACGATCGGCGTGGCCGGGCTCAAGAACGTCACCGAAGTTGCCTTCGATGCCTGGATGGAAGCGAACGGCGGCGATTGGAAATCGGCGAAGGTCGTCGAGATACCGTTTTCATCGATGGCCGACTCGGTCGCAAGCGGACGCGTCGACGCCGCCATGATGACCGAACCCGAATTGAGCGGCGCGTTGGCCGGTAAACGCCTGCGCATTCTCTCTTCACCGATGGAGGCGATCGCGCGCGAGTTCGTCATCGGCGCGTGGTTCTCGACGGCCGCCTACGCCAAGGCGCACCCCGACATCATCAAAGCGTTCGCAGCGGCGATGGCGATGGCGGCCGATTGGGCCAATCACAATCAGGTCGAGTCGGGCAAGATCCTCGAGACGGCAACCGGCATCGCCGCGGTCGGGACCGCCTCACGGGTGACGTTCGCCAATCGCCTGGATCCCCGCGATATGCAACCGCTCATCGACGCCTCAGCAAAGTACGGTGCGCTTAAAACAACGTTCCCGGCAGCGCAGTTGATGGCGTCCTCGCAATGAACCGCCGCGGCTTCGTCCTTGCGGCGACCGCCGCTACGGCGAGCATGCGTGGGTTGCGCGCCGGCGCGCAGCAACTCCTCAACGTGCGCGTCGCGACGACGCCGATCGACGCCGGCGCGCAGCCGTTCTTCGCGCAGTCGATGGGCTTCTTTCGCTCGGCCGGACTCAACGTCACGATTACGACGATCTCGAACGGCTCGGCAATCGCCGCGGCGGTTGCATCGGGTGCGGTCGACATCGGGCAATCGAACGTCGTTTCGATCGCCACCGCTCACGAGCGCGGCATTCCATTCGGCTTGATCGCTGCGGGGAATCTGGTCGTCTCGCGCGTTCACCAAGCGGCAGCCATCGTACCCAACGGTTCGCCGATCCATACGGCTAAAGATCTGACCGGCAAGACGCTGGCCGTCAACGGTCTGGGGACGATCCCGCACGTCGGCGCCCGGGCCTGGGTCGACCAAAACGGCGGCGACTCAAATGCGGTGAAGTACACCGAGATCCCGTTCACGGCGATGGCGGTAGCGCTGGATGCCGGTCGCATCGACTGCGCGTTCGTTTCCGAGCCCCAACTCGACGACGCACTCGCCTCGAAGCATTTCCGCATCATCGGCTATCCATATGACGCGATCTCCAAAGAATTTCTGCTCGGCGGTTGGTTCACGACCGCCGTTTGGGCGAAGGCCAACCCCGAAGCCGTTCGCGCGTATGCCGCCGCGATGCGCACGACGTCGCGCTGGGCCAACGCAAACCAAACCGCTTCCGGAAAAATTCTTCAAAGCGAGACGGGGATCGTGGTGACGCCGCAGACGACACGCGTGCTGTTCAGCGATAACCTCGATCCAAGCCAGATCCAACCGGTTCTCGACGCGTCGGCGCATTACGGCGTGCTCAAGACGAGCTTCCCCGCCGGCGAGATCATCCTTACCCTATGAAACGCCGTAGCGCGCTCGCGCTCGCGAGCGGTTTTCTCGCTGCGCCGGAAATGCTGGCCGCACAAACGCTGACGCCGCTCAGCGCCGTGGGCGTTCCCGAGGAATCGATTACGCCGGCGCTCTGGGCACTGCAAACGGGCATGTTCCGGCGCGCTGGGCTCGACGTCACGGTTCAGCCGCAGCCCAGCGGCGCGGCGATTGCCGCCGGCATTGCGGGCGGCGCATTCGGGGTTGGAAAGGCGAACATGGTTTCGCTCGTCCAAGCCAAGAGCAAGGGCCTGCCATTCGCACTCGTCGTCGGCGGCGGACTCTACGACGCGAGGAATCCGAACACGGCGCTGGTGGTCAAGAACGATTCGCCGATAAAGACGGCCACCGATCTGAACGGAAAGACCTTCGGCGTTTCTGCCCTCAACGGTATCTACACGCTCTCGACGCGCGCCTGGATGGATGCCCACGGCGCCGACGGCACCTCGCTACGAGAGTTGGAGTTTCCGACCGGCGTGATCGCCGAAGCGTTGCTCGCCGGCCGCATCGACGCGTCGTGTATCGCCGATCCGGAACTCCAGGATGCGCTCGAGTCCGGAAAATTCCGGGTCATCACGCACAACTACGACGCGATCGCCCCGCTGTTCATGTACGCCGGCTGGTTTTGTACGACGGATTTCATCGAGAAGAACCGGCCTGCCGTGATCGCGTTCGCGCGTGCCATGCACGAAGCGGCCATCTACGTCAACGCGCATCCGACCGAAGCCGTGCCGCTGCTCGCAAAGTTCAGCGGCACGGATCCGGCTCGCATCGCGCGGATGCACCACAGCGCTTACGCGACCTCGCTCGATCCCAAATTAATCCAGCCCGTCATCGATATCTGCGCGCGCTACAAGACGATTCCGGCGGCGTTCGACGCGCGCACGATGATCGCAACGGGAATCGGTTGAGCGCCGCCACGACGCTTGGCGACCTCGTCCTCGCCAACCGCATCCTCGCGCAGCAAGGCGTGCTCGACGGCTACGGTCACGTCAGCGCCCGCTCGCCCGACGATCCCGGCCAGTACTTGATCGGCGACCGCACGCCGCCGGGAAACGTCCGCGCGAACAACATCTTTCCGTGGACGCTCGATGACGAGCCGGCCGGGCACGCGCATCCGACGTACACCGAGCGTTTCATCCATGGCCAGATCTACCGCGCCCGGCCCGATGTGGGCGGCATCGTTCACTGTCACGCGCCGGAGTTGATCCCATACGGCGCCGGCGGCATCCCCTTGCGCCCGATCTATCACATGGCCGGCTTTCAGGGTGAAGAGCCGTTGCCGGTGTTTGAGATTCGCGATGAGTTCGGACCTGACACGGACATGCTCATTCGCACGCGCGCGCAAGGCGAGTCGCTCGCCCGTTCGCTCGGCGATCGCCCGATCGTCTTAATGCGCGGTCACGGCGCGACCATTGCGGCATCGTCGGTGCGGCAGGCCGTCTATTTTGCCGTTTATGCCGCCGTGAACGCGCGCATTCTCACCCAAACGCTACTGCTGGGCGGCCGGCCGACATACATCAACGCGAGCGAAGCCCGGAACGTCGCCGACGTGATGCGCGAGGCAAGCCGGACCTGGGATTACCTCGCCGGCCTCATTACACCGTAACCGCCGGTGATCGCAACGCGGGAATAACCGCTTCGCCGAAGAGGCGGCGCGACGAGGTCACCATGTCATCGGGCATCGAGGTGATGTTATGTTGGGTGAGCAGGATGTCGTAGCCGATCAGATCGTGCTGCTTGCGGATCGCTGCGGTTACGGTATCCGGGCTGCCGACGAACGCCAGCCCCTCGCCGACCCAGAAATCGTAGCCGCGCGTGCTCTGCAGATAGATGCGCGCCGTTTCCTTGCGTTCGGCGCTCGCATCCGGCCGCACGGAGTTCGCGAGGTTCACGCCGCGTTGGCCCGCTAGGCCCTCGCGCATGTATGGTTGCGCCTGCTCGAGCGCGAGCGCATCGGTTGCGGCAACGTGCACGTGACGCACGATCATCGTGCGTGGCCGCGGGCCGCCGTGCTGCTTGGCATCCCAGGCCCGCCGGAAATAGGCGAACTTCTCCGCGATAACGGGTTCGACGTCGATGTTCTGCGCGAGATCGAAATTCATTTCCGCGGCATAGTCGAACGACGCATGACTATGCGCTCCCATCCAAATGCGGGGATGCGGTTGCTGATAGGGGCGGGGTTGCGCGATCGCATCTTTGAACGTCCAATAACGTCCCGCGTATGAGAAGGGCTCGCCACGCCAAGCCAGGCGGATGATCTCCATCGCTTCAACGCCCATCTCGCGCCGCTGGGTGAAATCGACATTCCAGGACTCGAACTCCCCAACCGCAACGCCGTACCCTAAACCGAACTCTACCCGCCCGCGGGAAATCTGGTCGAGCGTTGCGATGTCCTGGGCAAGCCGCACGGGATGATGAAACGGCAATTGATACACCATGGCTCCGAGCCGGATCCGTTCCGTTGCTTGGGCGACCGCGGCGAGAAACACATTCGGCGCGGTCACGCCCGGATAGGTCGTACTCTGATGCTCGATGATGAAGTAATAGCCGTAACCGGCGTCTTCTGCATGTCGAACCTTGCGGATGAGCGCCGGGTAATCGACCGCGTCACGGCCGTCCGGCGACCCCGAAAGCGATTCGAAGATCCCACATTCAATCGATGACACAGACGGCTCTCTTCAGCGCGGCGGCTTGACGGCTAGCGGACTGATGATATCCTGCGCCGGAAACGTCTTGTCGATCGCCTTGTATTTCACCGCCGCGTCGATCAGCGGTTGGATATCGCGCGCGCGAAGGTAATCGGCAAATTCCACCCGCGTCATCCGCGCCAGAATGCGTGGATCGACTTTCAAATAGTCGGCGATTAGCGCTTGCGTCTCCGCATGATGCGCGTTGGCGTAGATTGAGGCATCGCGCATGACGGCCGCAAACTGCGTCACGACGTCGGGGTGTGCCGACGCGTATTCCGTCGTCGTAAACCAGACGGTGTTCTCGAATTGTTTGCCAAGGGCATTAAAGATCTGGGCTAGCACGCGCGTTTTTCCGCCGTCGAGCGCGATCGTTAATCCCGGCGTGCCGATTTGTCCGCTATCGATGCGGCCTTCCTCAATCGCGGCGATCGTTGAAGACACCGGCATCTCGATGAACTTCACGGTTCGTGAATCGCCGCCGTTTTGATCGATCCAGGCCATGGCGGCGATCTGATTGAGATCCATCAAGGCCGGCACGGCAAAGGTCTTACCGTCGAGATCGCGGCCCGTCTTGATCGGCGAGTCCTTGCGGACGATTGCCGCCGCATACATGACGTCGCTCGTGATGAGCCCGCTCGGCGCGACGAGCGTGAACGGAATCCCGCGCGCGTGCGCCTGAATGAGCGTAACGAGGCTCGACTGACCGAACTGCGCCGAGCCGCCGACCACCGCGGCCGAGGTCGCCGCCCCGCTCGTAAACCCTTCGAAGTCGACGTTCAAACCGGCTTTGCGAAACAGTCCGGCCTTGATCGCGTAGAGGACGGCCGAACACGTGTCGTTCGTCACCGATGCGAGATGAATGGGCGTCAATTCTTGGGCGGTGGCCGGACGCACCACGCTCGTCATGAGCGCGAGCGCGATCGCGAGGCCCAGCCGGCGCTTCAAACTAGTAACCACCGGGTTCGTAGGCGACGCCGAGCCGGCGCGACCAGTATTCCCATTGACGCTGCGCGGCCGGCAAACGAACGTCCGTCTCATCGCGCAGCGCGCACTCACCGGCGGAGAGTCCGGTGATGTCGCCGCCCAGATTGATGGCATCGAGCAGCGCGCGTGCGTTTTTCGGCAGCGCGGTCGCCATCTTGATCACGTTGATGAGCGTCTTGCCGGCCGCCGCGAAACCGTGGCCGCGCATCAACACCAGCGTGCGATCCTCGAGTTTGCGCGAGAGGCTGCGGCCGTGGTCGACGTTCGTTACGAGCAGGTTCGTATCGCCGAACTCCGTGCGCATGTCCCATACCGGCACCGGGCTCGCACCCATCCCGCTTGCCCCATGGGCGATGGCGATCAGCGGAATGCTGCTGACTCCGAAGGGCAGCACGTCGTCGGCGTGCGAGTGGATCACCGCATGTACGTCAGGGCGAGCTTCGTAGATCGAGCCGTGAATGAAGCGCTCGCGGTAGAGATCCTTTTCCACGATACCCGGGACGTTGCCGGCGAAGTCATGCACGAGGATGTCATCCGCATCGACGATCTCGGGGCTGCGTGAGCGCGACATCAGAAACGATTTCGGATCGTCGGGATTGCGGACGCTGACGTGGCCGTACGCGTCGAGTACTTCTTCGAGCGCGAGGATGTGATTGGCGAGCACGAGCTCGCGCACGATGCGGCTCGCGGAACTAGCGGTAGTCATGACATCTCCTTCAGAACGCGGGTAACGAGGCCACCGAGCCGAGCCACGCCTTCGGCGATACCGCTTTCGGATTGCAACGAATAGTTGAGGCGGATCGTATTGCGAACGTCGCCGTTCGGCGAAAACGCGCCGCCCGGTACGAAGCCGATGCGTTCCTCGAGCAGCGAACGCTCGAGCAGATCGGCGCCGTCCATGCCGGCCGGGAGCGTGACCCAGACGAACATGCCGCCCTCGGGCTTGCTCCAGCTCACGCCGGCCGGCATGTGCGCTGCGAGCGCAGCGAGCATCGCATCGCGCCGTCCGCGATACGGCGGCAGCAGCGTTTGCACGTGTTCGTCAAAGCCCGCGCTCGCGATCCGCAAGACAACCATCTGATTGAGCGTCGCGCTGTGCAGATCGCCGGCTTGTTTGGCGAGCACGACCTTGTGAACGAAATCGCGCGCGGCGCAGATCCAGCCGACGCGCAGACCCGGACAGATCGTCTTCGAAAACGTGCCGCAGTAGATCACTCGGCTGCGCTCGATGCTGCCGCGCTGCGCGACCTCGAGTGCCGCCAGCGAGGTAGGTTTCGGTCCGTCGAAGCGCAACGCTTCATATGCCGCGTCTTCGAGCACCGGAACGTCGAGCTCCGCCGCCAGCTCGAGCAGTTCGCGCCGTTCCGTGCCGGTAAGCGTTTCGCCGGTCGGGTTGGCGAACTCCGGCACGACGTAAGCGAACGCAACGCGACCGCCGTTCTCCGCCGCTCGGCGGCGATACGCCTCGGCCGTGCCGCCGGCGCGGAAGAGCACATCATAGCGCGGCTCGTAGGCGTTGAAGGCCTGGAGCGCGCCGAGGTACGTGGGCTCTTGCACGAGCGCGGTATCACCGGGATGGATGAACAGCTTGGCAATGAAGTCGAGGCCTTGCTGCGAGCCCGACGTGATGACGATGTTGTCGAGATCGCAGGGAACGCCCAGGCGCGTCATATGATCGACGATCCAGCGGCGCAAGGGCGCGTACCCTTCGCTGACCGAGTACTGTAACGACGCCGTTCCCAATTGCGGGTCGGCAAGAATATCGGCATACGCGGCGCGAATCGCGTCCATCGGAAACAAGGCCGGATCGGGGATGCCGCCGGCAAACGAGACGACGTCGGGCCGTTCGAGCAGCTTGAGCAGTTCGCGAATCTCGGATGCGTGCATCCGCGATACGCGACCGGCAAACCATTCGCTCCAATCCACGGCGGGTTCGGGTGCGATCATAGATTAACCGGTATCCGCTCCGCAGTGCACTTTCCTCCGCGCGCCGAACGAAGGATCGCATGCCGTTCGATTTTGAGGTCTCGGATACGATCCCGGCGACACCGCAGCAGATCTACGATGCATGGCTGCACGGTGAGTCGCACTCCGAGATGACCGGCGGCGACGCCGACATCTCACCGACCGTGGGCGCGCCCTTCGAGGCCTGGGACGGCTACATCAACGGCCGGAACGTCGAACTCGTGCCGGGGGTCCGGATCGTTCAGACCTGGCGTACGACGAAGTTCACCGATGCCGATGAAGACTCTCGCATCACCGTCACGTTCAAGCCGGCCGGCAACGGCACGCTCGTGACGGTGCGCCACCAAAACGTTCCGGACGGTCACACCGGTTACCAAAACGGCGGCTGGCAAGAGAACTACTTCGACCCGATGAAGCGCTACTTCAGCAAGCCGTAACGGCGTTAGCTGAGAGCGCCGAGCAATTCGGCTTTGGGGAACTCGACGATGTCGGGCTTCGCACCCCACATGCAAAATGCTTCGGTGTTGAACGGGAACTGCCGCGGTATGTAGGCGGCCTCGTCCTGGATGATCATCACGCCCGACGAGTACTCGTAGATCATCCCGTCGAGGCCTTCGAAGTACAGGAATACCGCACCCGACGACGCATGCCGGCCGGGCCCAAACACGACGCGCACACCGCGTTGCTCGCGCAGAAAATACCACGAACGCATCACGTCGTCGATCGTCTCGACCTGATGGTTGATGTGCTGCACGCCGGCGTACGTGCTGGGAAAGAGTGCGATCGAGTGATGAACTTCGTTGATGCGCAGCAACGGCGCCGTGCCCAGCCAGTCGCTGACGCGGGCGTTGAAGATGCGCGTCCAAAACGCTTCGTCTCGCGGTGCGTCGGTGGTGCGCAAACCGATGTGGCTGAAGCCGGTGATCCCCGCATCGCGGGTCGGGAAATAACGGCGCGTGCCGATCTGCGCGCGCCAAACGATCTCCATCGGGTTGCCGCTCGGATCGACGAACGAAATGAAGTCGGTTACGCGGCGCACTTCACGCTCCGCGGGCGTGCCCGCATGGACCGGATACCCGGCGCGCTCCAGTTCGGCCGCAATCGCCTGCAGATCGGCGTTCTCCGAAACTTCGAAGGCCGTCGCGTGCTGACCCGGATCGCCCTCGACATAGCAGATCGAGTGGTCGCGCACGTCGCTGCGGAAATAGGCCATGCCGCGTTCGCGGCCGGCCGGCTCGAGGCCGAGAATTTTGGTCGCGAAGTTCGTCGCCTCGCTCAGATCGGGTGTCCCGATGCGGACGTAACGAATACTGCGGAGATCGATCATTACGCCGCGTGACCGGTGTCGGCGAACTCTTTCTGGATGTCGAGGAACTGATTCCAGCTCGCGTTGAGCGCGTCGACGACCATCGGGTCGAAGTGCGAGCCCGACGATTTTTGAATCACGCGTAACGCTTCGTCGGTCGTCCACGCGCGCTTGTACGGACGCTTCGAGATCAACGCGTCGAAGACGTCGCCGACGGCGGCGATGCGCGCGGCCAGCGGAATCTGCGTTCCGCGCAAGTGGTCGGGATAACCGGTACCGTCCCAACGTTCGTGATGGCGCAACGCGATCTGCGATGCGAGTTGGAGCACCTTCGACGAACTGCCGACGAGGATGTCGTAGCCGGCGCGCGCGTGCTTCTTCATGATCTCCCACTCATCGGGATTGAGCGGGCCCTCTTTGAGCAGGATGCCGTCGGGCGTGGCGACCTTGCCGATGTCGTGCATCGGCGTCGCGAGGCGCAGCAGGCGCTGATCTTCCGTATCGAGTTCAAGCGTGCGGCCCAGCACTTCGGCATACTTGCCCATGCGCACGATGTGCAGCCCGGTCTCACTATCGCGAAACTCAGCCGCTCGGGTGAGACGGTTGATCGTCTCTTCTTCACGATCGGCGATTTCTTTGGTGGCGCGCGCGACGTCGGCGGCTAACGACGCCGCATAGCTCTCGAGTTTCTTGCGGCTCTCGCGTAATGCGAGTAAATTTTTCACGCGCGAAAGAAACTCGACCGGATCGGCCGGCTTGTTCAGAAAGTCGCTAGCGCCGAGCTCGAGCGCGCGATGGCGGATCTCGCGATCCTTCTCACCGGTGATCATCACCAGCGGCGTCTGCGTCTCGCCGTGCGCTTTATTGTAGGCCTTGACGAACTCGAGTCCGTCCATGCCTTCGGTCGCGCCCATGCGGTAATCGAGGATCACCAGATCGTGTTCTTGTTTGCCGCACCAAACTAACGCTGCATCGGGAGACGTGAACGGCTTGACCTTCACATCACCAATACGCGAAAGAATATGTGCGTAGGCTTTCTGGTTGGTTTCGCTGACGTCGATGATCGCGACTACCATCTCGATCCTTTTGCCGATGCGAAACTGCGGTCGATATACGTGATGGCCCGACGAGACTCTCTGAGCGATGAGGTGGTATAGGGGGTGACTATTCAGCAATGGTCACGCTGACTCTTGGCGGGAGACCTAACCAAGAGGTGTTTCTCGGGCAAAACGATACCCTAGCGAGACCATGATTCATTAGCGTCCCCCCAGTCTATTGACGGCCTGCGCACAACGCGCCTCTCCACTTTGCCGCCTCTTGTGGGAACGTTTACATGGTCCGAACCGCTCAACAACCGCAGAGCGTCTTTCGCTCGTCGGAATTCCGCCGCTACTACGCCGGCCAGGCACTCAGCTACTTAGGCGACGGCCTTCGCACGCTCGTGATCCCACTGCTGGTCTTTCACCTGACCGGCTCGGCGGTGTCACTGGGACTGACCTTTGCGTTCGAGCTATTGCCGTTCGCGCTTTTCAGCTTGCTCGGCGGCTCGCTAGCCGATCGCCTCAACCGCCGCACGCTGATGCTCGCGGCCGACGCCGTCCGCTTCGTGATCATGGCGCTGTTCTGCATCGCCCTCTGGCGCGGCGTCCTGACCTTGCCGCTGCTCTATGCCGGCGTCGTGTTGCTCTCCATTTGCGCCGCGATCTTCCTCGGCGCGCAGGCGTCCAGCATCCCATATCTGCTCGGCAAGGGCCGGGCCAAGGCCGCGGTTGCCGCCCTCGTGGCCACGGAGCAAGGGGTCAACCTCATTGCGCCTCCACTTGGCGGCGCGATCCTAGGTTTGGTGGGCGCGCTGCCGGCGCTGGCGATTAACGCCGCGACCTACCTGACCTCGCAGATCTCCATCGCGTCGGTCCCCTCGTTCGGTCCGGAACGACCGGGCGGCTTTCCGCCGCTGGCGGTCATCGCCCGCGACGTGCGGGCCGGATTCCGGTTCGTCATGGGCGACCGCACGATGCGTACGCTGACGTACTCATCGTGCGCGATGAACGCGGTCGCGATCTTCGGATTCGTCGCCATGATCCCGTTCCTCAAGCACGAATTCGGCGCCGGCGACCAAACCGTCGGCATCGCGTTCGGCTGCTTCTCCCTGGGCTCGGTGGCCGGGTCGCTGATTGCCGGGCGGACGCACTGGCCGTTCGGGCCCGCCCTGGTCGTCGTCTACGTGCTCGACGGGCTCTGCTGGCTTCCGATCATCTGGACGCACTCGCTGATCGTCGCCGTCGGCTCGGTTAGCCTGTGCGCGGCCTGCGGCGCCTACGAGATCACCGCGATCGTCGGCTGGCGCATGCGCGTCATCCCCGAGGACATGATCGGGCGCGTGTTCGGCGTCATCCGGCTGCTCGTGCTGGTCGGCATGGTCCCGGGTTCGATCCTCGGCGGGGTCATCGCGGATCACTGGGGCACGCGCACGGTGATGGCGCTCTCAGGCGTTTTGTTTCTGGTGGGCGCGCTCAGTTTGCTCCGATCCCGCGCGGTACTATCGGAGCGCCGCTAAACCGGGTATGGTTGAAGCGCATGATCGTCTCGATCTCGCGTGAACTCGGCGCCGGCGGTGGAACGCTCGGCGAAGCGTTAGCTCCCGCCCTCGATGCGGCGTTGCTCGACGAGCGCTGGTTCATCGCGCAATTGACGGCGCGCTTCCGATTCACGAGCGACTATCTCGAACGCACGCTCGAGCGGCCGCCGAAGTTCGGCGAAAGCCTGATCCACACGCTGGCCCGGGCGACCGCCATGGTGCCGGGCGCCTCGACCTTGCAAATGCCCGACGAACAAATCATCGACGCCGTGCGCGCGCTCGTTCTCGAGCAGGCCCAAAACGGGCATGTCGTCGTTATCGGTCACGGCGGCGTCAGCATGCTCGGGTGGCGACCGACAAACATTCCGGTGCTCTCGATTCTGCTCCAAGCCGGACGCGAGTGGCGCATCGAGCAACTCGCGCGGCGCTACGGGATCGCGCGTGACGACGCGACCGCCCGCATCAAGACGACCGATGACGCGCGCATTCGCTACCAGCAACACTACTTCAACGCAGACATGTACCACTGCGGGCTCTACGACCTCGTGCTCAACACCGAAGTGCTGGGCCTCGAGAATTCCATCACGCTCGCGACGACTGCAGTGCGCGCCCTGATTCCGGATTATGCCGCGGTCACGTCCGTCGATAGCGCCGCGAAATCCACGTAGGCCGGATGCGTGGACGTCGCGCCGGGCGGCGTGTCGACCGGCCGTAGCAGACGCGCGGTCTGAAAGCCCGCCGTGCGGGCGGCATCGAGTTCTTCCTCGGTGTCGGAGAGAAAGAGCATCTCGTCCGGATGGAACCCGGTGTCCGCAGCGATCTCCGCATACGACGCCGCTTCGCGTTTCGGGCCGGTCGTCGTGTCGAAGTAGCCTTCGAACAACGGCGTGAGATCGCCGGCGAACGTGTGCGCGAAGAGCACTTTCTGCGCGACGATCGAGCCCGACGAATACACGTACAACTCGATCCCCGCGTCATACCACGCCTGCAGCACGGGCGGCACGTCCGGATAGAGATGGCCGAGCAGTCCCGACTGCTCGTAGCCTTCGTGCCAAATCAGGCCCTGCAGCGTCTTGAGCGGCGTCGCCTTGCGGTCTTCGGCGATCCACGCGTGCAAGTGCGCGAGGATGGCGGCGTCGCTCGCATCCGCTTCACCCGCCTCAACGGCGGCTTCGGTCATGGCGTGCGCCACGACCGCTTCGCCGCGATGCGCCGCAACGTACGCGTCGAGATGCGCGTCGGCATACGGGAAGAGCACGTCCCGGACGAAGCTGATGGCGGAGGTCGTCCCCTCGATATCGGTGACGATGGCGCTAGTGGCGATCACTCGTATTTCGGGAAGCGCGCCGCAATCTGCGTTCCGCTGTACTGCGGCACCCAGCCCTCTTGGTTGTTGAACCAGCGAATCGCCGTGAACTCCGGATCCGGCCCCATGTCGAACCAGTGCGGCGTCCCCGCCGGCACGCTGATCAAGTCGCCGCGCACGCAGATCGTCTGATAAACTTTGCCCTTGAGATGCAGATAGAACGCACCCGAACCCTCGACGAAGAAACGCACTTCGTCTTCCGTGTGCGCGTGCTCGTCGAGAAACTTGGCGCGCATCGGCGCCGTGTTGGGCGTACCCTTCGCGAGGCGCAGAACGTCGACCGTGCCGTAGCCGCCGTCGGCCTGCACGCGTTTCACCGAACCGGCGTAGGCCGCGAGAACGCCGGCCGAATCGGCGTCGGCCGCCAGCGCGTGCTCCGCGGTCCAACGCTCGAAGCGCACGCCCACCTCACCGAGCAGACGCGCGATCTCCGCGCCGTCGGTCGTTGCGACCAGCGGTTGGGCGGGGACGTTTTCGTCGTAGACGTTGAGTTTCGATCGCAGCAGGGTCGCGGTAGTCATCGTTGCAGTCTCCGTTCTTCCAGCGTACACGCCAGCAAGAATTCCAGGCCTTCGAGGTGGCGGCGCGCATCGGCCATCGTTGCGCCCCACGCGTAGAGTCCGTGCCCGGCGAGCAAATAGCCGGGAACTGCAGCTGCGCCGTGAAGATGGGCTTCGACGGTTGCGGACAGCGCGACCGTATCTTGATCGTTCGCAAACACCGGCAGATCGACGATGCTCTCGTGCGTTGCGATTCCGGCCAACGCCTTCTGCATCTCGAACCCGCTGAAGCGCACGCGACCGCTCGCCACGTCGGCCCGCGAGAGCACCGTCGCCGCAATCGTATGGACGTGCACCACCGCTCCGATGGATGCGTCGGAGCGGTAGCGCGCGAGATGCAACGGCGTTTCGGCCGACATGCCGGACGGAATCGGTCCGGCTAACGGAACGACCGCGACGTCGGCGGCGCCGATCGCGCCCTTATCGATTCCCGAGCGCGTTACGAG
>Ga0182030_10014641_pt1 | contig 15459 bp, 11 predicted proteins | sample 812S3MmetaG_FD_121299 | JGI IMG/M metagenome (GOLD analysis project Ga0182030, IMG submission 121299) | Permafrost microbial communities from Stordalen Mire, Sweden - 812S3M metaG (Illumina Assembly) | ecosystem: Environmental > Terrestrial > Soil > Wetlands > Permafrost | place: Sweden... | reverse complement strand
TGCAACATACTTTTTCCGTTTCCGGGCAATTGCACAAATAGTGGGGCGGACGCCCTCGTCCGCGGCCGACCCCCTGGTCGGCTTCTCGGTGGTCGCAGGCGACTGATTCTTCACGCACGGGCGGGACGAGGGCGTCCCGGGGCCCAGAGGGCACCCCCCAGGGGGTCCGCCCCACCAATATAGGGCTTTCAGGCCGCCCGTGGGTTTGTGTGCCATGCTCGGCGTTCGGTCAACCGCGAAGGTGGGGTGGACTTCAGCCCGACTTCGGCTTCGCCTACAGCCAGGGAGCGGTGCCGAAGCCCGAAAAACGGCGGCCTGAAAGGCCGCCTGCAGCCAGGATTGGCTGCCACACGAAGCAACATTTACGCCGCGCAGAGTGCCAGGCCTTCGGCGACTTGATCCTCTAGCAGCGGATGCCGGCACGCGCCCACTACGCGCACGGCGGCGAAGGTGCGATCCTCTCCCATCCACGGGCGGGCAGTCGACTTTCGCGCTCCCTCCATCACTCTCTCGGTGAGTTCCGCAGCGCCGGCGTGCGGATACTCCAGCACCACGTCCCGCACCGTTTGTTCGGGCACCGCCTCGCTGAAGATCGCCAGCACGTCGCCGGCTTCGATGGCGGCAGTCTCCTGGCGGTGGACGCCGCGCGTCGACAGTCCCAGGGCGGCGCCGGTCCGCTCCAAGCGCGCGACTGTGCCGTTCAGGCGGATCAGCAGCGGTGGTTCGTGGCCGGCATTGACGTACTCCAACTGGTGCCGGACGGGATCGATACGCGCATAAAACCAGGGCACGCAAAGATCCTGCGGGCCCAGCAGATAGAGGGTGCCGTTGAGTTCCCGCGCGAGCCCCGCCAGGTCGTCACGGCTGCCGGCGGTGAATCCGCGCACCAGGGCTTGCAGACAAGGGACATTAATAGACTGGACGTCGCCGGTAGAAGGCAGGTCGCCGAAGGAAACGGTGAGCCGGCTGCCGTCTTGCGGAAGGAAGTCGTAGAAATTGCCGGTGTGTTCGTAGACACACTGGCAAAACGCGTTGTAGTCGAGTTCGGGGTGCCAGTGAATGTTAGGAAGGGAAAATGTCCTCATGCTTACTTGACGAGAACGGTGGCAATTTCAGCGAAGCGCAAACGAGCTATCGGCGTAAAGAATTGTTAATGGCGTCACGTGCTATTCCGGCACAGCGTGGCGCAAAAGGAACGCTACGGCGCGCGGATCGCCGCCTTCCTGCGCCTGGCGGGCGTGCTGCCACGCCGCTTTGTAATCGCCACGCACCGAATAGATCTCGGCGAGGGCGGTGTGCGCCGGGTTGAAAGCAGGATCCAGTTGCACGCACTGCAACATCAGGGCGAGCGCTTCATCCCCACGGCCCTCCATGCGATAGAGCTCCGCCAGATTGAGGTAGGGGCGCGGATTCTTGGGCTCGCGCGCGATCCACTTGAGCTGCTCGGTCGTCTGTAATTTGGTCTCGGCATCCAGCGCGGGCTGGATGACTTCTTTGCGCCAAAAGCTCAAGGTTGCACCCCTACCAGGATAACCCGCACGTCCATGACATTGGTATTGGTCGGTCCGGTGATCACCAGATCGTCGAGCGGTTGAAAGTAACGATACGAATCGTTGCGGTCCAGATAACTGCGCGCGGCGGGATTGCGGCGCAGGGTATCGCCATCGGCGATGGCGCCGGCCGCGTCGGTGGGGCCGTCGCTGCCATCGGTGCCGGCGCTGAGGACCACCACGTTGCGCAGGCCGGCGATCTCCAGTGCCGCCGCCAGTACGAATTCCTGATTGCGCCCGCCGAGACCGTCGCCGCGCAGAGTCACGGTAGTTTCGCCGCCGGTAACGATGCATGCCGGCGCTTTCACCGGGCGCGACGTGGAGACAATTTCGCGCGCGATGGCGGCATGCATGCGCGCGATCTCGCGGGTCTCGCCCTGAATTTCGCTGGAGAGCACCAGGGTGCGGAATCCCAGGCCGCGCGCGCACTTCGCCGCCGCGTCCAGCGCCAGTCGATTGTTGCCCACCAGCACGTTGCGCACTCCGCGGTTTGACCTTACGGCAAACAACGGGTCGCCCGCTTTGGGCGTTTCCGGCAAGTCGCCGCTCGCACCACGATCGAGCCGCTCACGCACGGAGACAGGCACGCGTTGCAGCAGGTCGAATTTTTGCAGGATGGCAAGAGCGCCGCCGAAGGTGGACGCGTCGGGCGCGGTGGGGCCGGAGCCGATGACGTCGAGATCGTCGCCGATCACGTCGGAGAGCAGCAGCGATTCCACGGCAGCGGGCGCGGCGAGGCGCGCGAGTTGTCCGCCTTTGATGCGCGAAAGATGTTTGCGCACGCAGTTGAATTCGTGGATGGTGGCGCCGCAGGCCAGCAGGAACTGGGTAGTGGCCTGCTTCTCCGCCAGCGTGATGGGCGGGGCCGGCAGCGGCAGCAGTGCCGACGCGCCGCCGGAAATCAGACACAGGACTAGGTCGCCCTCGCCAGCCTGGGCAGCGATTTCGGCGATGCGCGTAGAGCCGGCGACTCCCGGCTCGTCGGGCAGCGGATGGCCGCAGGGATTCAACTCGATGCGCCGCAATTTCGCGGTGCTGCCGTACTTTACGTTGACCAGTCCGGCGGTGATGCGGCGTCCCAGCGCGCGCTCCGCGGCCCGCGCCATGGACGCGCCGGCTTTGCCCGCACCCACCACGTAGATGTGGCGGTAGCGCGAGAAATCGCGGCTGCGCAGATGGCGGAGGACTGCGTCCACCGGGTCAGCCGCGGCCAGCGCAGCGCGAAAAATGGAGAGCGCCTGGCGGCGCAGAAGCCGGCTCATTTGAGTAGGGGGTGCGCCATTATGGTTTGTACGGTGACATGCGGGTCGTCGCTTTCGATGGTGACGCGGAGATCGGCCATGGCGTAGTGTTCGCGCCGGGCATGGTAGAGCGCGGCGAGCTTTTCCGGATCGCGCGCCAGAGGCCGATGGGAAGCCTGCGCCACGCGGTGTTTCACCACCTCCAGCGGGCAGTCCAGCCAGATCGCCATGCCGTTTTCCAGCAGCAGGCCGCGGTTGGCCGGTTGGGCGAAAGCTCCGCCGCCCAACGCCACTACCGCGGGGCGGCCGCGTTCGATCCAGCGGACGTGCTGGGCGAGGACCAAGGCTTCGATGCGCCGGAATTCCTGCTCGCCGCGCGTCTCGAAAATCGACGAGATGCTGGTCTTTTCGGCGGCCTCAATCTCATCGTCGATGTCGAAGAAGCTCCATCCCAGTGCGCCCGCGAGGTGCCGGCCGATGGTGGATTTACCCGAGGCCATAAATCCCACGACGTACAGGCCAGGCGTTCGTTTGAGCCTTATATTCATGCGGTACCGTTCATTCGCGCCATACGCGCTTCCACCAATCGCGGGAACAGCCGGGCCAGCGCTACCAGTGCCCAGCCTGCCTTGGGCGCCAGGATGGTGCGCGCGTCGCGCTCCACGCCCCTGCGGATGGCGTGCGCGCATTCCGCCGCGGTGATGGCCTGGCGGCGGGCGCGGACTACGCTGTCGGGCGGCCGTCCGGTGCGGACGTGCTGCTGGAACCCGGTGGTGACATAGCCGGGACACGCCAGCAAGGTTTTCACGCCATCGGCGCGCAGTTCCATGCGCAGTCCCTCGGTGAGTGCCGTCACGGCGTACTTCGAGGCGCTATAAAGTGTCATCCAGGGCAGCGTGATCTTGCCGCCGATGGAGCTGACGTTGACGATGGTGCCGCTCCTCCGATTGCGCATGTGCGGAGCCACTAGTTGAATCATGCCCAGAAGTGCGAAGAAATTCAACTCCATCAGGTGGCGCGCGTCGTCCAGGGAGGCGCTCCAGGATGGTCCATAGAGACCCACGCCGGCGTTGTTGATCAGTACGTCGATGGCGCCGAATCGTTCGAGGGTGCGCTCTACGGCCTGGCGGCGGGTGGCCTCCAGGGTGAGATCGCCGGCCGTAATGAGGGCCGACGAGCCGCCGGCTCGCGCCAGCCCTTCGGCAGAGCGGGCCGTGAGGGACAGGTGCGCTCCCGATGCCGCGAACTCGGCCGCGCAGGCGGCGCCGATGCCATCTGACGCGCCGGTAATCAGGACGACCTTGCCGTCAAGACGCATCGCGGTGACCGTGTGTGGCAGGCAATCTTGCCTGCAGGCGGCCTTTCAGGCCGCCCGGACGGCTGGACAGCCATTCTCCGCTATTTGGCCGTTCGCTGCGCGCACTCGGGTGACGAGGTGGGGGACGCTTCTTCGGCTTCGTTGCCCCACGGGAGTTCCCCCAAGAGCTCGGGAAATTCGCGGCGTGTCGAGAACGGCCGGCTGAAAGCCGGCCTGCAGGCAGGATTGCCTGCCACACGAGGGACCATGCAAAACGGTCCCACAATGTATCCCGTGTCACTGTGCCAAAAGTGATCATTCGCACGCCATTGCTGCGCAACCCGTTAAAACGTCATAATGTTACCATGCCGTCGCGGCTTCTCCCGCTGTTCCCTCTTCATGTCGTGGTCTTTCCCCGAACTCCTTTGCCGCTGCATGTTTTCGAGGAGCGGTACAAGGAAATGGTCGGCGGGGCCATCCGCGACAACTCCGAATTTGGCGTGGTGCTTGCCAGGGACGACGGCATCGTCAATGCCGGGTGCACGGTGACGGTGGAAAAGCTCGTGCAGATGTACCCCGACGGCCGCATGGATGTCCTGACGCGCGGCCAGCGCCGCTTCGAGATCCAGTCCTTGAACCAGGAGAAGGACTATTTGCAGGCGGAGGTCAGCTACTTCGATGACGAGGACGCCGATATCCCCACGTCTGAACTTCGTGACCAGGCCCTCTCGAATTACCAGACGCTGATGCGACTGCCCGGCGCGAACCCGCGTCCCGATCCGGACCTGGCGGACCGCCAACTCAGCTTCCAACTGGCCCACCATCTGCCCGATCTGGACTTTCTGAGCGCGCTGCTGCGCCACCGGTCGGAATCCGAGCGGCTGAAGCAATTGAACCAGTACCTGGCGATGTACATTCCGCGCCTGCGTACCGTGGAGCGCATGAAAGAACTGGCGCCGACGAACGGACATGGCGGCAAGCCCGCGGGGCTGTAAGCGATGACCTCGCTCAACGACACCGCACCTGAGCCCATGCGGAGCCCGTGGTCGTTCATGGGCTCCCTTTGCCTGCATACCTGGGTGCTGGCGTGGGTGGTGCTGGGGCCGGCGATCCCTTTGGAACGGAACAAATCGCTCTACGAGCGTGAAATCCAGCCGTATGAAAAGCACATCGTCTGGTATAAGCTGAGCGAGCGCCTGCCCGATGTTACACCGCCGGCGGGCAAACACGACGTTCGCCCGTTGCGCGCCAAGGCCAAGTTCGATCAAAACATCGTGGCCGGACCGCGCGACACCGACCGTCCGCCGCAACTGATCTTTGCTCCCGCTCCGGAGATCGCACCCGCGAAGGCGCTGCCCCTGCCCAACATCGTGGCGATCGCGCCCCAGCATCCCCCGGCGCTTCCCTTCACGGCACCACCGGTCAAACCGACCCCACCGCAACGGACTCCCACCCTGCCCGATGCGCCCGACGTGAAAGCCCCGGCGCTTGCCTTGGCGACGCCGCACATCGTGCAGCGATTCACGCCGCCCAAAGCTCCCAAACTGACTCTGCCCTCCGACCCGGCACCGTTGCCCGCCGCGCCGGAAGTGGGCGTTGCGGGGGCCAATCCGAGCGCCACGGTATCGCTACCGCGCCAACCGGAGAAGTTCGTAGCGCCGGCCAGGCGGGCCGCCGCTCAGGAAGGCCCCGCGACGATCGCCGCACCACCGCCGGTACTGGCGGCCAGCGGGTCGATGCCCACCGAGGCTACTCTGGCGATCGCCGGCCTGGATCCCGACAAGTCCACGGAAGTGCCGGCGCCGCCGGGATCGGTCAAGGGCGGATTCTCCGGCGGTCCCAAACCGCAGCCCACCGGCGGGGAGGGAACGCCATCCGGCGCATTGCTGGAAATCCCCAGCCTCACCATTCAGGGAGGCGCCAAGAATCCTCAACCGCCGGTGATGGTGGCCAGAGTCTCGCCAACGTCTCCCGAGGGCCTGGCGGCGGCACTGCACGCCGCGCGCGGAACGGTACCCGCCGGTGGTCCGCCGGTACCCGGCCTCAGGCGAGCCATCGGTATCCCCGATGCGCGCATGCGCGGCCGGCAGGTGTACACCATGGCGGTCCAGATACCCAACCTCACAAGCTATTCGGGAAGCTGGATGGTGTGGTTCGCCAGCCGCGAAGCCGATATCGCCGATGCCGCGGTGGAACTTCATCCACCGTTGCCGCTGCACATGGTAAGCGCCCGCTACATCCACACCGCCGAGGAAGACCACATAGAAGGCAAGGTGCGATTGTGGGGCGTGATCGGCAAGGACGGGCATGTGGGCGAGATCTCGTTGATCCAGCATCTGGATGACCGGCTCGACAAGAGCGCGCAGGAGGCCCTGGGCAAATGGCTGTTCCAGCCAGCGGTGCGCAACGGCGTGCCGATCGAGGTCGATGCCGTGTTCGAAATCCCCTTTAAGCTGCCCCCGAAAACAGTTCGATGACCACACAATTCCTGTTGATCGATGCCGACGATACGCTGTGGGAGAACAATATCTACTTCGAGCGTGCGTTCGATGAGTTTGTGACGTACCTGGACCACTCGGCCATGACTCCGCCAGAAGTGCGGGCGGTGCTCGACGAGATCGAGGCGGCCAACGCCAAGATTCACGGGTATGGATCGCTTAACTTCGGGCGCAATCTCCGCCAGTGCTACGAGCATTTGACGGAACGCGCCGTGTGCCCCGAGGATGTGCGCACCGTCATGGCCTTCGCGGAGCGCATCCTCGAGTGCCCCATGGAGACAATTACAGGTGTTCCTGAGACGTTGGAATACCTGCACACACGCCACGATCTGACGCTCTTTACCAAGGGCAATCCGGAGGAGCAGAAGCTGAAGATCGATCGCTCAGGGCTCGGGCCGTACTTCCGCCACACCGCTATCGTGAAGGAAAAGGACACCGCCGCTTACCGGCGCCTGGTGGAAGAGCGGCGGCTTGACCCGGCGCGCACGTGGATGGTGGGCAACAGTCCCAAGTCGGACATCAATCCTGCGATGGAAGCGGGGCTGAACGCGGTCTTCATTCCCCACGCGCACACCTGGGTGCTGGAGAAGCAGGAGATCCGTCCTGGCGGCGGAAAGCTTCTGGAGTTGGAATCGTTCGCGGAGCTGCGGCAGTATTTTTAGAACAGCGAAGAACGCGGCAGCTAAGGGCGCGCACATCAATAACCTTACAGCAACCGACGTGGCGCAGACTCTCAGTCTGCAGCGCCGAGACTCATCTCGGCGCTTCGAGAGGCTTCCTCCAGAGGGTCGAGAAAGTCTCGACCCGGCAGGCACGAGTGCCTGCGCCACATCGCCACCTCCTGACAATGTGAAGTCATTCTTGCGCGGCAGCTAAGGCTGACGCGGCTGATGACGCTCCCGCGGTCCGATTGGATTCCGGACGGCGGCCAGCGGCTTTCGGTTCTCAAGGCTGGACGTACCGTGTCCACAAGAACAGATACGTGGCCCAGGCATTCATTGCTGCCGGGATTCCAAAAAGGACATGTTCGATCCAGGGCCAGTCCGGGGGGCCGGATTTCTTTTCGCTCTCAGCGATTCCCGCCAATGCCCACGCCATGCTCTTCGAAGGGCTTCGACTGAAACCGCACGAGGTTCTGCCGAAGTGGAACTACACGATCTCACCCAATCATCCAGCCTAATGGCCGGCTATCCGGAATGGTACGACCCGCGTGACGGTGGTACGGCCTTGCCGGACGGTGATGCGCGCCTCGTATTTCCCTGCCTCGAAGGAAGCCTTGAGGAGCGTCGCCAGATAGGGAAATTCGTGTTTCTGTTCTGTTTTAGCACCCATCGTGCTGCTATCCCCTGTGAAGCGGACCTCGTCGTTGAAAATCAGGGTGGAGCGCGCGACGGCGTGTCCGTCGTGCATGATTTCCAGGCTCATCTCCGGCTTACCGCCGTTCAGATCGGGATAGATGATGAAGTAGACCTGCAGGTCGAAATCCTGGTCGGCAGGGAAAACCGGATCGAGCAGGGGAGCCAAGGGTTCTTTTTGATTGAAGCTCAACACCTGGTCGGCGTCGAACCTATCGGAGGATTCGTCCAGTTTCCGCACGAATAGCGCGTCGCTCAGGGCGAGGCCCGGCAGGCTGTCGTTAGCATGAAGCGGCTCACTGGCAGACCCCGACTTGCCTGAAATCACGTCGTCTACGGTCCCCTCGATGGTGTACTGGCCGGCCGGCAATTGGAGCTCACGCATGAGGTATAGGTTGCCGGCGCGGCGCAGACGCAACTTCTTGAGAGGCTCCTTAATGGCGATGTCCTTCCTGGCTTGCCACACCACTTTGCCCTCGGCGTTGCGGACGGTTTCCGAAATGCGGGCTTGCGCCGAGAACTTTCCCGCCCGATCGTCGGTTTGAAACTCGAGGGCGCTCAGGGGGCACTCGACCATCAGCAGCCCGCTCATCGGACCCATATCCGTGACCGCGGACTTCGTTCTGAGCGACTGCGTACGGATGAAGCGCGTGTGGACCGGCAGTCCGCTGGGCGATGGGGCGGCCGCCGCCGTTGGGGCGGCCGCCGGCGCCGGAGGAGCGCTGGCAGGGGCGGAACTCTCGATGGGTGCGACGATGAGAACGTCGTGGTCAAGCGTCTTCGGGTCGCGGACCAGCTCGCCGCCTGTAGCAGTGGCCAGGTTTTGCAGAGGCGCAAAGGTTTCGGCGGATCCCGGCGGGGAAGGGTCCATCACGACGACGTTTACAGAATTCGATCTGCAGAAATCGATCATATGGCTCAACTGGCTCCGGATCGCTTCAGGGCCGCCCTTTACGGATGCCAGAGCTTCGGGCGTCGGGCTCTCCAGGACGACAAGCAGGAGGCGCTTTCCCGGCCGCCGTGCGAGCCCGTAGGTGGCCGTATCGAGAGCATTCAGCACCCTCGACAGCCCAGTTTCGCGAGCGCCGAGGGCAGCATCCCGCAACACTTGTTCGAGATCCTTAGGCGGCATGTTCCCGGTCAGCTGTTGGACGTCGTATGAGCCCCGCCGGAGTTCCACGCTGGCGCCGTCGATCTTCAACCAGTTGTGCAAAGTACCTGCCACGGAATGGACGGCGAGCTCACCTGTCTTCTCGCCAGTCGGACCGAATATCACCACGAGCGAACGATCGTCCGCGCGCGCCTGCCCTGCCGCTAACACGGCGAGCAGCGCAAAAGCAGATAACCACAGTCGGATCCGCATATATATACCCCGCCAGCCGCATCATAGCACCCCACCGTTAGAAAGTCAGACTAAGCCTGCGCGTGCCGTTTGAAGACCGTGACTGTCCGATATATTTCCGTGTTAGACGCAGACTGCGTCGAGCCTGGCAGGAGTGCTTGCCGCACCGATCTTTTGAGCCTCCTGAATTCGACACTCGGATTTGGCTGCAAGGTGGGCGAGAAACCCGTCACCGCTCCGAAGAGATAGTTATAACCCAGCGGACAGCGCAGGTCTCAACCGGGCAGAATGCCTCATGCCACCACCCTCACTGCGTGCCCATAACCGGCACGGATGTCTGACCTTTTGAGTTAGACAGGGTTACAGTTACGGAGTAAAGCGGGCGGGGATCTCCGGTCGATCAACTCCGGCAATGGGGAGCTCGCCGGAACTCCGACAACCGCCGGATCTTATCCCGTTACGGTGACCGTAACCGAATAAGATCCGGCAGTGGTCGGCATCCCACTGTCCAATCCACTGCTGGAAGCGATGGACAGGCCCGGCGGTAACGTCCCGCTCCAACTCCAGGTGTAAGGGTGTTTCCGCCGGCGAGGGCAGTTCCTCCGCCACACCGCAATCGTGAGGCTGAAAAACACTGCCGCATACCTGTGTCACAGGGAAGAGCGCCGGCTCGATCCGGAACGTACGTGGATGGCAGGAAACAGTCCGAAGTCCGGCATCAATCCAGCCATGGAAGCGGGCTTGAACGGCGTCTTCATTCCACACACCCATACCTGAATGCTGGAAAAGCAGGTGATTCGCCCGGAGCCGGGGAAGCCAAGGGCGTTGGAACGACCTGCGGACCCGGAAGCACTCTAAACGATCGGAGAATCGTGGACTGCAACTCGTATATTCAACTGTCGAGATGGAGCCAGGGCCGCAGTCGTAATGTTAGATTGTTCTGATGGTCCACATCGCCAACTCGCTGATCGTACTAGTTTTGTGGATTAATCTGGCCGGCTTGGCTTTGGCCCTGCGCAAGCTTACCGGATCCTGGTCGCTGGTGAGGGTGAGTTCTCCCGTCGCGCTGGTGGCGGCTCTTTTCTTTGTGGAGCATTTTGCCGGGCTCGGGAACCTGAGTTGGCTGTTCCCTTTAGGTACCGCGGTTTCGCTTTGGCTGGTGGTGCGAGAGAGAAGCGTTCTTCGCTCCCGTTGGCGTACCGAGCTGATTTTCCATGGCGCATTCCTCTATGCACTGATGTGGCGCTATGCCTTCCCGGACATCGACGCCAGTTCGGAAAAGATCACGGACCTGACTTTCATCGCCAATTATCTGGGTGGCGGCAGACTGCCGCCGGTCGATCGATGGCTGCCGCCTTTCCGCTTCGAAATGTACTATGCGCTCCAGCATTACGCGGCGGCATTAAGCGGCCGAATTTTCGGTCTCACGCCGGGAATGGCCTACAACCTCGGCTTTTGCACCATGGTAGCGTTGGTGACTACAGCCGCCGGGGCGGCCGCGATGCTGCTGGTTCGCAGGCGTCTGCCGGCGATTCTCCTGACCGCATCGGTCCTGGTGGGCGGGGTGGGAACCGCGCCTGTCATCCGGTTCATCGAACGGTCTCCGGCATTGCATGCCAGCGTGCGTTTCGTCGGGTCCAGCTTCTCTTCGGATTCCGCCACCGGTCCTTTGGGACGATGGCTGCTGGGAGTCAGCCACGTCAACCAGGCCACACCGGATCTTCCGGTAGAGACGTTCTCTTACCTGGTGGGCCTCGGCGACTACCACCCTCCCATGAGCGGATACCTGCTGCTCATGCTGGCCTTGCTGGCTATCGCGCACATCGAGGCAGACTACGCAGTTGGGGCGTCACATGCGCTGTTGGGCGCTTCCGTGCCGTTGATACTGGCCTGCAACACCTGGCAATTTCCTCTTCAACTGGCCTTGGCGGCGGGATATCTTCTTCTACGAACGTTCTCACGGAAGCCCATCGCGTGGAAGGCCGTGGCCGGCGGTTTCACGGCTTCTCTCTTGCTGATGGAGCCTTTTCTCGCTCATTTCGGGTTCGCGTCGGTGGATGCCCGCATGCCCATCCGGATGGTTCTGCCTGCCCAGCATACGCCGCCGATTCTTTGGTTGCTGATCTTCTTTCCCCTGGTTGCATTGCTTGCGTTGCAACTACTCAGCGGGGAAAGATCGCGGGTGACCGTGGGACTCTCCGTCCTGTGGATTGCACTGCTGTTGTTTTCCGAGATTTTCTTCGTCGACGACCTCTACGGAGGCAAGTTTGAACGCTTCAACTCGGCGTTGAAATGGTGGGCCTGGATCTATTCCGGTGGTTTGCTGTCGATCGGGGGCTTCAACCTTCGAGCCCGGTCGCGGGTCTGCCGCTGGGGAACCACCGCCGTTCTGGTGCTCACCTGTTCGTACGGCGGAGAGCTGGCTGCCTATTATTGGTCAACTCCCAAGCCGCACCTTGGCCAATTGGACGGCGCCGCCGCTATCCGCGACGACGCAGGGGAAAGAGTGACGCTCGATCTGCTACGGTACGCGCCGCCAGCCATTGTGCTGCAGCGCATACCGGCCGGAGCGTACACCAGCCAGCCCGCTCTCACGATGTTCGCCGGCCAGACTGCTTTTCTGGGCTGGCCGAGTCACGAAAACGTCTGGCGCGGAAATCGCACTGACATCGAAGCCCGAAGGAACGACGTCGAACGCTTCTATCGTGGCGATTTGCCGGACAGCTCGCGTTGGCTCACGGCTAACGGGATCGGCTACGTGTTGTGGGGGCGGGACGATAACCAGCTTCCCCCCCTTACCTTCGACAGACTGAATGCTTCGATCGGGGACCGGTATATGTGGCGAGGATACTATGAAGCCGGGACCTACCGCGTCGGACTGTGGCAGATCCGCCCGAATCCGGCGCCGTAAATCAGTCACGCAAGGCAGCCCGGCCACGGGTTACAAGAGGCTCGCGAAGTCAGGATCTGCCAACTGCTCCCGCACGCTTACCGCAAGCCCGCAACGAGAATCTTGTTCTCGTTGTGCGGGCAAATCTAACGATGCGCGGCGCACCCTCGCGTGAAGGGCGCGCACATGAATAACCTCACAGCAACCGACGTGGCGTAGACTCTCAGTCTGCAGCGCCGAGACTCATCTCGGCGCTTCGAGAGGTTTCCTCCAGACCAGAGGGTCGAGAAGGGTCTCGACCCGGCAGGCACGAGTGCCTGCGCCACATCGCCACCTCCTGACAATGTGAAGTTATTTTTGCGCGGCAGCTAAGGTGGATTACGGCTGGCAACTAGGCACACTTTCGGCACGGCGGGCGCGAAATCAGCCCGATACGGTAACTAAGGATGTCCGGCTCCGATAATGTTCCACGGAACTTAAAGGAGTTACAGGCCTTATTTACCATTAATGCCGAAAAGAACTCTATTTCTGATCCTTCCGCTGATGTTTCCCAGCGCTTTCTGGGCCCAGACATCCCGGATCGTCGGCACTCCTAATAACAGCCTTCTAGCGAGGCTGCCTGGCAGCACTCATCCGCTAGTTCGTGCGTCCGTGGATCTCGGCCGTGCGCCCGCGAACTTGCCCATGGAGCGGATCCTGCTCCAGCTGGCGAGCGGCCCAGAGCAGGACGCCGCCCTCGATCTGCTTCTGGCGCAACAACAGGACCCGTCCTCGGTGAACTACCACGTGTGGCTCACGCCGGAGCAGTTCGGCGAACGGTTTGGCGCGCTCCGGGAAGAGATTGCCACCATCGCCAGTTGGCTCCAATCCCAAGGATTCCACCTGACGGAGGTGGCGCCCGGCCGGCGGACCATCGAATTCAGCGGCATTGCGGCCCAAGTGGAGACCGCCTTCCATACGCGAATCAATCAGTACGGCTGGCACGGCGAGCGGCACGTTGCCAATGCCGCTGACATTTATATTCCTGCCGCGCTCGCGCCCGCCGTGGCAGGAGTAGCCTCACTAAATAATTTTGGCCCGAGACCGCTTCATCACGTCGTCTCGCGGGCCACGTCACTGATGGATTTGGGCGGCGAATCCCACGCACTGACTCCCTATGACTTTGCCGCCATCTACGGCGTCACCCCGCTGTGGACCGCCGGGTACGACGGCGCCGGGCAGAGCATCGCCATCGTGGGCGAGAGCGATATCGCGTTGAGCGACGTCAGGGGCTTTCGCTCTGTCTTCGGATTGCCCGTAAACGATCCAACCTTCATCGTCAACGGCGCCGATCCCGGCTACCTGCCGGGCGACCAGACGGAGTCGACTCTGGATGTGGAGTGGGCGGGCGCGGTGGCCAAGGGAGCCAGTATCGTCTTTGTTACTTCGGCCGGCACCAACGCCACCGACGGCGTTACGCTCTCGGCCCAGTACATCGTGCAGAACAAGACCGCGCCGGTCATGAGCCTGAGCTACGGTCTCTGTGAGGAGTGGATGGGCTCGGGTAAAAACACTTACTCCGCTCTTTGGCAACAGGCGGCGGCCGAAGGCATCGCCGTCTTCGTGGCCAACGGCGACAGCGGTTCGGCGGGCTGCGACGCGCCAACGTCAAGCGACACCATGCCGGCGAGCCAGGGCTTCGCCGTCAACGGGCTGGCTTCCACGCCGTTTAATGTGGCCGTGGGCGGCACGGAGTTCAACGACGCGACGTCGCCCTCCACATATTGGAACCCGTCAAACAACGTCCAACTGGCCTCAGCCAAGGGGTACATCCCGGAGGTGGTCTGGAACGAAAGCAGCTATACGGCGGGAGGTTCCGGCAACAATCTCTACGCCGGCGGCGGCGGTCCTAGTGCGCTATGGTCCCGCCCCAGTTGGCAAACGGGTTCGGGCGTTCCTAGTGGCAGCATGCGGTTGACTCCAGACGTTTCTCTCACCGCGGCCGGACACGACGGATACGCGATCGAGCTGAACGGCAGCCTGTACATGATGGGCGGCACGTCGGCGTCGGCCCCGTCCTTCGCCGGTCTGATGGCCATCGTCAACCAGTACACCCGCGGCGCCAACGGCAATCCCGCCGCGCGGCTCTATGCGTTAGCGGCGTCCGTGCCTTCGGTCTACCACGACGTCACCGGGGGCTCGAACGCCGTGCCTTGCGAGAGTGGCTCCGCCGGCTGCTCGGCGCACTTGGCGGGCAACAATGTGGGAATGATGAACGGCTACAGCGCTGGAGTAGGCTACGACATGGCCACCGGATTGGGTTCGGTGGACGCCAATGCGTTGGTCACCAACTGGGCGGTAGCGCCGAACATCGTCTCGCTCAGCCCCAACCCGATCGCCGGCTCGCCGGCGAGCCAGAACCTCACGATCGACGGCGCCGGTTTCGTCGGCGACAGTGGGCTGGCAGTCACGGTAGGGAACGTCACATACCGGGGGGCTGCTATCACGCTCGTAAGCAGTTCCCAGTTGGTGGTGAGTATCAATGTGGGTATCGCCGCCCAAAGCCTTCCCGTGAGTGTGACCGTGCTCAATGGCACAACGAGCAATTCCGTTGCCCTGACCGTGACTGCTCCGCCCGAGCCGCCGGCCCTCAGCACCTTGAACCCTTCCCGAATGGCGCCGTCGAACTCCGTCCAGACGTTGACGGTCATGGGAAGCGGCTTTGTGTCGGGCAACGCACTGAACGTGACCGTGGGGGGAACGGCATATTCCGGGGCACAAGTCACATACCTAAGCCCGACCCAACTGGCGGTGAGCGTAAATGTGGGCACGAGTTGCCAACTTCTGCCTGTACAGGTGACCAATCCGAACGGCCAAGCGAGCAATTCCGTCAGCCTGCCAGTTAGTGTTACGCCCGCTGTCGCGGCCGACGTCCAGGCGATCGTCAACCAAAGCCTCGGTATTAGCCCGCCCGGCGATCTGAATCACGACGGTACGGTCAATGTCGTGGACGTTCAGATCGCCGTCGGTGACGTTCTAAATTTCCACTGCACGCAGTAGTTGTACGCCGTCACAATCCGTCCCTTCAGTTTCTAGAAGCCGAGGATCAGATCCAGGCTTGCCCGCACTAAGCCATACGCCGGACCGCCGTGAACGCAGCCCCAATGAGCAGGAGGGCCAGAGCCGCCAGCAGCCAGGGGGAAAGAGTCGGAACGGGAGCCGGTGTCGGAGTCGGAGTCGTAATTGGCGTCGGGGTTGGACCGAGTGGAGTTGGCGTCGGGGTTGGAGTCGGCGTCGGGGTTGGTGT
>Ga0182030_10014638_pt1 | contig 15460 bp, 13 predicted proteins | sample 812S3MmetaG_FD_121299 | JGI IMG/M metagenome (GOLD analysis project Ga0182030, IMG submission 121299) | Permafrost microbial communities from Stordalen Mire, Sweden - 812S3M metaG (Illumina Assembly) | ecosystem: Environmental > Terrestrial > Soil > Wetlands > Permafrost | place: Sweden... | reverse complement strand
GAATGGACGGTGTCGGCGTGGGACATGCTTCTGCCCTCCCTCACGGCGTCGCTAGTTTGCGCAGGATCGCGGCGCGGATCATCGATGGCTTGATCGGCTGGCCCTTCACTTCGGACCAGCAATCGACATCGACCAGGTAACGCGAGCGCAGCAGCATCGCGAGCGCGCTGTAGCGCCGGTTGCTTTCGTCGATGAGCACATCGTCGGGCGGATCGCACCAGTTGCCCTCGATGGTCATCACCTTGCGGAAGCGCGCCATGATCTCCTTGATGCCCGGCGCCATCGGTTGCAGGAACGTCAGGTGGATCGACGACACCGCATGACCTTCTTCCCGCATGCGCTCCACGGTTTCCTCGATCGCACCGCGCGTGCTGCCCCAGCCGACCACCAGCAGATCGCCGTTATCCGGCCCGAAAACCACAGGCGGCCGCAGCGTCTTTTGCAGTGCAGCCAGCTTGCGCGCGCGTGCGTGAATGCTCTGCTGATTGATCTCCGGGTCGTAGGCGACGTGGCTCTGGCCGTCATGCGCCAGGCCGGTCAGCGTGTGCATGCCGCCCGGCTGGCCCGGGATGATGCGCCGCGCCAGCCCCGTCACCGGGTCCCAATTGTACGGCCGCGCGTCGTCTGGAACGGCGCTCTGATCGGCCGGCGGCGCCAGCCAGGTCTCCTGGAATTGCGGCCGCGGGATCGGCTGCTGCGAGCTCGCCAGCGCAGCATCGGTCAGCAGCACCACGACCATGTTGAACGTCTCGGCGATCTTCCGCGCGGTGATCACCGAATAGAAGCAGTCCTCGATCGTTGCCGCTGCCATCACCACTTTCGGCGCATCGCCGTGGCTGCCGAACATCGCGGTCAGCAGGTCGCCCTGTTCCACCTTGGTCGGCTGCCCCGTGCTGGGGCCGCCGCGCTGCACGTTGATGACGACCAGCGGGATCTCGCCCATCACCGCCAGGCCGATCCCCTCCTGCTTCAGCGAATAGCCGGGACCGGAGGTGATGGTGACGGCGCATTTGCTGGCATAGGACGCGCCCAAAGCGAACGCGCAGGCGGCGATCTCGTCTTCCGCCTGGTGCACGATGCCGCCGACCTTCTCGAACACGTCGCTGAGATAATGCGAGACGGAGGTCGCCGGCGTGATCGGATACATGGCGCAGACTTCCATCCCCGAAGCCAGGATGCCCAGCGCCAGCGCGGTATTGCCGTTGACCACGATCTGCGGCTCGGTCGCGCGCACGGCGGGGACGTGGTACTTGAATGCAAGATTGCGTTCCGCCCAGGCATAGCCGGCTTCCAGCAGGCGCACGTTCATATCGACGACATGCTGGTCCTTCTTGCCGAAGATCAGCGCCACCTGTTCCGCGGCAAGCTGCATGTCGAGGCTGTAGATGTTGCACAGCATGCCCAGCGCGAACATGTTCTTGCCGCGCCGCGGATCGGACACGATGCCGCGGCACTCGCGCTCCATCGGCACCTCGTGCACGTCGTAGCCGGCGGCGACGAGCTGGTCGTGGATTTCGATATACGAATCGACGATCGCCTGGTTGCGATCCTCCCGCCACATGCTCTCCAGCAAAATGGTAGCGCCCGGCTTCAACTCGCCCGCGCGCACGCGCCCCAACAACACTTGCTCGTTGAAGGCGATCGCCAGATCGGTTTCGTTGCCGCCATTGGTGATGCGGCGCGTGCCGAAGCGGATGCGGTTACCGGAGGCGCCGGCGACGCTGCGGGCCGGCGGGCGGATCTCGGCGGGGATGATCTCCACCGTCCAAATGCCGTAACCCGAACGTGCGGCGATGGCGCCGAGGCACTGGCCGCAGCGTTGCGCGCCTTCGCCCGAGTCGCTGATCACCTCGACGATATGTTCTGCGAGCGTGGTCACCGTCTTGTCGCGGGCGGGTAGCGGCTCCAGCAGGGTGACGTCGTTCATGGGGTCATCTCGAGGTGGGAGGAAGAAGAAGATTCCCCCTCCCCTTGAGGGAGGGGGTTGGGGGTTGGGGTGCGAAGGCCCGACTGTCCGCGGCATTCGCACCCCTCCCCCCAGCCCCCTCCCTCAAGGGGAGGGGGAGGTTGACGGGGTTCATGCACAACGGATCCGCGCGAAGTTGCGCTCGCTGGCCTGGATGCCGAAGAGCGTCGCGGCGGCGGGGACGCGGCCGGGCTCGCGGATGCCGAGATACGCCTTCATGCTGCGTGCGGCCTTGCGCCCGGCGCCCATCGCCTCGATGACAGTCGCTGCCCCGGTGACGATGTCGCCGCCGGCGTACACACCGGCCATCGACGTCGCCAAGTCGGCGTCGGTCTCGATATAGCCCCGCTTGTTGAGCTTCATGCGCGTGGTCTGGCCGATGATCGGGTTGGCGTTGGTGCCGATGGCGAACACCACCTGGTCGCACACCACCTCATGCTCGCTGCCGGCGATCGGGACCGGGCGAGCGCGGCCGGAGGCGTCGGGTTCGCCCAGCGCCATCGAAATGCAGCGCATGCCGCGCACGTTGCCCTTGTCGTCACCGAGCACTTCGAGTGGCGCGGTCAGCCACTTGAACACCACGCCCTCCTGTTCCGCGTGATGCACTTCCTCGGCGCGCGCGGGGCATTCCGCCTTGCTGCGGCGATACACGCAGGTGACGTTCTCCGCCCCGAGCCGCAGCGACACGCGCATCGCGTCCATCGCGGTATTGCCGGCGCCGACCACGGCGACGTGGCGGCCCAGCGGAATCGGCGTGTCGAACGCGGGGAAATCGCGCGCCCGCATCAGGTTGCAGCGCGTCAGCAACTCGTTTGCCGACAGCACCCCATTCAGCGAATCGCCGGGGATGCCGAGCATGGCCGGATAGCCGGCGCCGGTGCCGATGAACACCGCATCGAACGCCATCTCGTCGATCATCTGCGGGATGGTGAACAGCCGCCCGACCAGCGTGTTGTTTTCGAATTTCACGCCAAGCTTGCGCAGGTTAGCAATTTCGGCGTCGATCACCGCGTTGGGCAGGCGGAAATCGGGGATGCCGTAGCGCAGCACGCCACCCGGTTCGTGGAATGCCTCAAACACCGTGACCGCGCAGCCGGCCTTGGCCATGTCGGCGGCGCAGGCCATGCCGGCCGGACCCGACCCGACAATGCCGACGCGGTGTCCGGTCGGCTCGATATGCGGCAGGTTGGCCCAGCCCTCGGCGATCGCACGATCGCCGATAAAGCGTTCCAGCCGGCCGATCGCCACGGGTTCCAGTGACTCGCCGACCGTGCAGCGGCCCTCGCACTGGGTTTCCTGCGGGCAGACGCGGCCGCACACCGCGGGCAGCAGGTTGGTGCGGCCGATCGCATCGTACGCGCCACGGAAATCCTTCGCGCCGAGGCGGTCGATGAAGCCGGGAATATCGATGCCGACGGGACAGCCGGCGATGCAGACCGGATCCGCACACATCAGGCAGCGCTCGGCCTCGCGCAACGCCTCGGCTTCGGTATAGCCGCAGTTCACTTCAGCAAAATTATGCGCCCGCTCGGCCGGATCCTGTTCGCGAACCGGGGTGCGCTGCTGCGGGATCGTGCGGATTGTCCGTTTCTTCGCCATTACCATTCACCAAGCCATTAGAACTGGAAGCCACAGGGCCATGCGGGCGCTGCCCAAGCCGTCATGGCGGGCGAAGGCCCGCCATCCACGACTGCGCCGCGCGCAGCACCGAAAGTCGTGGATGCCGGCCCCGGCCTTCGCTCGGAGCAAGCTCTTCGTCGGCATGACGGTGACCGTGACGGCGGGCACGATGGAGATGGGGCGTGCAGCCACATGACACGTCACACGGTCGGCTGCAGGCTTGCCATGCGGCAGCTTTCCGACCATCGCTCGGTCGCCGCCTTTTCCTCTTCGGCATAGCGCCGCAGCCGGCGCATCATGTCGTCGAAGTCCACCAAATGGCCGTCGAAATCCGGCCCATCGACGCAGGCGAACTTCACCTCGTCGCCCAGCTTGACGCGGCACCCGCCACACATGCCGGTGCCGTCAACCATGATCGGATTGAGGCTCACCATCGTCTTGATGCCGAGCGGCCGTGTCGTCTCGGCACAGGCCTTCATCATGATCGGCGGACCGATCGCCACGACCTCGTCGATGTCGGCGTGCGCTGCCAGCGCCTGGCGGATGCCGTCGCTGACGAAGCCTTTCAGCCCGGCGGACCCGTCATCGGTGCACAGGATCACCTCGTCGCAGCAGGCGCGGAATTTGTCTTCCCAGAACACCAGCCCCTTGTTGCGGAAGCCCAGGATGCCGATGACGTAGGCGCCGGCTTCCTTGAAGGCGCGCGCCTGCGGATAGATCGGGGCGACGCCCAACCCGCCGCCGACGCACACGACTTTCTGCGCGCCGCCGATATGGGTGGGGATGCCCATCGGCCCTACCAGCGCATGCAAGCGTGTGCCCTCGTGGCAGAGCGCCTGCATTTCCCGCGTGGTCTTGCCGACCGCCTGGATCACCAGCGTGATGGTGCCTCCGACGCGGTCGTAATCGGCGATGGTCAGGGGGATGCGTTCGCCATGCGGGTGCGACATCACAATGACGAACTGGCCGGCACGGGCGGCTTTCGCCATCAGAGGGTGCCGGACCTCGAGCAAATAGGTTACGTCGGAAAAATCCTGTCGGCGGACGATCTCGAACCCGTCGCGTTCTTGGACGTCGTTCATGGTACGCAACCTCAACGCCGGGCTGGGATCGAGGGTGTTGCCAGCCAAACCGGTCGTTGCGGGCCACTAAGCCACAAGCTCGCATTGTGGCATTGATCTGGATCAAGGATGTGGGGAGGGAGCGGGCGCAGCCGTTCCCGCGCGTGATCGGCGTTGTCCGTCCGGGGGGCATGCATGTCCCCAGGGCGCAGGGCCCCGAGGACATGCCAGGCTGCGATCAGTGGCTGGTGTTGGTGCCGTTGTTGGCCGGGGCGGTGTTGTCCGTCGTGCCGTTGTTATTGTTGGTCGTGGTGTTGCTGTTCCCCTGGTTCGTCGGATCGGGGGTATTGGCCGGCATCTGGTTGTTGTTGCTGTAGGTGCTGCCGGTCGTATGGTTGTTTGCGCCGGTATTGTAGTTCTGGTTGCCGTTGGGCTGCGCCGCGGCGGCGGCGTTGTTGTTGTCGTTGGTCTGGCCGGGTTCGTTGGTCGCCTGATTGCTGGCCGAGATGTTCATCGACTGCAGCGTCGCCATGTCGATCTCGCCGCTGGTGTTGAGGCTATGCGCCTGCTGCCACGTGCGCACGCCGCGTTCGGTCATCGGTCCCCAGACGCCGTCCACTCGGCCGCTGTAGTCGTTGTTCTGCTTCAGCGCGGTCTGCACCTTGCGGATCATGCCGGCAGACACCGGGGCGACGGTCCCGCTGGTGCCGGTGGCGGCAGAGGCGGTGGCGGGCGTGCCATAGCTGGCCGGCGGGGTGGCCGCGGTGCTCTGGCTATACTGGCTGCTGCCGTGGCTGTCCTCACCGAACATGGAGCACGCGGGCAGGGCGGTCAGCGCTCCGAGAGCCAGGAGGGCGCTGAGGTTGCGGGGCTTCATCATGAAAATCTCCTTGTGCGTTGCGGGCAGGCGGTAAGGCAGGCGGGATGGGAAGGCCTCCACCCAATAAGGGGCTTGCGGCGGTCCGGTTCCCTCAAGCAACGGAATTTGATCCGGATTCGGGCCGGTCGCGCGCAGGGGCGTGGGCAGTCCGCGCGCATTCCTCCGCGGTTGTTACGCCAGGCGGCAGCGGCGGAGGATGGATCGAGCGCGCAGGGCCTCAGTGCACCGCGATGGCGATCTCGTGGAACAGCCGGGAAGGCAGGCCGCCGCCCATGACGCCGCGCATCGGCCGGTTGTCGTCATTGCCCAGCCAGACGCCGATGATCGTGCCGTCGATGCAGCCGATGAACCAGGCGTCGCGAAAATCCTGGGTGGTGCCGGTCTTGCCCGCCACCTCCCGCCCGGCCACCGCGGCGGGGCGCCCGGTACCGCTGGTCACCACCGCCGCCAGCATCCGGGCCATCATCGCGGCATGCTCCGGATCGATCACGGCCACTGGTGGATGAGCGGCGGCATAGGCTTCCACCCCATAAGGCGTGACGCGATAGCCGTGGTTGAAGAACGGTGCATAGGCTGCCGATAGCTCCAACAGTCCCACCTCGCCGGTCCCCAGCGCCAGCGATGCGTCGTCCGGCAGCTTGTCGGTGATTCCCATGCGCGCCGCCGTGGCCGCCACCACCCGAGGCCCGCCGGCCTGCAACAGCAACCGCACTGCCGCGGTGTTGATCGACTGCGCCAGCGCCTGGGTCAGGGTGACCTCGCCTTCATACCGCCGCTCGAAGTTCTCCGGGCTCCAATGGCCGATATGGATCGGCGCATCCAGCACCGTGGAATCCGGCGTTAGCCCACGCTGCAACGCACTCAACCAGGTGAACGGCTTGAATGCCGAGCCGGGCTGCCGCCGTGCCTCCACCGCCCGATTGAACGAGCCGGACCGATAGTCCCGCCCGCCGACCATGGCACGCACCGCGCCGCTCGCCGCATCGAGGATCACCACGGCGCCCTGCGTCGCGCCCGCTGCTTCCCCCGCCTTGTCCAGCAGCGCCGCCAGCCGGGCCTCCGCCACCGCTTGCAGCCGCGTATCCAGCGTGGTGTGCAGCGTTGCATCGGCGTTCGGCGACAGGTCCTGCGCTGCCTGAGCCGCTGCCCAGTCGGCGAACCAGCCGGCGGCGATGGCTGGCGCCGGCGGAAAGGCGATCGAGGCGGAAGCGGCCTCAGCCTGCGCCTGGGTGATGGCGCCGGTCTCCACCATCGCCGCCAGCACGTCCTTCGTGCGGGCCGTGGCAGCGTCCGGATTGACCCGCGGGTTGAAGCGCGAGGGCGCCCGCGGCAGCCCGGCCAGCACCGCCGCCTGCCACAGCGTCACATGCCGGGCCGAGACGCCGAAATAGATGCGTGCTGCCGCGTCCATCCCCCACGCGCCGGCGCCCAGATAGACCCGGTCCAGATATATCTCCAGAATCTCCTGTTTGGTAAAGTGCTGCTCCAGCCAGATCGTCAGCAGCAGTTCCTGCACCTTGCGGCGCAACGTGCGCGCGTTGGAGAGAAACAGATTCTTCGCAACCTGCTGCGTCAGCGTCGAGCCACCCTGCACCACGTGACCGGCCACCAGGTCGGTCAGCGCGGCGCGTGCCATGCCGATCAGGTCGATGCCGCCGTGGTGCCAGAACCGCCGATCCTCCACCGCCACCACGGCCGCCGGCAGATAGGGTGGGTAGTCGCCCAGCCGCAGCGGCTCCCCCACCACGTCGCCGAAGCTGGCGAAGACGTGGCCGCTGCGGTCTTCGAGGGTCAGGCTGGGCCGGCGGGTGGCATCCAGCGCCGAGTCGGGGCGCGGCAGATCGCGCGCGAACCACAGCAGCACCAGCCCCAGGGCGAGCGTGCCCCAGATCGTCGCGATCACCGCCCAACGGAGCAGACGGAAGCGGCGGCGGGGGGGTGGGGCGGCGGCGAGCGGGGCGGCAGGCGGCGGAGGCGCGGGCCGACCACGCCGCGGCGGCGCCACGGTGGACGATACCAGAGCCGCGCTGCGTAGCGGCGCGCTCCCCTGCGCGCCCCGGGGCGCCGTGCCCTGCGCGCGCCGGGCGCCCCGGGGGCGAGGATCCATGTAGGCAGGGGGGCGGCCCGGGGGGACGGAGCGTGGGGGGCGGGGCATCAGGGCAATTGGTGGAACGCTGACCCTCAAACGAGGACGGGCCACTGTGGGGCACGACAAGCAACCGGGGGAAGCGGGATTTGGCACGGCGAGGGGCGTGACGGTTGCTTTGGCCCGCGGCGTTGCCGCGATGCGACGGCGTCGGCGCGGTCAGACCATCAGCGCCGGCATCCTGGTCTCCGCTGCCGTGGCTGTCGTCGCGCGCCCAGCGGGCCGCTGCTTCGACGCGGCGGGCGCTGCCGCGGTACGCTCTGTATCGATCCGGCGCAACTCGGTATAAATCGCTTCCGCCTGCTCTCTTTGCGGCAGCGCGGTCCAGGCCAACTCCGTGTAGCGGCGTTGCGCCGCCGCCGCCGCCTGCTGAAAATCGTCCATGGCATTCAACCCTTGGTCACGCCGTTGCGGCATTGCCGGGCGGCCTCGTTCCGATCCGAACCGGGCATTGTAACATCGTCCATGTCGCGGTCACGACACAGTCACGTTTGGTTGTGCGCGGCGGGGGATCGGGCTGTGGGCTGCTTGATGGCGGAAGGGACGCCCGCGGCCAGGTAGCCACGTAAGCGTTACGAACGAAGTACCGTTCACGCGCTGCGTCAGCCGGCACTGCGGCCGGCTGCACGGGGGCGATCCTCGCACCGGCGCTGTGGGACGGCATGCCCGCCGGGGGATTCGAACCCCCACGCCTTTCGGCTTCGGATTTTAAGTCCGCAGCGTCTACCATTCCGCCAGGCGGGCACATCCACCCAGTATAGACAGGGCAACGAACAGACGAAATCGTCCGATACGCGGCGGCTGCGACCCTGGCTGGCCGCGCCAGTCGCAGCGTCAGTCACTCGCCGGTCGCAAGGTGCAGCGAAAGGCGATCCCTTGCCGACATCATCCCCCGCACAAACGGGGCCAAATTCCATGGGCCAAATCAAACGGGCCAAATCCGATGGGCCCACTTTCGCCGGGCTGACGACGATCCTGGCCCTCTGTGCCGCCCGGTTACGCGCGGCCGGGCAGCGTGCAAGCGATGTCCAGCGCGCGGCGGATCAGGTTCTCGCTCGCTTCCGGCGTGCGGAACGCCGAATGCGCCGAGAGCGTTACGTTCTCCAGCCGAGTCAATGGATGCCCGGCCGGCAGCGGTTCGGTGGCGAATACGTCCAATGCCGCGTGGCGCAGGCGTCCGTCCTGCAATGCGGCAATCATCGCGGCTTCATCGACAATGCCACCCCGCGCGGTGTTCACCAGGATCGCTCCCGGCCGCATGCGCGCGATCCGTTCCGCGCTCAGCAGCCCGCGCGTCTCGTCGTTCAGCAGTAAGTGCACCGACAGCACCTGGCTCTCCGCCAGCAGCGTGTCGAGATCGACGAACGTGACGCCAGCAGCGGCTTTCGGCGAGCGGTTCCATGCCAGCACGCGCATGCCCGATCCCGCCGCGATGCGCGCCACCTCCGCCGCGATCCCGCCGTAGCCGAGCAAGCCGATCGTCTTGCCGGTCAATTGCGGCCCTTCGGTGCGCAGCCAATTGCCGGCGCGCACCGCCCGGTCCATCCGCGCGATGCTGCGCGTCGCCGCCCACATCAGGGCAATCGCATGTTCCGCCACCGCGGTGTCGCCGTAGCCCTTGATGATGTGCACGGTGATGCCATGCTCGGCGAGTTCCTCCGGATGCATGTAGCTGCGCGCGCCGGTGCCGAGGAAGATGATGTGCTTAAGTCCGGTGCAGCGGCGCATCACCTCGGTGGGCATTTGCGAGTGGTCGTCGAGCACGAAATCATACCCCGCGAGCAGTCCCGGCAACGCTTCGGGATCGACCTGTTCCTGCTCGTTCACCGTCACCGGCGGATCATCGGCGCGCACGACGCGAGCGAATACCTCGGCCAGGTCATCGACAGCGTCCAGGAACAGACCCTTCATGCGCGGCGTCTCCCATTGCAGATGCGGCGAGTCTGCACGGGCAGGGGATGCCGCGGCAAGCGGAGGGTGGCGGCAAGCGGAGGATGCAAGGGGTGCGGATCGGTTTGCAGCCTCGCGTCGGTGGGAAGCCGACACGACGCGGCGCAGCAGCGGTCCCGGCAACCGGCCCGGTCAAATGCGGTGCATCTAACTGTATGTAAAACTACGTACCGGGCCGTACGTCGCAAACCGGATTTTAGGGCCCGGCGGTCAGTCGATACATTGCAGCCGTGATGCGGGTTCCTCCCGAGAGGGGTGCATCCGCCGAGTTGCCCTGCCGTAACGATGATCGGGAGTAATCAGCGCCATGACCCAGCAACTACAGGCCGGTGGTTTCCAGGCGAGTCTGCGCGCCGCACCGACTCCGGAATCCCAGGCACGCTGGCGCCGATGCAAAGACCTTGCTCCCGTGCAACGCGGCGAATCGGAGCGCCTCATGGCGGAATTCATGACGACCAGAAGCATCACGCTCTGCCCCGTTCGATACGCCGTTCCCGTGGAGCAACGCGCGCAGATCGTGCGCGGCCGGCATTGACGCGACGCGAACCTGCCGTTGATCCGAGCAGGTGATACCGGTGTGGCTGGCCGCCTGGGCCGCCCGGCGTCGTTGATGCTGCCGGCTGACCTTTTGATGGATGCCACCGTCCCGCCCGCGCGAGATTGCATCGGCTCCGGAGTTCGGTTGCGTCCGGGGTCTTGGCGCCGCCGGTTATTCATCCTCAAGCGATCACGCTCTAGGCCGCAACCTTCGCCGCCTCGCGCCGCGCGATCACATCCCGCGTCAGCGGCAGCAACGACCGCCCGTACTCGATCGCGTCGTCCAGCGGATCGAAGCCGCGGATCAGGAACGTGGTGACACCAAGCTCATAATAATCCCCCAGCGCCTCGGCGACCTGCTGCGGCGTGCCTACCAGGCTGGTGGTGTTGCCGCGCGCGCCGGTCAGCAGCGCCGCGCCGGTCCATAGCCGTGTGTCCAGCCGCTCGCCTTGCGCCGCCGCTTCCAGCAACCGGCGCGATCCCTCGTTGGCCGGCTCGCGCGAACCCAGCCCGGCCTTCGCGCGCAATTCGGCAATGCGTTGCTTGATATGCTCTGCCCGCTCCCACGCCGCGTCTTCCGTCGCCGCCAGGATCGGCCGCAGCGACAGGCTGAACCGCACCGAACGCCCGTGCTGCGCCGCCGCGGCCCGCACCCGCGCAGTGATCTCCCGCACCTGCGCATGCGTCTCGCCCCATAGCGCATAGACATCGGCATGCCTGCCGGCCACCGCGATCGCCGCATCGGACGCGCCGCCGAAATAGATTGGGATGCGCGGTTGCTGCACGCACCGCACTGCGGTCGAGGCGCCGGCGAAGCGGTAATACGTTCCGGAGTGATCGACCGGTCCCGGTTCCGTCCAGATGCGCTTCAGGATGTGCACGTACTCGTCGGTGCGGGCGTAGCGCTCGTCCTTGTGCAGCGTATCGCCGTCGCGAAACTGATCGACGTCGTCACCGCCGCTGATCACATGCACCGCCGCGCGACCGCCGGTAATCTGGTCCAGCGTGGCGAGTTTCCGCGCCGCCAGGGTCGGTGCGACGAAACCCGGGCGATGTGCCAGCAGGAACCCCAGCCGCTCGGTATGCGCGGCAGCACTCGCGGCGACCAGGAAGCCGTCCGGCGCATCGGAAAAATAGCCGACCAGCACCTTGTCGAAGCCGCCCGCCTCCGCCGCCCGGGCGAAGTCGCGGATATACCCACGGTCAAGCACGACATTCGCCGGTGGATGGATCTCCGAGGCGTGCCGGTGATGGATCATGCCGATGAATTCGACGGTCATGCCGTGGTCTCCTGCTCCCAATAAGCTCAGCGCCGCAGCAGCTGGTCGAGAATCCGCCCCTCGATCCGGGCTGCGGACGGATCGCCGTGGCGCCGCGGACGCGGCAGGTCAACATCGATATCCAGCGCCACCTTACCATCCTTCAGCAGCAGAATGCGATCCGCCAAGGCCACCGCCTCCGACACGTCGTGCGTCACCATGATCGCAGTGAAGCCCTTGTCCTGCCAGACATTGGTGACCAGGTCCTGCATCTCGATGCGGGTCAGCGCGTCCAGCGCGCCGAGTGGTTCGTCCAGCAGCAGCAGCTTCGGATGGCTGACCAGTGCGCGCGCCAGCGCGACGCGCTGCTTCTGCCCGCCCGACAGGACGGCAGGCCAGTGGTGTCCGCGTCCGTCGAGGCCGACTTGCGCCAGCGCATCCTCCGCCTGCCGCCGACGGTCGCGCATCGTGTGCGCACGGGACAGGCCTACTTCGACATTATGCGCGACACGTTGCCAGGGCAGTAGCCGCGGCTCCTGGAACATCAGCCGCACGATGTCTCGCCAGCCTTTTGTCCGTTGGTCAACCACGACGTTGCCCGTGCTCGGCTGATCCAGGTCAGACAGCAATCGCAGCAGGGTTGATTTGCCGCAGCCGCTGCGCCCGACAATCGCGACGAACGCGCCGGCTTCGACGGTCAGATCGATGCCCTGCAACACGCGGTGGGTGCCGAATGTCTTGGTCACGCCGCGCAGCGTGATCGCGGCGCCGGGCGAACTGGCGTGTGTCACAGTGTCGGCCGCACGCTCGAGAACATTGACGGTCATGGCTCAGGCCTTCGCGTAAACGGGGTTCCAGCGGAGCGTCGTGCGCTCCAGCAAACGCGCGACGCTGTCGGCCAGCTTGCCCAGCGCCGCATAGACCAGGATCGAGAATACCACGACGTCCACCTGCATGAACTCGCGCGCATTCATCGCCATGTAGCCGATGCCCGACGAGGCGGAGATCGTCTCCGCCACGATCAGCGTCAGCCACATGATGCCGAGTCCATAGCGCAGGCCGACGAAGATCGCCGGCAGCGCGCCGGGCAGCACCACACGCAGGAACAGCGCGGCTTCCGACATGCCGTAGGCGCGGCCCATCTCCAGCAGATGCGGATCGACCGAGCGCACGCCATGCTGCGTGTTGACATAGATCGGAAAGAACACGCCGAGCGCGACCAGGAAGATCTTTGCCTCCTCGTCGATGCCGAACCACAGGATCACCAGCGGGATCAAGGCGAGATGCGGGATGTTGCGCAGCATCTGCAGTGTGCTGTCGGTCAGCGTGTCGCTGATCGACGACAGCCCGTTGGTCATCCCGAGCACGAAACCGATGCCGCCGCCGATAGCAAATCCGACCAACGCACGCGCGGCGCTGACCTCGATGTTGGTCCAGAGTTCACCGGACCGCGCGAGATGCCAACCGGCCGCCGCGACGGCACTGGGTGCCGGCAGGACATTGGCCTCGATCAAGCCGAACTGCGAACCCGCCTGCCAGGCCAGCAGCACGAGAACAGGGACAAGCCACGGGAGGATGCGATTCATGGTTGGGTCCCAACTATTTCTCTCCCGCTGCGCGGGAGAGGTCGCCGCAAAGCGGCGGGTGAGGGTATCGGGCACGCACAAAGCGAAGCTGGCGCGGGCGAGGGAGAAGCTGCGGAGTGACCCGATCACCCTCACCCGAGGCGCTGCCGTGCCTCGGCCGCTTCCGCAAGCGGGGGAGGCTTCTTCACGCGCCGGCGCGCCAGACCTGTTCGCTGACATTGATCGGGTGCGGGATCAGGCCGAGATTGCTGAACCGGTCTGCGACCTTCTGTTGGATACGAGCGATGCCGGCGTCCACGCGCAGCACGACGAACGGGTCGCGATCCACACCTCGCCGTACCGCGTCCAGCGACATCCCGGTCTCCGCCGCCACTGATGCGGCGATCTCCGCCCGGTGCGACCGTGCCCAGTTGGCGATATTGCTGAACTCATCGACGACTTTCGCGGTTACCTGAGGATTGGCCTCGACATAGCCGCGGCGTCCCATGAAGAACGAGTTTTGCTCCGTGATGTCGGTCCACTTCGCCAGCACACGCACGCCCGGCTTGGTTTCGAACAGCGCGTAATAGGGATCCCAGATCGTCCAGGCATCGATGCCACCGCGTTCGAACGCTGCACCGGCATCCGCGGGACCAAGATAAATCGGTTGAACCTCGCTGTAGCTGAGCCCGGCCTTCTCCAGCGCGGCGAGGGTCAGATTGTGCGCGCTGGACCCGCGGCCGAACGCGATTTTCTTGCCCTTCAGGTCGTGCAGTGTCTGCAACGTCGAGCCGGGTGGCACCAGGATCGCCTGGCCACCGGAGCGCTGTGCGGCGATGTAAAGCAAGTCGCCATGTGCGGCCTGGGCGAACACCGGCGGCGTGTCGCCGACGGCGCCAATATCGATGGCGTTGACGCGCATGGCTTCCAACATCGGCGGACCGAACTGGAATTCGATCCATTGCACGTCCACCCCGAGCGGACTCAGCAGCGTTTCCAGGCTGCGCTTCTGCTTTGCGGCCAGCAGAATCGGCTCGCCCTTCTGGAAGCCGACGCGCAACGTCTTTCCCGGCGCCGCGATGGCGCGCGTTGCCGCCCTGCCGATGGCCAATCCCGACAGCGTGGCAAGCAATGTCCGTCGTCTGATCATTCGTATTGCTCCCATTGTGCCATAAGGCGCGATGTGGCCTGCGATCATTGAGCCGACTCCTTTGCCGGATCGCGAGGTCCTCGCATATTCCTATCTCTATGATAGGAATAGTGTGCAATTAGGCGGCGCCGAGTCAATCAAAAAAATCATCGCGACAGCGGAGACATACCGCCGGCCCGGGCTTGCGCGGTGCTAACCGGCGGGCGTTACCAGGCGCAGCGGTACACCGGGCGACGGCAGGTCGCGGTGCGCTTCGCATGTGCGTCGATGCGATGCGACACCATGCTGGCGTGCATCTCGGCCGGATTCCCGCCGTCAGCGATGCACAAAGTTCCCTAGGCGACCCGGCGCAGCGCGGGGGCGGTTGGCGTTGCTTCCGGCGCGGCGAGGGTCCCGGTCAGATAGAGGCGGCGTGCCAGCCGCTGCACATCGGCGAGTGTTGGCCAGATCGTCTGGTCAAGTTCCTCGAGGCGCATATTGGTGGCGATGAAGCGATAGCCTCGGTCGAGGCGAATCGCGGCGCCGACGAATACGCCATCGATATCGATCGTATGGGACTGCAGCATGGCTCATGCTCCGGATGCAGGATCAGTTTGATGCCTGAAGGTCATGGGGGAGTGGACTTGGACCGGCGTCGCAGCGACATCGCGGTCGCGCAGCACGAGTACAACGCATGAGTGGCAGGCTCGGTGGTAGGGCCAGGATCGGCGCCCACCGGTTGCGCCGATGTGCGGCATCCGGCGCGGTGGCGAAGGCAGTTGCGGCGGCGAAGGCAGCGCGCTGCGGCGTCGGTACGGCGGCCATGACGACCTCGTTGGTGATCGCGGGCGGGCCGATGGGTGGCCCGGACGAGTAAGAGAGCATTTTTCTCCGACAATGCAATATGGGCATGGAAAAAAGATTCATATTCTATGAATTGGTAATTCCGGGAACAGCAAAGGCAGATGCCCGGCAGACTGAGAGATGCAAACCGGCCCCCTCCGCGAACCCGGCGTCACCCGAACGGCTCGTTGCCCGCAGCACCGTGGTCCTGCAGAGCGTCAGCCTTGGAGTTGGCAGAGCGTCAACCTTGGAATTGGCCGAGCGTCAACCGCGGAATTGGCCGAGCGTCAGTCGCGCCGGTTCAGGCAGCCCGCGTCGCGGCGCGCTTGCGTCCCGCAACCACTGGCTTGCGCTTCGGTTTCGAAGCCCCGCTCACCATGCTCGCCAGCGAGCGATTCTCCAGCACGGCAGCGACCGCATCGCGGGTCTCACGCATCAGCGGTTGCAGACGACAGGACTTCATGTCCACGCAATCCGCGCACGGGCGGAACCGGGTCACGCTGG
>Ga0182030_10014637_pt1 | contig 15462 bp, 17 predicted proteins | sample 812S3MmetaG_FD_121299 | JGI IMG/M metagenome (GOLD analysis project Ga0182030, IMG submission 121299) | Permafrost microbial communities from Stordalen Mire, Sweden - 812S3M metaG (Illumina Assembly) | ecosystem: Environmental > Terrestrial > Soil > Wetlands > Permafrost | place: Sweden... | reverse complement strand
GCAACGGGGACTGGCCCGCAAGAATAAGGGGGGCAAGAACCGCCGCAAGGCCCGCAAGGAAGTAGCGAAGACGCATGTTCGCGTTGCCAACCTTCGACGCGAGCATCACCACCAAACTGCTTTGAAACTGGTCCGTCGCTATGGGTTTATCGCGGTCGAAAGCCTGAGCATCAAGAACATGCTCGGGAACGATCGGTTGGCCCGTGCGATCAGCGATGTTGCATGGGGCAACTTCCTGCTGACGCTCCGATCCAAGGCCGAAAGTGCCGGGGTCGCATTCGTGGAAGTCAACGCACGGGGAACCTCGCAGGAATGTTCGGTGTGCGGATCGGTCGTGAAGAAAGACCTGTCCCAACGCTGGCACTCCTGCGAATGCGGGTGTTCCCTGGATCGAGACGAGAACGCGGCGAGGAACATCCTTGCTCGCGGTCTACAGGCTTGGACGAAGCCTGCGGGGCTTAACGTAGCGGGTTGCCGCAAGCGTGCTCCGAGAAGCCGTCGGCTTCAGCCGACGGAGTAGTCACCAGATCCGATGATTAACGTTAATCAGGCAATTAGCTCAGCCAGGTAGAGCGTCTCGTTTACACCGAGATTGTCGGCTGTTCGAATCAGCCATTGCCTACTGCCAGCACATAGTGCTGGCAAATTGAGCACCAAGTTCAAGCTGAGTGCTTAAGTTGATCAAGAGTTAGACACAGTATACGTTCGAATCGTATCTCGGGCTCTTTCTTATTACGTAAGGCTGTGGTGGCCGCGACGTAATGAGAATCAAAACGGATGTCTATTATTTTTACGAAAGGTGGACTAGCCCCCGCCAAGCGTTTAATAGACACCCGTTTTATTATGCCCGAGTAGCCCAACTGGAAGAGGCATCTACTCTCATCAAGATCAAGTTATTGCTCAAAGCTAAATCCTGGTGCGGTTAGCTAATCGACCCCGATGGTATCCTGTCGGAATATGTGAGTGCGATTCTCACGCCCCGCTCTTATCATGTGCGCACTAACTATGCGGGGCTCGTCTAATAGAAAGACGTTTCGACTCTTTAAGTTAAAACCATCGCAACAGGAAGAATGTAGCTAACCTGGAGTTTATCTCACCTACTAGGGCGCTGACAGATAAGGGTATTCTGTCAGCGCCCGCCTTTTTTGGAGGTAGCCTTGGGAACGCTCGCACAGGCGGTTGCCGTATTGAAAGGCAAGCGCACCAACATTGACAAGAACCGCACAGCGCTATACCATCAACTCCAGATATCCGCGCTATGGACTGGTTTTCGGAAGTCGTACGACAAGCTTATCGACTCGGCACCGGAGCTGCAGCCGGAAGAGAAAAATGTCCAAGCCAATGTGATCGATGAACTCCAGAAGTTCAAGGACAACGTCGTCCCGATGCTGGACTTGGCAGTCGAGATCGATGATGCCAACCAGGATACCGGCGAGGATATAATCGTCAATGGTAAACCGGTTTGCCTACAACTATCCGTACCGAGTATCAATCTGCTAGTGAAGCAGTTCGAGGATTTCCATACATACCTCGGCAAACTACCAAGTCTGGATACAGCCAAGGATTGGACGGCGGCGGGCAAGATCTATGAAGGTCCAGCCCAAACCAAGATTCACACCACGAAGGTGACTGAATACATTACCACAGTTGCGCCAACCAAGGAACATCCAGCCCAGGTTGCGCAGCAGAGTAGGGATGTGCCACAGTACCGGTCCAACAGCCGTGACTTCTCCGGTGGCATTCCGATCGAGCTTCGTGACGAATTGCAGCAGCGATGCATTGCGGTGCTCGATGCGCTCAAAATGGCACGAGCACAGGCCAATACGACCAAGACGACGCCTCGACCGGTCGTAGGACAAATTTTCGATTACATCTTGGCACCAATTGCCAAGTAATGTAATATTGGAATATCTGAGCCGTACGTTCTGGGTTATCTTTTGGTGATACTAACCAGAACAACTCTTTTGCTCAGATTAACATTGCGGATGGGGAGGTCCTCAACTAGCCCTCATAAGGCTGGCTCGCATGTTCAATTCGTGCATCCGCAACTTCTGGAACGACTGTTTGGATTATCGACTACGAATCCGGTTACTGGGGCGAAAGTTCCAGCCCGAAGAAATCTTCCAAGCTATTTACTTTTCCAGATACAATGTCACGTTCGTCTAGTGGTAGGACAAAGGGCTACACGCCCTTAAATGCAGCATCGAAAACTGCACGTGGCTTCTAGAGTCGAAATGATTTGGGTTATCACAATCCTTTGAAGACTGTTAAGACCCCCAGATCAATTCTCTTACTCTGGTACTTTAGCGTCATCGTTCACTGGCTAGGATCTGGGGCCTTCAACCCCAAGAAGTGGGTGGAAGCCCACTGGCGCTATTTTCGGATCGTTCCGTCAAGGTTATCACTTTCAATGATCGCCCCTTGACATTATCCACTTATCCGAAAATTAAGTAACCATCTTTCGCCAAAATGCCCCCAGGATCTGGCCTCTGTGAAAGGAGACAGGAAAGCCTGGGGGTATTTTGTTTTCCGTTTGAACCCTGTACTCAAATGGAGGCATGATGCACAATCGCAAACGCCAGCAGCAGGCCAAAGCAGCCGCACCCGAACCACAGGATCGACGGGCCGTGCTGAAGGATATCGAACTTCTTCGCCACGCGCACAAGCATATCGATCCGCTGGCAAGATTCCAATTCATTTTGCCTGATGGAAAACGATATGAGACTACTGGTGCAGAGCTCATTCAAGCAGCAGATCATGCTGTGGCGATGGTCGATGCCGTAGTAATCAAAGACGAGAGGAGTATATTGAAGGCGGCTGCTAATATACTCTTTGAACCGGAACTCAGGGAGATAACTGAGCTGGCGTAACGGCACACCTCTTTAGTACATCGTTACACTACGTGGGGTCTGTATACACGACACACTTTCACCGGTCCTAGTGGCTGTACTGGAAGGAGTCGGTCAACTAGCTCATGCTAGTTGAAGGAGTTATACAGAGTCGGCTAGTAAGTAACTTGCTAGTAACCGCTGCAGCAAGGATAACAAGTTACTACTGCTGATAGAATGTTCGACTCGTTCTCTCCACTGTTTTTCATTTCTCATTAGGAGCAAGTCAATGCTTCCACCACGTATACGCGAATTTGTTCTGCGTCAGGGTATAGTTTTATACTCGCACGCGCCAAATGTTACATATAAGGTAGGATGTGAGCTTATAGCTCGATTCCTTAACTCTGTTCTTGCCGACTCGCTGATTGAACCGATAACCGGTCATGATATATGGACCGCACATCCTGATGGTGAGCTTTACTACATCCCGGCAAACTACGAAGCTGCATTTCGCTGGTTCTGTGCGATGCGCGCGTTACCAAAACCGGGTGATTAACGTTAACCACTTACTTTAACTGGAGTAAGATATGTCCAGAGGTATGTTATGCGTGGTAGTTAGCCGGCTGGTCTGTATGACGCTGTGCTGCGTCTGGATGTGCTACGCGGTTATCAAAATCGTAACGAATCCAGCAAATCAGGCTGCTGTTAAGCAGATTATTGAGTCGGTACAGCCTACACCTAAACCACAGGTGGTTAAGGTGGAAATGATTCCATCTAAAACCAGAGCTGAGATGGATCGTGAGATCCAGGAATATTTTGATCAGCTCGACAAAAACGAGCATGCTCGGATACGTATTCCGATTACGTCCGAGGATATCAAGAAAGCCGAGCAGGCCGTCCCGCTTCGTCCTGTGCCCGAACCTAGTACTCCAAAGGAGTATCAGGAATCACTGAAAAAATTCGGTCCCCCAAAAGAAGCGCCGTCGAGTGAAGCGGCATTAGCCAAGAAGTATCTCGACTCACTAGGCGTCGGGCCTGGCAAAGGATGCTTACTATCACCTGCGCAGGTCAAACAGCTTAGGGATGAAGTGAAAGCAGCAGAGACAGCCTCACAAAAGGCGAAACTAACCTGCTGCAAGTGCGAGTCAGTATGTACTTGTCAGAAGTGCGCTTGCGCTCATCCGCAGCATACCGACTTACTACCTCCGAAGCCTTGAACTTCAAATCCACGAAAGGAAACCAATGCGAAGGTGCATATTTGTGCTGGCGTCGATGACAGCATTCGGTGTCATGCTGGGCGACATCGCTCACAACGTGGTTGCGTCGGCAACCCAGGGCCAGCGAGTGGTGTTGCCGCCCGATGACCTGGACTATGCAATGTGGGAGTACATTTTCGGAGAAACCCCGCAAGCACAGAGCTGGTTTTGCTGCATCGGCGGAGCATCGGAAGAGACCGCGATCAAGGTCTCTGTCACCAAGCCGCAGTGGACCGCCTCATTTGTGGCCAGCGGCATCAACTGCGACGGAACCGGCACGATCGGCTGTGACTTTTATTTCACCGCGAACTTCACCGGAACCGGAACCGCGAATCTCGGAAACAAGTGGGTCACTGGCCCGTTTGGAACGTCATTCACCGCATGCGACCCACTGGGGACGTACGGCAAAGTCACCGCGACATGCTCCGCGATGGGAGTGCAGCCAGGGCCTTACGAAGGCACCGTAATCCTCTGGCAGGAGTGCGCCTCGAGCGGGCGAAGCATTGAAGTCACCACATATGAGAACGTAGCGGCAAGCGTGCCGACACACTGAAACACCGGCCAGTCCTAGGCCAACTCCGTCTCATTACCGTGGATTTCAAATACACGAAAGGTGCAGCGTATGGAACGTGACAGGTGGGAAGCCGCACAACTTCGGGTTGCTGACGAGGAGCTACCGGAGTTGGAAGGTCGCCTTACGCGCCTTCGGTCTTTTCTGAAAAGCAAAACGTTCACGCAGCTCGACAGCACTGATCAGGCGCTCCTGGTCGATCAGGAAGCGGCCATGACGCTGGTGGTTGAGGTGTTGCAAAAACGAATCGCACACTGGGAATCCAAGTGAAGTCCTCCTCCCAGGGGCCGCAGTAGTGGGTATAGACGCTGCTCTCACGGTTCCTAATACCCACTACTGTTTTAGTTCTGGCACGGTAGCCCAACTGGAAGAGGCGTATGCCTTAGGAGCATAAAAGTGTGGATTCGAATTCCACCCGTGCCACTGGCCGGTCTGAAGGATGGCGATTTACAAACATCTGAACCTAGCAGGTGATACGTAGTCCCAAATACGTTCGCCACCATTATTCCTGGCCTAATCATGTACAGCAAAAGAAGCATCATCACGTAGATGTACATCTACAGAAAGCGAGGAAAACATGGCTGACCCCCAAAAGGAAATGGGTTTCACGAGCCGAATGAAAGATTTCTTCGGCTACCGTCTTGGAAATACAATGACTGATTTCTTCGCAGAAATCAAGGCGCTCTCATACGAGGATAAGTGCTGGTTCTGGGATGAGTTCAACAAACAGGGTATGCCTACTACCAAGCCCAGCATGACACCCGCGAAATAGGCTGGAATCTAGGTGGGTGAGTAGCTCAGTTGGTAGAGCGCGAGATAAAAAATACGGATGTCGAATCTTACCTGCTTGCAGGTCGTAGATATTCGTTACCAAGCATCTCGTGGTCGTCCGTTCGAACCGGACCTCATCCGCTTCAGTAGTTAACAAGTGTTCCATCGCTGCAACTTAGCGATAGCACTTTTGGTTGATAGAAAGTACTTTTATGGTATCTCCTTACACAAAGTATTACTCAACGCGTTCAACTCCACAAACACAACAGATCCCCGGAAAGAAGATGGTAAAGAATGCGGCAGGTGGCTACGTCTTCGACATCGGCGATTGGGCACACCTTCGTCGATTCCTCGTACTAGGGATCGAAAACGGTACGTACTACGCCTCCGAACAATCGCACACCATCAAGAATGCTGAATGCGTACGACGGTGCCTTGAAGCAGATCCGATCCGCACGGTCAACGAGATCGTTGCGATTAGTGAAGCAGCGCGCGCTCCAAAGAACGACGCTGCGGTCTTTGCTCTCGCCATGGTTGCCGGTCTGGCCAACCTAGAGGGCAAACGGGCAGCCTTTGCTGCACTTCCACGGGTTTGTCGGATAGGTACGCATTTGTTCCAGTTCGCTGCGGCTGTCAAAAACTTTCGCGGCTATGGGCGCATGCTACGTGACGCTATCGGTTCTTGGTATACCTCGAAAACGCCGCGTGATTTGGCTTTTCAGGTAAGCAAGTACCAGCAACGTGAGGGGTGGAGCAACCGCGATCTATTGCGGCTGAGTCATCCCCAGACGGATGACCCTGTACAGCAAGCTATTCTACGGTGGGTAGTCACTGGTATGGACGGTCTTGATGCGCGGACCGTTACATCCAAGAATGGCACTGCGCGCACTTATCCGTCTGTTCGAGAGAATATACCACGATTCTTGCTTGCAGTTGAAGAAGCAAAGACTGCGGATACGCGTGGTATCGTTCGGCTGATTCGTGAAGATCGTTTGCCTCGCGAGTGCATCCCTACACAACACCTAAACAGTGTCGAAGTTTGGGAAGCACTGCTTGAACATATGCCGCCAGGTGCAATGATCCGAAACCTCGGTAAGATGAGCAGTATCGGATTAGTTGCGCCAATGTCGGAAGGCGCTCGTTTGGTTATCGCTAAGCTCAGCGATACTGAATATCTTCGCCAAGCTCGTGTACATCCGATAGCTATTCTCCTAGCGCGGCATATATATGATCAAGGCCACGGCGATAAAGGTAAACTGACTTGGAATCCGGTTCGGAACGTCTGTGACGCGTTGGACCGTGCTTTCGTTCCAGCCTTTGGTAATATCGAACCTACTGGTACGCGTAGACTAGTTGCACTGGATGTCAGCGCATCGATGGGTGGGGGTAGCGTGGCAGGTACATCGCTCACACCACGCGAAGCAGCTTGTGCTATGGCAATGGTAACAGTTCGCACTGAACCAAATTACTATATCCATGGTTTTACAACATCGTTCGTTAATATTCCAATCGGTGCAACAACGAGTCTGAGTGACGCGATGCGCATCACAGCGGCACTGCCGATGGGCGGTACGGATTGTTCGCTACCTATGCGGCATGCGCTAGCTAATCGAATTCCGGTGGATATGTTCGAAATCTATACAGATAACGAAACATGGGCCGGGGGTACGCACGCGTGTCAAGCGCTTCGGGCCTATCGCGATTCAATGGGAATCGACGCCCGATTTGCAGTAATTGGTATGACCGCGACAAGTAGTAGTATCGCGGACCCATCCGATCCAAAAACGTTGGATGTTGTAGGTTTTGATACTGCTACGCCACAAATACTAGCAGACTTTGGTGCAGGTCGTATCTGAAAATGATTGAGTTTCCGCGCATCGTATCGCGGTAAACATTTTGATCACAGGTCTAAGCAAATGGCATCGAGAATTGAACGGGTGATTGGAAATTTGAAAGCCGCATTGGTTGAGTGGAATGAACTCATCTCACCAGCAATAATACCTAGCAGCCAAGATCGGGCTGTAAATGAAATCATCGAAGCGATTTTGACGTTCGATCCTCAATATCGCGAGCAAGCCATCAAAATGGCTCTTTTATTCAAAGGTGTCGATGTTAGCGATGCCGTGAAGAAATACAGCGCCAAGACTATGACGCGTATACCGTTCGCATTGGTTGTACCTACAACCTCGTCCAATGGGCATAACTATCCGGTCAATACGCCTACGGCACTAATATCGGATACTAGTGCGCGCAGTTTACGTGCCGATGGTTCGTTGGGCAACGATGCGCCGAACACGCTTAGTATATATCGTGCTGCAACCGCTGCTGAAGCCGGAGCATTTTGGGATACATTCTTCCAAGCGCTCGAAACGAAGTTTCTGACACCAGAACGGCGAACTGAATTGGAGGCAGCTGCTCCCGTGGCTGCGAAGTAAATTTGAGTTTACTGATGTACTAGGCTGCGATATAACGCGGCAAAATAACTTATCAGTAAAGCAGAACTCAATGGCACTGACAATTACACTACGGGAGTTTTTATCCCGTTGGGCAGACTGGTCGTATTACTGCAATATAGAGACGTTTACTGGGCTATGTGTAAGCAACAGCCCTCTACGCGAAGTGCTCGCTAGTACGATCAATTCAAACATTACACCAGCTACGCTGGATCAGCTGATAAGGTTAATCCCAACTACTTGGTTGATACCCGATGGCGCTGCTAATCGAGAAGTACAGATCGGCTCGCTAGTGCGGTTACAAGCCTGGGATAAGTATAGTGGTCAACCTGCCTTAGTTGTTTACTCCAATCGGGTCAATGGAGTATTACGATTCAAAGGTATGATGATGGACGGTAAGGTACCTGATATTTGGTTACCGGTCACGACTGGTGCAGATGCCTTGCTTACTGCCGGTACACCTGAATTCAATCGTTTCTATACGACGTTTTTGGGTGGAGTGTTGTCTAACAATATGGATAAAACACTAGCGGAAATACTAGTGCTTGGGGCAACATCATCGAGCACGGCTACAGAAACTGCGCTGCTTGCCGAAGTAACACCCGAGATGCGGGCAAAGCAGCTGGCAAAAATATCTTTTGGTATGGGTTGTCAAAAGCTGCATGTGGCCCAGTTATTTAAGGCATTAGGTGAACCCGATCCAAAGCCGTATTTAGACACGCAGGACTTTGAGTATACTGCGCATGATCTACGATTCGGCAACATGGTCGTATTAAATGACTCACCAGATCAGGTGCGTATGATCTGCTGGGTAGGAAAGAAGTCGGCGGACAGTTCTGATTGTAAATGTATGGATTCTTCTTTCTATACATCGCCGGCATGGATAACTATCGATAAAACCACAGCACGGGCGGCGACACCAGCCGAAGCTGTTGTTTTTCTTACAGCGCTAGTGACTACTTTGCTAGCGAAGTTTGCCAGTATCCCGAATGCTGGTAGTGATGCTTCTGTGAGTGCTTCTGTGAGTGCTGCTGCGTAGGTAGCATGTTTACTTAGTAGGCCCTACGTCCTATTTTGCATCGTTTCAGTCTTGCTTTCTTCGAAAGGAACTCTCTCTATGTCATCGCTTACACAGACAAGTCGATTGAGCCAATTGCCGGCTGCGCTATTAAGTCTTATCAATGGCGCTCCGGTCGCGGTTACGGCTGTCACTGCACCCAGGCCACATGCGCTGGACGCCTACCTCGCCACACACAGCGAATGGGGCGGCTTGCTAGGGCTTGCGCCTCGCGTTAGCACCGCTACGAAGGACGCGCTCGTACGCGAGCTGGGTATTCCAGTTGCTCCGGTGCCTCCGCCGGCTCCAGTCGCGCCGGTATCAGGCGGTGCTCCCGCCTATCGGCTCGTTTCGCCCACAACGGGTCGGTATCCTTCCTACCCGGTCGGGGAGGCTGTGTTGCTGATCCGCGCGATCAATGTCGGCTTAAAGTCCGACTTGACCGTAGGTCCGGAAGTCCCGGCGCTGGATATTCCGCGCGGTACACGCGACGCCACGCTTGCGGAAGTGACGAGGCTGCTGACGGGCTGGGGCGAAGAACTCGTCGCCGACCTGGCTGACGTTACACTGGCGGAAGGGCTTGAACAATGGGTCGCTGCCAATTTCGCTTCGGCTGGTAGCGCACCGAGTGACCTAACCTTCGATATCGCCGCTGTGGCCAGAGCATTCGGGAAACCCGAGCTCGCTTCAATTCTCGGAACACTGCTCGGCAAGGGACCGGCGACTTCGTCGGCTGCAGTAAGTACTACCATCAAGCCCGGCGTTGTGGTCATTCCTCAGCGCAGCCAGGGTATCTTTGTAGCGGGTCAGCCCATTTTGGTGGTGAGTTACGAAGATACGAGGGGCCGTTTGGTCCTGGTCAATAACACCATTACCTGGGCGCAGCCTGGTTACGAACGCTACGCTACTGTAGCCAGCGCCGAGGAGCATCGTACTCATCTGACCCGCGTTTTTGGCGGTATCTTAGGGGTACGCTGATAGCACATCTCCGTCCGAATCATATCTCCGCACTAGAGTATTGCGGTAGTGACTGATCTTCTGGACTTTGGAAATGGCTTTTGGAACTACTACCGTAGGTATGCTCCTAACTCGCTGGGCAGCATGGAACGCTGCCCAGCTACCAATTACATTTAGGGCGGGTCTTTCGCTAAGTAAAGAAACAAAAGAGATTGCCGCGACTATAAAGCAGTTCAGCGGTAGTTATCAGCCATATGTTGCCAAGATAATGGCTATTGTTGCTAAACGTGCTGGTATCGAGGATGCTGATGCACTGGTCAGTATGGATGGAATATCTGCTGTACGCAACGCTCCGCGGTGGCTAGCACCGCTCATAATCCGTAACAACAACAGGCATAATTATGGTACTAATCAAGTAACATGTCTGATTACTGCGGCAAATCAGAACAGTGTGCAGCGCGGTATAGTATACAATACTGGTGCTGTAGGTAATGAGCTGCCGCATGAAACAGCGGATTATGCCGTACCAACGGAAGCACAATTTACCGAACAGATGTTGACTTGGCTACGTATTTATACGGACGACACGTCAATCAATTTGACGACCACCTTGGATGATCTAATCACACGGTGGATACGCAACAACCTTGATGACTTACCTGCCGTCGCTAACCCGACGAAGAAAGAAAACAGGGAATTGAAAGCGGCGCGTGAAGCGACTAAACAGTTAGGATGTCAATCCGACGCTGCACTCAAACTACTTGAGACGTTCGAGCCTGAGACGAAAAGCGCTACTGCGGCTGTAACTACAAAACCACGGCGTACTGGTATTAGGGCTCGTATCGGCCAGATACACATCTACAAGCATGTAACGATGATGGCTGTGCAATTAAGCCATTCGGACGCTGCACTATATGTACGGGCCGATGGCCGTACAGATTATCAGTACCTACTCGCACCGGCGTACAAATCTGAAGCGCTGGCGTATTTAACCAGTACGTTCGACGACATTATCCGTACAATTGGCGGATTGGATGAGGAGAAACTCATGAAGAAGTCGACAAGCAAGACAGCGAAGACCGAGAAGACCCAGACAGCGAAGAGCGTAAAGGCTCCAGCTGCGAAAAAGAGTAGGGCAACGAAAGCGAAGAAAACTGCGTCTAGCAAGTAACCCTCCGCGCCGGCTATCGGTTACGGTAGCATAAGAAGAGCCACTCTCATTGAGTAGCTCTTCTTTTAGCTATCAGTGATGATTAACAGCTACAATAAGAATAGTATATAGCTTTCTAGTTGCTAACTATGGAATATAAGAATGCCATCTAATTGGACTAATAACGTTACATTTGTAAGTGACGGCGAACCGGTAGATAGTAGCGTTACCAACACCGCGCCAATTGCAATAGATGGTAATACGCGTTATCTACGCGATCGGCTAGATTCAGCACAGCTTGGTACAAGTGTGGTGGCTGTAGAGGTTACGGCATCGCCCTTAGTTCAACTCGGGCAGCCGGTATTTTTTAATACCACAACCCAACAATTTGAGCAAGCTAAAGCAGCGGTAACGTACGATAGTGCCACCGGTACATGTATAATGGCACCGTCTGCAGACTGTCTTGGTGTCTGTCTCTACCAACATTCTTCTACTTTGATTGATGTACTTTTAGCGGGAAGCCAGCCGCTTAATGTAAGTGCCGCTGTCACAGGTACAGTAACACCAGGTCGTTATTATCTGAGTTCAGCTACGCCGGGTATGTTGGTACAACAAGCTCCAGCAGTATCTGTACCTGTACTATTCCTTGATTCGGATGGTAATGTATATGTCAATCCAGCGCCGCGAGATTTTCTATCCGAGCATGTTCACTATTCATTTGAACTTTATTGTCTCCCTGCTGGAACTACATCACCCCCCGAAGCAGGTTCTGTACATGTAATTACTGCGGACAATATATCCCTACCAGGTTGGCTGAACGCTAATAATACTATTTTTAATGGACTAGCGCCAGTTGGTGCAGCTTTTGGCTATAACCTAGCACAACATCCACAATTGAATGCTGTATGGCCCCCTATACCAGTAGCATCTGCGCATTTATTTTTAGATACTGGGCAGGGTTTGGGTGCATCCTTAGTGCCATTGGGTCTGTTAGGTGGTATGGCTGTTTTGGATCAGAACGGTATTTGGTGGATGAGTAATTGTTACGGGCGCGTTCCGTGGCCTACTAGTTATAACTCTGATGCCCCGCCATCGCCACCTAGTGCTGATACAGCACCACCAACATGTCCACCGCAAGAGTTTATGTCGTTACTTCTGTCTTATGGTGTAGATATTTATGCATCTAAAGGTGGCGTAGTTACATCCTTAATATCTCAAACGCCGTGGCTAACAGTAACAAATCCAACTGGTGGCGCAGCTACAGCAGGTGCACTTGCGCTAAATGGCAATCTCGATTTAGCTGTTAATGCTAGTGACGTTGCGGGTAGTGAAGTATTAAAGACTTTTGTAAGCGGGCAATTTAATAAGGGCTTTGTAACAGAAGGGATTCAACTTAGCGGCACAGGATTGGTAGCGACAGCTACGCAAACAAGTACCCTCAACGCGGCCCCGCTATATCAAGGTGTAGTTACGCTTGGTACTAATCCCACACCAGCAAATGCTGAGTTAGGCGCTTATATAGTACGTGAGTCTAGTACCGATGACCGAGTTTATTACAATGTGCCATTTCTAGTATTTCCAAATGGTCAATCGTCCGCACTGTATCTGACATACAATGTACCCGCAGCAGGTCTTAATAACTCACCTACATTAGCATTGAATCTATGGTTGATGGGTTTAGCTACTGGAACGTTACCGGCACTGACAGTAACATATCGAAGGCTAGCTATGCCCTCCGCAGGTGCTCAAGTCGTATTAGCTACAACCGATACAGTTATGACTATTAATACTAATGTCGCGATTACGGCTTATAGTTATGTACTTGTGAGTGGGACAGCGTTTACTGTAGCGCCAGGAGATGTTGTACTGGTTTCAATAGTACGTGCTATTGGCGATGGTTATAGTGGAGATGTTGGACTATTACGTTATAGTGCTACACTATCAGGAATTACAGCCTAATGGGTGTTGAAGTAGTTAATAGATCCTGGCTCTCTCAAAACCTAACTAGAAATTACCCACTCACAGAGTGGGCGCCTAGATGGGATAATACTAATTCATTTCAGATTAGTAATGATCTACTCGTCGAATTGTACTTCCCTACAGGCCCAGGAATATCTATAGATCCAGGAAGATTCTATATTTCATCAGTTGCAGTTTTTGCAACAGGTATATCTATTTCGGTTGGCTATGCTGACGGTACTGGCTTAGTCGAGACTGTAGCTATAGCTACGGTGGCCACGTCGGCAGTTAATGAATTTACACCTATTCCTCTATACGGTATAAATACATTCACTGGTTCAGTAGGTAAACTGGTTATAGGTAAACTAGATGGAACATATGCACAAGGCGCAGGGCAATATGTGTTTACACAGGCTGCTACATCATTAGATGTTGATTGTATACGTCCGCAGTTGTCAGGAATTGCGTCTATAACTGTTATGAATAATAATGGAGTAGGTGTTCCGCTAACTGGTCAGATACAACTCAATATGGGATCTAATTTCTCTATCGGTATGCTAGAAGCTGGAACGTTACAGTTTAATGCAATTCAAGGTGCTGGCTTGACTGCTCCTTGTAGTTGTGCGGGTTTACCTGTTACAGCTACACCTATTACCAGTATTAATGGTGTTACCGTTACAAATGGTGCAGCTACAATTGTAGGTGATGCTTGTTTAAATGTGACAACAAAAGGAAATGGTTTACAGCTTCAAGATAGCTGTTCATCACCATGCTGCGGTTGTACTGAATTACAGACGCTGCAACAGAACATAGATTACATATTAGATCAACTAAGATCTATGCGTGATTTTCAAAATAGGCTACAAAATGCAGTTTCAAGTTTAAATAATGTTGCTCTTGCTAGCAGTATAAGCTCTAGTGGCTGTACAACCTGCAGCTGATTAACGTTAATTCGAGGAGATCTAAATTGGCGAATACATTCTATGTTTCAGGTAAGGCCCGAATAATCGGTGGTACAATTGCAGGTGGTACCGGATTAGCTACTAATCTGCTTACCGATACTATCAAGATGATTCTGCTGACCAGTAGTTATACACCTAGCTACTCACATAATCTAATAAGCGATGTATCATCGAATGAAGTTGTCAGCGGTGGTGGCTATACAACTGGCGGAGTTACATTGGCTGGTAAGACAATCTCTACTGAGACTACAAATAGCCCACCGCGCGCATTCTTTAATGCTAATACTGTAACCTGGTCGAGCTCAACTATAACTGCCGCATATGCTGTTGTGTATAAGTACACCGGAGGAAGTTACGGCTCGGAAACGTTAGTGGGTTGTTATGACTTGGGTGGGTCTCATTCCAGCAGCTCTGGAAATTTTAGTATACAACCTGATGCAACCGACGGTTTCCTATATCTCTAAAGGATTTATATCAAATGCCAGTAGAATCGATTCAAGAAATAGATGCAGAACTGCTGAAGTTACAAACAGAGCGTGATGCAATTGTTAAACAATTACATGATCTACACAAGCGACGGGATGCATTGGTAAATGCAGAGCACGTCGCACACGTTGTCGCTGAACTAACACCAGAACAACGAGATATTCTGCTAAACGTAGCTAGTCTGAAGACGACTACTGATGCTGCAACAGCAAGCGTCCACACACCGGCTGGTCCGGTAACACAACTAGGTCCTGTATTAAAGCCGTAGTACACTGCTAGCATCTTCTGCCATGTAATACAGTGCTGATAGCTAAAAAAGAGCGCCCATGCGGCGCTCTTTTTGTAAGAAATGCTTATACAGTTTTCTTACAGTGGTCGCACCCACGGGAGACGTGGTGCGCGCTCCTCGAAGTCCTTGACCATGGCTTCGAGGGACGACGGTTGTCCATTCACACGCGGCGATGCTATTATACTTGCCGCGTGGTTGGTGCCGAAGCACCCGCCCATGGCGTGCTTCAGGCCGACAGAACGCTCCAGGGCGCGACAGCTATCGCACGGCGTAGATGTCATCGCACTTTCATAATGTAGGACGTCGGATTGCCCTGGGTATATAAGCTCGCCCAGAGCATAACACGTGCACGCCAAGAGCCAAAGCGTACCCAATTTAACCAGCACGTCCACGGTAATACGCAGCATAGTAACCCCCTAAAGTGTTAAACTAGGTTTAGTGGCTAGCTAAGAGCCAGCACCACCTTCACATACACATGACGTGTAATACACGTTAATTAAGGTTAGCAAAATGGCTGATGCGATCATAAATATAGCCCCGCTTAGCTCTGCTGGGCCTTTCGCATACGATAATTTTCTAACCGGCGTGGCGGGTTCTGGACTACCTACAGACACACCACAACTCAACGGGCCATGGTCATATCATTCAAGTATGCCGGGTACTGCAACATTTACTAATACTAACCCCGTTCGAGTTAGACCAGCACGAGCCATTACTGGTACG
>Ga0182030_10014636_pt1 | contig 15462 bp, 14 predicted proteins | sample 812S3MmetaG_FD_121299 | JGI IMG/M metagenome (GOLD analysis project Ga0182030, IMG submission 121299) | Permafrost microbial communities from Stordalen Mire, Sweden - 812S3M metaG (Illumina Assembly) | ecosystem: Environmental > Terrestrial > Soil > Wetlands > Permafrost | place: Sweden... | reverse complement strand
GGGCCTGACTTTTATTTCTCAACCCCACTGTACCTTATGTGGCCTACCCTTTGATTTTGAGGTGGAGGGAGACTTACTGTGCGCGGCTTGTTTGGATCACCCGCCAGCATACGAGCATATGCGCAGTGCCGTTGTGTATAACGATGTCAGTCGCCATTTAGTGCTTTGTTTCAAACATGGGGATATGCTGCAAATATCGAAATTGCTGTCCCGGTGGATGACTACGGCAGGACATGACTTACTTAAATCGGCAGATCTTATCGTGCCCGTGCCCCTGCATCCCATGCGCTTGTTTTGGAGGCAGTATAATCAGGCAGCTGTACTTTCTAACCAGATTTCTACTTTATCAGGGGTTCCCCGCCATAACGAGGCCCTTGTTCGCTCTCGCTATACACCCTCCCAAGGAAAGCGCACCTACGAGGAAAGAGTGAAGAACGTAAAATCAGCGATCGCTGTTAATCCAACTTACGGGAAGCTCATAAAGGGAAAACAGGTGCTGCTGATTGACGACGTCTTTACCACCGGTGCTACGGTGGAAGAGTGTTGCCGGGCTTTAATGAAGGGAGGCGCCAAATCGGTAGACATCCTCACCTTTGCCCGAGTTGTGAAAGGCAGAGTTTAACTGAGTAAAATAACTGCATCCTAACCAATTCTTAACCTCTATCTGATTATATAAGAAAGACATCCACAACTAACCCGCTGGGACAAAGAGGGAATGTTTTTCGTCATTGGCGCCATCGTCGTCTTTGTATGCGTCTTCGGTGGTTACGCAGCCAACGATGGGCATCTGCACGTTCTATGGCAGCCTTTCGAGCTGATTATCATCTTTGGCGCCGCAATAGGTGCATTCATTATTGGCACGCCCAAGAATGTGCTGTTTAAAACACCCAAAGCTCTTAAGGACATGTTGGGTGGCTCACCCTATAACAAGGCGAACTTCCTTGAGTTGCTGACCGCGCTATATGCCATTTTCAAGCTTGCCAAAACCAAGGGCATGTTGGCCTTGGAAACCCATACGGAAAATCCTCACGAGAGTGAGCTGTTTAACTCTTTCGAGCACTTTCACAAGCAACATCATGCGCTGGAATTCTTGTGCGACTACTTACGCATGATCACCCTTGGTAGCGATAATCCTCATCAGATGGAAGATCTGATGAACGAAGAACTGGATGTTCACCACAACGAGTCCCACAAGCAATCCCACGCCATACAAACCATGGCCGATGGTATGCCGGCTTTGGGTATCGTTGCGGCGGTGTTAGGTGTGATTCACACCATGGGATCCATCACCGAGCCCCCCGAAGTATTGGGACACCTAATTGGCGGTGCTTTAGTGGGTACATTTTTGGGCGTATTTCTTTCCTATGGATTTATTGCGCCGATGGCCAGCTCTATGCAAGGGGTGTATGACGAAGAGGCCAAATATCTTGATTGTATCAAGGTTGCCATATTGGCTTACCTAAATGGCTATGCCCCAGCTATTTGCATTGAGTTTGCCCGCAAATCTATCATCCCTGACCTGCGACCCAGCTTTATTGAAGTAGAAGAAGCGGTCTCAACTCTTCCTACCTTTAAGTAGGGACGAGCTCATGGCCAATGAAAACCGTCCCATCATTATCAAAAAAGTTAAAAAAGTCGTTGGCGGCGGCCATCACGGTGGCGCATGGAAGGTGGCTTATGCGGATTTCGTGACGGCGATGATGGCGTTCTTTTTGTTGATGTGGCTGCTGAATGCCACGTCTGAGGAGCAAAAGCGTGGCATTTCTAATTATTTCGGCCCCGTAGGCATGTCCAAAGCTGCATCTGGCAGCGGCGGTTTATTGGGCGGTCAAAGCGTGGCAACCGATGGCTCATTTGAAGACTCTAAAGCTTCACCTGCGGTCACCATGTTAGCACCACAAACCAATGCAGGAGAGGCTAAATCCGAAGGCGAGGAGACGGCCCAGAAAGGTCAAGTGGCAGCAACGGATGCAGCCAAGATCGCTCAAGCCAATCAAGTCTCAGCCCAGAAAGACGACGAAGCAAGAAAAGCCACATCTGCGGAGCAGGACAAGAAGAACTTCGCTGAAGCAGAAAAACAAATTCTTCAAGAAATTCAAAAAACACCGGAACTTGCAGCGCTGAAAGATAACCTAGTAATGGATCAAACCCCTGAAGGCCTTAGGATTCAGATTGTAGATCAGGATAAAAAATCCATGTTCCCATCAGGCGAAAAGAAAATGTATGACCATACAAAAAAACTGCTCGCCTCAATCGCTAACGTGATTAAAAAGCTGCCCAACAAAATATCGATCACTGGCCACACGGACGACAAACCCTATAATAATGGAGCAGACTACACGAACTGGGAACTATCCGCCGATCGAGCCAATGCCAGCCGACAGTCACTCCTAGAAGCAGGCCTTGATGAAAGCCGCATCAGTCATGTAAGCGGCAAAGCGGCCACGGAGCCCATAAATCCAGCCGATCCAAGCTCATCACAGAATAGAAGAATTTCTATCATTCTTCTCAATTCAAAGGATTCTTAGTGCCTGGCTGGCTCCACTGCTTTAATCCACGTTTGGAATGAAGGAAACTCTCCGCTGTTTATAATGGTTTTTTTGGCTTTTTCGTAGGTATATAGATCCAGAGCCAATCCGCCGTCACTCAATAGGTAATTTGCGCACCACGCAAAACGCTGCATGTCTTCCGAATCAAAACGATCTAGACAATACATCAAATGCCCACCAAGTGATATGCGGACTTCTTGTGAAATATTTGCCAGTTTGAAGTTGCCGACCTCTCCACATTTGCGATCTAGGTGATATACACTCGCAATGCTGCTATGTATGGTCTCTAGAATGGATCGCCTTCGAACAGAAGGCAGAAATTCGAACTTTAAATCAGAAATTGTTCCCGAGGATAACAAACCGACGACCTCTTTCATACATTCCTTTTGCAACTTTTCGCTATGTTCCCACACCTGCTTATATATTTGAGCTGACAACTGGCGAAGATTAACCCCCTCCGGAGGTCTATTGGCGGCAATGAATGTAGTGGTCTGATCAAAATAGGATCTGGCTAGTCTTAACAAAGTTCTGGGCGTGCCATAGGTCCTCAGCAACTCAAGGCCGGGCTGACTGTAATTGTAAATCAGTAAATTCACCAACTCTTCCATAAAAATCTCTAATTTGGTTTCTGCATTTAACCGATCTTCCGTATCAACTTGATCTGGAGACTGGGTGTGCATGGAATGTAGAGTAGGTTCCCAGCTCTGTTTGAAAAGAGTGAGATCAATGGAGATTTTGTTTGCAGCAAAAGCTTTAAACCGATGAAGATCTGATACAAAAGCCTCGTCATCCGTTGATTTCGCGGGAGAAATGGCAGTGGCAAGACCTAGTATCAGGGCGAGGGTGTTAATCAGTTTCTTCATGCGCTTCCCTTTCTAATTTCGACTTATGGGCATAAATAACATTGCTTTTAAAAGCTGTCCAGAGGTTTCTTGCATTTTTATTAAATTTAATGGATTATTAAGAATAAATTAACAACTAAATTTAAATATCAAAAAGAACGAAGCCCAAGGGGGAGAAAACATGCTTAAATTCAAATATTTACCGATGTTGCTTATCAGCACGACAGCTTTAGCCAATGGCAATGTGCCAGGTCCTGTACCTGTGGCCGAGGCTCCTAAGCCAGGATGCGCTTGGAGTTATTATGCAGGTTTTGCAGGAGGTATCGATGTTCTCCAGGGCCACAGAGGCTTGGTACGCAAAACCCCTTTGCCCGAAGTGAATCTATCCAGAAAACATCATCTTAACGGCAACGCCGGATACGTGGAACTCTATACTGGTGCGACATACTGGCTTCCAGGCAGCGTGTTTGGGCTCGGTCTGGACCCTTACGTGGCCTACTCAAATGTTAAAAGCAATGACTTTCACAATACGGCATTGGTCGAAGATGATTTAGTATTTAATGAATCAAACACCTCTTCTTGGGCAGCGCGACTAGCCTTTGGAGCAGACCTAAAAGCCAGCTTGAAATTGAATCAGCATAATTCCCTATCTGCCTTTGTAGGCCCGCAAGTGAGAGAGTTTGAATTTAAGTACCAAGATCCTCTAGGGTCAGGTGATAGCGACAGATGGCTTTGGGCCTTCGCTTGGGGTGTAAGTTATGAACACCGCTTCAACCTGTCATCCATCGGCATCAAATTCCGTAATGCCATATTCCAAAAGAAAAAGATCCATTTTAATTTCGAGGGCTCAACTCTTGAATCAACAGCAAAGCCACGGACTTATTCAGTGATGTTGACATACAAGTATAGCTTCTGCGGATAATTAACCCATCCAATAGTCAACCCCCCATGGATAAACATTTATCTCTGGGGGGTTTTTTATGCTGATTCACCATCTTGCTGCCCCTTCAACGTTCTCAATCATATATGTCCACTTACTCAATCTTTGTTTTTGACTTTTTTCTTGACAGGCTTCAAAGTATTACATATACAGTATATTGAGCGTACAAGTGTATAGTCTCTTAATCATAGGATTAAATAGTTATATTGGTAAACGTGACACTGTCACAAATTCAGGAGTATTATAATGCGTAAGTCTTTACTTTTTACTACTTCAGCCCTCGCGCTGAGCTTACTGGCAGTGTCTGATTCTTCAGCTTCGCTTGCTAAAACCGAAGCAGCTCTGAGAGCTCGCCAGCTTGCGAGCCAGGCGCCAAACCCCCACGTTATCGTGCAGCAGGCCCCGGCCGCCGCTCAAGATACAACTCTTAGGGCTGAGCTCGAGCGCATGAAGAAAGAACTTGAGGAAGCTAAATTAGCTGCTCAGAACAATAACAATCCGCTTAACGTTAACAACAACAATAATGTACCAGTTGCTAACGCAGATGAACTGGAAAGACTGAAGCAGGAACTTGCTGAAGAAAGAGCCAAGAACGCTGCCGCTGAGGCTGCTAGAGCTGATTTCTTGAACCGTATCGCTGCTTTGCAAAAATTGCTCGCTGAGTATCAAGCCGGTGGAGCGCCAGGCAATGTAAATAATAATAACAATATTCCTGCAGGTGCAGCTGCCCAGGCTTTCATGGATCAATATGCACAAGCAGACGGCGCAAACCGCGAAGCTCTGTTTGATGTGGCATTCCAGGATATGGTTGCCTCTGGCGACCAAGGTACGGTTGTTGCTGTCTTGCGCTTTATCTTGAAAGAAATGCAGGCACTAGCTGCTACCGCCGGCAACAATCCGACAGCGGATCAGATGGAACAATTCAATAAACTGCAGGCGATGCAGAATCGTATCGGTCAATCTGGTAACCTGGCTCCTGGTCGTGATCAGCACCAGAGAGAACTTGATGCTCAAATTCTCCGTCAGCAGAGAGCAGAAGATAAGCCAGCTTATGACAATCTACTGGCCAATCTCGATGCGAGCTTGAAGACCAACGTTGTTGACTTAACGCAGAATGCCCTAGACCGCGATAATGCTGAGCACAGATCTATTCCTGTATTAGTGCATTTCCTGCGCATCAAGCACACAAATCTGCTGTCAGGCAATGGTAGCTTTTCCAAGCAGGATTGGGCACAATGGTCCCCCTTCGTCAAATACCTGACCGTTGAACAGATGCGAGCGATTCGCTATCACATGAAGCAAGGTAACTTCCCGGGCACTATCTCCGCTGGTGAGGAAATCAAGGAGCGCATCAAGAGCTTCTTGGATACCCTGGACGAGAGAATTAATGCGGCCCAGCCACCTAGAGTTATGTCCAAAGGTGACGCAGACATCTACAACACGAACTTGTCTCCGAATCTGAGAAACCTTTTGAAGGTAGCTCGGATCAACTAAGGTTCAGACCAACCCAATATCAACCAGCTCACGAAAGTGGGCTGGTTTTTTTGTCTATGCGCCCTCGTCATAATAGCTATTTAATACACTATGTTGACAAAGGGGCAGACAGGACATATATGTATTAATAGGTACTAGTGAATTACCTTAGAGTATAAGGCTGTATTATTTTTATTAGGCAATATTTGCCATATTATTTTGGAGTATTAAGATGAAGAGTTCATTGATTTTGACCACATCGGTGTTGGCACTGTGTTTATTGGCTGCAACCGATGCTGATGCTTCTTTAGCTAGAGCCGAAGAGGCTATCAAACAACGCCGCCAGGCAAATATTGCTGAAGCCAACAGAAGAGCCGCGGAACAAAGAACGATGCAGGATCAGCTCGAGCTATTACGTCAACAGCAAGAACAAGAAAGAGCACGGGCAGACGCTGCCGATAGGGCAAGAGAGCTCGTTCTCGCACAAATGAATAATCGCCAACCCATGGTTGATCCTGAAGCTGAACGTTTAAGAAACGTATTGGCACAGGTAAGAGCACGAGAGCAACAGGATGAGCAAGCACGCATTGAAGCAGAAAATTTACGTGCATCGCAACACCAGGCCGAACTCCTAAAACTGGCAGAGCAAGCTAGACAGGCAGAGCAAGCAAAGGCTGACGCTGCCCGGGTGGCTCGACTGGCTGAAGATGCAAGAATCGAAAAGGAAGCACGTATGGCTGAAGAAGCCCGTTTGGCTAAAGAAGCTCGTCGTGTGGAAAAGGCCCGGAAAGCAGAAGAAGAACGCCTCGCTAAGGAAGCTCGCAAAGCAGAAAAAGCTCGTGTAGCCGCAGAAAAAGCTCAACTCGAAGCACAAGCGCGTGTTGCTGCCGAGAAAGCAAAACAAGACGCAGAAGCTATGCTCGCTGAAGAAAAGGCCCGTATGGTCGCAGAAAAAGCTCAACTCGAAGAGCAAACTCGCGTGGCTGTTGAGCGGGCTAAGGCCGAAGCAGAAGCTCTTGCTGCTGCTAAGCAGGCCATACTCGACGAAGAGGCCCGCATTGTTGCCGAGGCTGAAAGGCGTGCGGAAGCTGCCATTATCGCCGCTGACAATGCCCGACTGGAAACGGAAGCCCGCGAAGCTGCTGAGAAGCAGCAACGTGATGAGGACGCCAAGCAAGCTCAAGAAAATGTGGCCGCGGTTGATGATCTGCTAGATGAACTGCAAGCCGTAGTTGGCGGGAGCACAAAGACGATCGATAACATTGATGAGAATGAGGCTCTTGATGAACTCTATGAGCTAGTGGGCAGAAAGTCACAGCAAACTCGGGCTGTTATAAGTGAAGACGCGGAAGAGTCCGATCTAGAAGAACGGGACATAGCTTCTGTTCAAGCTGCAAAAGATGTGGTTCTTAGCTTACTGCATATCTGCGAAGCGGAATTGGAAAGTGATGTAATAAAAAATCACGTCCTCCACACGATTATGGATAGCTTGGATGACCTCCAAACCGAAGGTGCCGAGGTTGAGTTGGAAATCGAAGGGGTCTCCCCCGAGATGGTCGCTCTCTACAATCAGTTGCTAAATGAACTCACTTTGGAAGAGAAACACGAGCTCCATAAAAATCTCGGCCTAAACGAGCTTTATGATGCAATTGGCCTAGAGCCTGTAACCGAGCTGGAAAATATAGTCCTGGCGTTTCTAGTAGAGTGCCAAGACAGTGTAGAGAATCTCGCTGTTCGTAAGGTAATTATCCAGACCTTGGCCCAGAACTTAGAAAGTCTGGCACAGGATCCGGATGTAGAAGTCGGGCTAGCTCTCGAAGATGTTAATATTGACCAGGAATTCCTGGGTGAGGTTAACAAAGTCCTGCAAGACTTGACACCAGCACAGAGAATCGCTCTACACAAGTCTCTGACCGTCGAAAAGATGGCTGAGGCCATCGGTGTAACGCTCAACTAAACAGAAGAGCAAAATTCTAAAACAAAACCAGCCCGCATACGTGGGCTGGTTTTTTTATGATGTTTGTTTGGCCTTGGCCTTGGCTTGGGCCTGAACTTCACCCAATACTTTGCGCAAAGTCGGCTGCAGGAATTCGTTACTGGCGATAATAGAGTCACCATGAACTACATCCATGCTACCCGCGGAATCGGTCACATAGCCGCCTGCCTCTCGGATCAACAAGACACCCGCCGCCACATCCCATGGCTCAAAACGTAAGTGCCAGAAGCCATCCAGGCGCCCGGCAGCTACATAGGCCATATCTAGAGAGATCGCTCCCATATTGCGGATCGACGCAATACTGGGCCCTACCCGTTGCACCCCTTGAATGACTTCCAAAAACTCATTTTTGTGCCGAACAGGAAGACCTGTCGCAAGCAATGCGTCATCAGGGTTACGGCGATTGGAAACGCGCAAGCGCTTGTTATTCAAGAAAGCGCCGCGGCCCTTTTCCGCAAAAAACATTTCGTCACGGATAGGGTCATAGACAATTGCAGCAATAATCTCGTTCTGACGCTGCAAAGCTACAGAAATCGCGAAATGAGGCATACCATGCAGAAAATTGGTGGTGCCATCCAATGGATCAATCAACCAAACGTTGTTGTAATCCTCACCCTTGATCTCACCGCTTTCTTCCATCAAGAAGCCAAACTTTGGCCTGGCCTTGAGAAGCTCCTGCTTAAGAATATCTTCAGAAGCTCTGTCAGCGTTGGTCACAAAGTTACCAGGGCCCTTTTTGGAAACCTGGAGATTCTCCACTTCACCAAAATCACGTACCAAACGGCGTGCTGCCTTATAGACAGCGCGACTCATAATATTAAGAAGGGGAGATTCCCCAGCAAGCGGCTGATTATTCATAACTAGTCCTTAGCACGCTCAACATAGGTGCGGTCGTCCGTATTCACGACAACACGAGTTCCCGCGTCAATATGCGGCGGCACCATTATTTTAACACCATTCTCTAATATAGCTGGCTTGAAAGAAGAAGTCGCTGTTTGCCCCTTAATGACGGGCTCAGCCTCAATGATCTTCATAATTACCGTGTCCGGAAGGGTAATGCTCAATGTCTCACCCTCGAAACTTGAAACGGTCACGACCATTCCTTCTTGCAGGAAAGCACCTGCATCACCGACAATATCCTCATTTAGGACAACCTGCTCATAGTTTTCCTGATTCATGAAGGTATAGGAATTACCTTCCGCAAACAGGAACTGATACTCTTGATCATCCAAGCGCACTTTTTCCACTGACTCCGTCGAGCGAAAGCGCTCGTTCAGTTTTGTGCCATCACGAATGTCTTTTAATTCCACCTGCGCGTACGCACCGCCCTTGCCGGGCTTAACATGCTCAGCCTTAGTCACAGTCCACAAGCGCCCCTTGTGTTCGATAATATAACCAGGACGAACTTCGTTACCGTTGATTTTCATGAATGAATCCTCGCTAGATAAATAGTTACTCTCTTTTAAACTGAAGTGCTCATAAAAGCAAGCATTACAAATATCGAGTTTGCTCTTGGCTCGCGCTCTGAATTGGAGTAACTTCCGTGTAAGAGAAATATCGAGAATAAGATGAACTTCTACAGCCTGGCTCAGCCCAAGAAATTAGAGCAGATTCTTCAGAAAACCACGCCGTTGGCTTACGGGGCTACCCTCGTACTTTTTGCCATTGGTCTCTATTATGCCCTTTTTGCATCCCCCGTCGACTATCAGCAGGGTGATAGCGTTCGCATCATGTATGTGCATGTGCCAGCGTCTTGGTTTGCGCTGATGATATATGGCTTCATGGGGGTGTGCAGCGCCTTATTCCTCGTGTTCCGCATCCCTATGGCCGCATATATGGCCCAGGCTGCAGCGCCCATTGGTGCGGTTTATACCTTTATCAGTCTTGCCACCGGCTCAATCTGGGGCAAGCCCATGTGGGGGACTTGGTGGGTGTGGGATGCACGGCTGACCTCAATGCTGGTGCTGTTTCTCATGTATTTGGGTTATATTTTGCTCATCGAGTCCACGGAGGACAAGGAAAAGGCCTTGCGCATCAGCTCAATCTTAGCGGTGATCGGATTGATCAATCTGCCGATCATCAAGTTTTCTGTGGAGTGGTGGCATACCCTGCATCAACCGGCCAGCGTCATTCGACTGAATGGTCCTTCCATTCATGGCAGCATGCTGACGCCCCTACTGTGGATGGCAAGCGCATACCTAGCCTTGTTTGTAGCGCTCTTGAGCCATCGTCTGCAGACCATGCTGTTAGGTTTCAAAGCAAGGAATCTACAGGCAAAACTGGCATGGCAGGAGTAGAAATGAGTCATATAAACTTTATTGCCACGGCTTATATTCTCGCATTTGTTAGTTTAAGTGCACTGACTCTTCGGACGTGGCTTCGATATCGCCTGCAGATGCGTGAGCTCAAGCTTATGGAGGCGTTGGTGAATAAAAGCGATGAAGCCTAAAACCCAACGATTGTGGATACTGTGTACCAGCCTGCTTTGTATAGCCTCGGCAGTTGGCATCATGCTGTATGCCTTTCAGGAGAACATCACCTTTTTCTATACACCCTCCGACCTGATCGGTAAGTCTTTGCCGCCCCAGCAACGCATTCGACTTGGAGGAATGGTTGAGGCTGGATCCATGAAGCGGCAGGGCATCGATTTGAGCTTTACTGTGACGGATTTTAAGCAGCAGGTACAGGTTCAATATCAGGGCATCGCACCGGATCTCTTCCGAGAAGGACAAGGCGTCGTCGCAGAAGGATACGTAGTCGGCCCTGGTCTTTTTAAAGCAATGACTTTGCTAGCCAAACATGATGAAAATTATATGCCACCAGAGCTTTCTAAAATACAGGTGCCTGAGAAATGATTGGCATGACTTTGTTGGCAGCAAGCTCTTTTATGGCTTTGTTAATCGTGATCCTACCTAGTTTCCGTAGGATCCATAGCGGCGTAGGCGTCCGAATTGTCGAGACGCTGACAGCCTTATCAGCGTTCCTCATCGCTAGCTCATTATTCTACCTGATATATGCTTTTTTGACCTCTGACCTCTCGTTTTTAAACGTCGCATTGAACTCGCACAGCGCCAGTGACGTCCTGTATAAAATAAGCGGTGTTTGGGGAAATCATGAGGGATCCATGCTGCTGTGGTTGACACTGCTCACCGGGGTATCTACAATTTTTGCCATTCAAAAGAACGCCCCACAGGAAATACGCCTACAGGTTTTACGGATTTTGGGTGCCATTAGTTTCTGCTTTCATCTATTTATCCTGTTAGTTTCTAACCCCTTCGTTCAACTTCAGCAGACGCCCATGCAAGGAATGGGTCTTAACCCTCTATTGGAGGTTCCTTCTTTAGCTATCCATCCGCCAGTCTTGTATACAGGACTGGCATTGCTGTCGACCCTTTATGCTATGTCCTGCACGGGCCTTAAACTAAATAAACTGGATCAAAATTGGGCGCTACTTATGCGGCCGTGGGTATTTGCTTGCTGGTCCTTTTTAACGCTCGGGATTGTACTGGGCAGCTGGTGGGCCTATTACGAACTCGGCTGGGGAGGCTGGTGGTTCTGGGATCCGGTGGAGAACCTGTCGCTTTTGCCGTGGTTGACCGTAACGGCCCTACTGCATTCGCTAATAGCCGTGGACAAAAATGCTAGCCAACAGTTGTCCGCGAGCATGCTGGGTATCCTAGCATTTCTGTTGGCTCTCTTTAGCCTGTTTCTGGTACGATCGGGCATGCTGTCATCCGTTCATGCTTTCGCGGTTGACCCGTTCAGAGGCAGTTTTTTGGGAGCAATCTTGGTTATTTTCTCCCTCTATGGCGTCAAGAATCTGATTCGCTTCCGAAATACCAGGCCAAGGAATCTACCCCATTTTCTCTCCAAGGAAGCCTTTTTGTTTTTCAATGCCATGCTATTAATCGCCATAACGTCTGTGGTGTTAATGGGCACCGTTTATCCGCTTTTGCTAGATAGCTTCACGGGCCGCGTAATTTCAGTGGGGGCACCCTATTTCAATGCCGCCACAATGCCCTTCTTTCTGCTGATGATCATGTTAATGGTCGTTATACCCTTTATTGGCTGGAAGCAACAACAAGTTAGGAAAAGCATCAGCTACGTGCTCACCTTTGGCATGGCTGCATTTATTTTCCTGTCCTACTGGAAACAAGGATGGCCCGTCATAGCCAGCCTATTTTTGGCGGCGAGCCTATGCTTACTCCTTTCGGTCATTATTGATGTGATCAAAAAGCGCAGTCACATTACTTTACGATTTCTGGGAATGTCCCTAGCCCATGCTAGCATAGCGGTTTGTGTAATGGCCGCAGTGGTTGATTCCTTTGACAAGGTGGAGACCTTAACTGCCATGAAGGAAGCGGATAACTTTCGCTTTGAGGGTTTTGATGTGACTCTCAGTCAGGTGCAGCAACTCAGAGCCCCCTACTTCCAACGGGAAGTCGCTTCTTTTGCGGTCACCACGGGCAAGGATGCATTCAATTTAAAACCGGAAAAGCGCTTCTATCCCTTACATGAGATGATCACGTCGGAAACCGCAATTCATTCAGTAGGACTAGGGGATTTATACGCGGTACTGGGAGGAATGGATCAACAGAACATGTGGATCATAAAGCTAACCTGGCATCCTGCCATACGCCTACTGTGGATAGGCGCCGGCCTCATGGTCCTGGCCGGTTTACTGGGCTTTATTGCGGTGGTTCGCAGACGCAAAGTTGTCCGGTTCCTAATACCGATCCTGTTAATTTGCGGAAGCGACGCAAGTGCGGATGAATTCAAGGAACTAACCACCTCTATTTATTGCCCCACTTGTCAGGGACAAGTTCTCGATGAATCCAGCAGCCAAGTGGCGGTTCAGATGAAACATGATATCCACCACATGCTTCAATCCGGAAAGACCCCCGATGCAATTCGAGCACGTTATGTGCAACTGTATGGTGAAAAAGTTCTCTTAAAGCCACAGTTACAACCACATACATATGCCTTGTGGATCACTCCATTTATTATATTCTTGCTTGCCCTCATGGTTGTCGTTCGTAGAATTCGTTTCTTTCGTCATCAAATTGATGTAAAATGACATTAGCGGCTTGAATAAAATGAAATGATGCATCAACGATTTATCGATTTATTGGAAGAGTGGCTTTACCCAAAGCTCACAGAAACCGCGATCCTGGTGTTATTGATTTCATCCCTCTTATTTTTCTCGTATGCAGCTGTTCTATATACCGGCGGAACCTATTTTGGCTTCCTGCACTTATTTTACCTTCCTATTGTTATCGCAGGCTTCTTTTTTTCCATCAGGGGGGGATTGCTGGTTGGGTTCGTGTCGAGCATTTTAGTTGGTCCACTTATGCCACTGGTGGTGGTTAACCATATTATGCAGCCCACCTACTCATGGGGCACACGATCTGTGTTTTTTCTCCTTATTGGAGCGCTATCGGGCCTGGGATCATCTGTTTTTAGGGCATATCTGAAAGAACTTAAGAAACGTTATCTGACCAACTCGGTTACCGGACTGCCCAACTTCCTGGGGCTAGAGGCTGAATTTCATAATAAGGTCAAGAATAATGTAAAGAACATGTCGCTGATCGTTATCGACTTGAGAAACATAAATGAAATAGAAATAGCCATTGGCCCACTCGGTATTGATCAGCTCTTAAACATGGTGGCCAATGACCTTCGAAAGGGACTGCCTGCTGATATTATACTGGGACACACCCAAGTATCCGTGTTTAATTTATTGGTGGAAGATCCCACACAGACCGATGACATTGTTGAGCGCTGTCAACGCTATCTTAATTCAACCTATCTCGTAGAGCATATCCCTATATTTGTAGAAGGATTCTTCGGTATTTCGAGGTACCCAGAGGATGACGACAACTTTTCCGGGCTCTTTAAGAAAGCGCGCATGGCCATCAATTTTGGCGCAAAACAAGCGAAAATTCTGGCTAGATATGATATTAACGTTGTTGATCACTCGGGAGAAAACGTTGTTCTGCTCACCGAACTTAACGAAGCCATCGAAAACGATAAATTAGATATTCATTATCAACCAAAAATAGACCTCAAAAATGGAAAAGTCCATGGCATGGAGGCCCTTGCCCGCTGGACGCATCCGGTTAAAGGAGAAATTGAGCCTGGCAAATTTATTCCTTTGACCGAACGAACCATGTTGATTAACCCTTTTACGAAGTGGATGCTGGAAAGAACATTTAAGGACATGGCGTCCTGGCAGCGAGAAGGAATGGACTTAAGCCTGGCGGTTAATTTCTCCTTGCGCAATTTTCATGACCACACCATCATTGAAAAAGTCCTTGAGCTGGTAGAAAGATACAAGCTCGATCCGAAAAAGATCGAGATAGAGGTCACCGAAAGTGCCTTTTCGATGAATATGAATGAAATCATCCAGACCCTGAAATACTTGCGTGAAAATGGCCTGCGCATATCCATTGATGACTTTGGTACGGGGCAAGCAAGCCAGCAGTACCTCTTTCAGCTTCCCATTGATGGCCTAAAAATCGATCAGATCTTCGTTGGCGAATTAGGTCACAATTCCGCAGCAGAAGCCATCGTAAACAATGCCATCTCCCTAGGCCACCAACTCGGCCTGGAGGTAATAGCGGAAGGCATAGAAACTCAAGCCCAGTATGATTTACTGGCCAAATTAGGCTGCGATCAGGGCCAGGGCTACTTGATATCGGCTCCCATCCCATTTGACGAGCTTATGCTCTGGCTGAAATCGGAAAGAAGGTATGCTATTTCGTAAGACTTAGCAAAGGGCCAAGGGGCTCTCCCCCTAGTATGTGAACATGGAAATGATCCACCTCTTGGCCAGAATAAGCCTTGTGATTGGCTATCACCCGATAACCATTTTCCTCCACCCCCAGATCACGTGCGATTTTCGAAACAGCTGCGAAGAAAGCTTTGAGCTCGTCCGGCGAAGCCTTGGCCCCAAAATCATCGATTGATATATAAGGTGCTTTAGGCAGAACCAACACATGGACCTTAGCCCTAGGGCGGATGTCTTTAAAAGCCAGAACATAATCATCCTCGTAGACTTTGTCACAGGGAATTTCCCCTCGAATTATCTTGGCAAAGATGTTGTCGTTTTCGTAGTTCATTTTCGCTCCTGAGAATTCACCTTTTTTCTAACAACTCAGATATTGCGTTAGCTACGTGCGAAAGCCGAGCACCGGAGCGGAGCGTACTTTTGGGTACGTGAGCACCGGAGCGCAGGCTTTCGCACGTAGATGACGTGCTAGATGAGTTGTTAAGAGTATGTTAGTATGTAAGGGCTATAGGATTCAAGCAGAGAGTGAGGATATTATGACAGATCAAACAAATCAATGGCACGGCACCACGATCTTATGCGTTCGAAAGGGTGACAAAGTCGTCATCGCTGGAGATGGCCAAGTTACCATGGGCTCTGTCGTGATTAAGCACCAAGCCCGAAAAGTTCGCCGTCTGATTGATGGCTCTGTTATCGCTGGCTTTGCTGGAGCAACGGCTGATGCTTTTACTCTGTTTGAAAGGCTCGAAGCCAAGCTGGAGCAATACCCTTCTCAGCTGACCCGTGCCTGTGTAGAGCTGGCTAAAGACTGGCGTATGGATCGATACTTGCGACGCTTAGAAGCTATGATGGCCGTTGCGGACAAAAATGTG
>Ga0182030_10014635_pt1 | contig 15463 bp, 2 predicted proteins | sample 812S3MmetaG_FD_121299 | JGI IMG/M metagenome (GOLD analysis project Ga0182030, IMG submission 121299) | Permafrost microbial communities from Stordalen Mire, Sweden - 812S3M metaG (Illumina Assembly) | ecosystem: Environmental > Terrestrial > Soil > Wetlands > Permafrost | place: Sweden... | reverse complement strand
GACGAGCTGGAGGCGCAACGCGTCATGGTGGTTGGTCAGCGCGGTGAGCACGGACCGGACGTCGTCAAGGCTGACTTTCGCATCGAGGCGCAGGATCAGCGGCACCCGCCAGCGACCCGCCTCGTGCACACCCTGTTCGAGGAAGTGCGCGAGATTCGGCGGAAGGGCCGCATGTGCCGTGGCCGCAGGCGGTTTCGCCAAGCCGCCGGCCGCATACTTCGCGTCGACGTGGGTCGCCAGGGTAGCCAACGTCGGGTTTCCGTAGAGATCCTGCGGACTGACGTCCAGCCCCGCGTTGCTGGCGTTGGTCGCGATGCCGATCGCGACCAACGAATCGCCACCGAGGTCGAAGAAGTTGTCGTTACGGCCGATGGCACCCAGACCCAAGCATTGCATCCAGATTTGCCGCAATACCGCCTCGGTTTGCGACTGCCCGTTGACGGAGACATCGACATGGGCGCCGTTGGTGGACGCGTCCGGCACGACGTGTGTCTCGATGGCCCGGTCGGTCCAGCTGACCGGCTTCGGATCAACCCAATGCCGTTCGTGGGCAAAGGGATAACCGGGTACGGAGACGATGTGCTGCTTGGGTCCCGTCACCGGTGACCAGTCGACCGGAACACCAGCCGACCATAGTTGGCCGAGGCCGAGCAAGAAGGTGTCCCGATCATCGATGTTCTGAATCGGGTGCCGCATGAGCCGAACCGCGCGGTGCCCGCTCGACCACTTCGGGTGCCGCATCGCCGAACCCGTCAGGCTGCCGCCGGGGCCCACCTCGACCAGGATCCGGTCCTGATCGCTCAGCAGCACATCGAGTTCGTCGGCGAAGTTGATCGTGGAGCTGATTTGGCGTGCCCAGCTCGCCGGGTCGGTGATCTGTTCATCCGACATCCAGGTTCCGGTGAGGTTACTGAGCAGCGGCGTATTGGGACGGCGCAGCTCGACCCCGGACAGGAATTCACCGAACTCCGCCGCCATGGCATCCATCGCGCTGGAATGGAATGCGTGGGTCGCGCGGACCCGTCGGGCGGTGATGCCGGCCTCGCGAAGGCGTTGGGTGAACGCGCGAATCTCGTCGTTCGGCCCGGCGACGACGCAGTTGCCCGGATCGTTCACCGCGGACAGCTCGACTCCCGGGGTGAGGTACTCGGCGATGTCGTCGGGACCCAGCGCCACCGCGACCATGGAACCCGGCGGGGATTCGTGCATCAGACGCGCACGCAAGGCCACCAACTTGATCGCCGTCTCGAGGTCGAACACCCCGGCCAGGGTGGCTGCGATGTATTCGCCGGTGCTGTAGCCGATGTAGGCTCCGGCGCGCACGCCATAGGTTTCGACCAGCCGCGCCAGCGCGTATTCCACGGTGAACAGCGCGGGCTGGGAACGGTCAATGCGCTCCAAATCCGTTGTGGCGTGCCCGAATATCTCCGCGTGCAGGTCGATGCCCATCTCGTTGCGGAATCCCGCGACGCAGGCGTCGAAGTGCTCGGCGAAGACGGGCTCGGTGTCGTACAGCCCCCGGGCCATCCCCACGTGCTGAGCGCCCTGCCCTGGGAACATGAAAACGACATGCTCTGAGTTCGATTCGATGTTTTCGCCGACGGATTCCCCGACGAAAACGTTGTCGTGCTCGGACGCCCGCAACACCGTCGCCGCGTGCTCGCGGTCGTGGACCACGGCCGCCATGGTGATGGCGTGCTTGCCACGCCGGGCGAGGGTGAACGCGACGTCGGACAGGTCCGGGGCGTCCGGTGCGACCAGCGCGGCGGCCAGTGTGGTCCGCGATTCCTCCAGTGCTGCCGCGGTTCGCGCTGAGAGCAGCAGCACCTGCGGGCCGGTCGACTCGGACTGCACCGGAACCGGCGGCGCCTCTTCTACGACGACGTGCACGTTGGTACCGCCCACCCCGAACGAGCTGACCCCGGCCCGGCGTATTCCGTCCCATTCCCAGGGGCCGTACTTGCTTTGCACGGTGAACGGCGTCTCGTCGAGACGTAGTTCCGGGTTTGGACTGGTGTAGTGCAGTGTCGCGGGAATCGCTTTGTTCTTCAGGCACAGAATCGTTTTGATCAGACCCACGACACCGGCGGCCACCTCCAGGTGGCCGATGTTCGACTTGACCGACCCGAGGACACACGGGCCGGGTCGGGGTGTGTCGGACACGGCGAATGCGTTGCGCAACCCCTGGACTTCGATCGGATCACCGAGCGGCGTACCGGTCCCGTGCGTCTCCACATAGCTCACGGTCGAGGCGTCGACATCCGCCACCGCATGGGCTTCCGCGATGACGTCGGCCTGAGCGGCCGGATTCGGCGCCGCATAGCCCATTTTCATGGATCCGTCGTTGTTGATCGCCGATCCGCGGATCACGGCGTGAATGCGGTCTCCGGCATCGAGGGCGGCCTGCAGCGGCTTGAGGGCCACGATCGCGACACCGCTGCCGAACACCGTGCCGTCCGCGCGGACGTCGAAGGGCCGGCAGTGGCCGACCGCCGACATCATCGATCCCGGCGAGTTCCAGTAACCGACATGATGCGGGACCGACAGCGACACCCCGCCGGCCAGCGCCATGTCGCATTCGCCGGACAGCAGGCTCTGGCAGGCCAGGTGGATCGCGACCAGCGACGACGAGCAGGCGGTCTGCACCGTGAGGCTCGGGCCACGCAGGTTGAACTGGTGAGATACCCGCGTCGCCAGGAAATCCTTGTCGTTCTGCAGGAAGAGGTTGAACTGCTCGAAGTTGAGTCCCGTTCCCATGAAGGCGTTCTGGCCGTGGTGAGACGACAGGTTGTGCAGGAGGTAGCCGCTGGGGGAGCAGGTTCCGTAGACGCCGATGGAGCCGTCGAACAAGGCGGGGTCGCAGCCGGCGTCTTCGAAGGCGTGCCATGCGCATTGCAGGAACAACCGGTGTTGGGGATCCAGCATTCGAGCGACCTGGGGTGGGAACCCGAAGAATTCGGCGTCGAACTCGTCGATGCCGTCGACGATCGGCGCGCGCCGCACATACGCCGGGTTCGCCAGTACCTCGTCGCCGACCCCGGCAGCCCGCAGCTCGTCATCGGAAAGTGTGGTGATCGACTCTTCGCCGCGCCGAAGGTTGTCCCAGAACGCCGACACACTGTTGGCTCCCGGGAATCTGCCCGCCATGCCGACCACCGCAATTGCGGTGTCCGGCAATGCCTCTTCGTTCGTACTCATGCTTACTGTCCTCGCTTCCGCCGCAGCGCGGCTCCCTGGCGCGCCGCCGCGCGCTGTTGTGCCCGGTCGCGAACCGCGTTACCTCGATCGAGGTTTTGTTCAGGCTCGGCGAGGCCGAGCTGGCGGATCACATCGACCGTGAGGTCTTGCAGCGACGCACCTTGCAGGATCATCGCCACCGGTGGCTCGATGCCGAAATCCGCACGCGTGGTGTTGCGGATCCGCACCGCCATCAAAGAATCCATCCCGAGTTCGGTCAACGGCATCCCGGTGTCGACAGCCGACGGATCGGCATAGCCCATCACCCCTGCGATGCGTCCGCATAGCCGCTCTCGCACCAGTTCTCGGGCCTCGGCCGGGTCGAGCTCTCGAAGCGCGTCGGGCCCGGCCCAATCGCCGCCGTCGCCCGTGGCGTCGAGCTCGGAGACCACGCTTGCGAAATAACCGAGGTTGCGGATTTCGGGGAACGCGAGGGCCGCCCGGTCGGGGCGCAGTCGCGTGACGCCGGTGCGGCACCGGTCGGTGACCAGCAACGCGTCCATAGCCGCGATGCCCTCCGCCGGACTGATGGGGTCGAGCGGACTGCCGACCAGCGACTGCGCAACACCCACTTCCGACCACGGGCCCCAATTGATCACTGCCGCCGGCATTCCGGCTGCGCGGCGCCACTCGGCCAGTGCATCGAGCCATGCGCTTGCGCACGCGTACGCGCCCTGTCCGGCCGAGCCGAGCAGTGAGGCGGTGGTGGAGAATCCCACCCACCAGTCGAGCTCACGACCGACGCTCGCCTGGTGCATCCGCAGCGCGCCGGCGGCTTTGGGAGCCCACACTCGCTCCAGGCTCTCCCTGCTCATCGACAACACCAGACTGTCGTCGATCACAGCGGCTCCGTGCACGATGCCGCGCAACCGGCGATTTTGCTCCTCGGCCGCCGCGACAAGGCGGTCCGCCACGCCCGCGGATGCGACATCGCCGCACACCACCGCGATCTCGGCGCGGCTTTCCAGTTCGGCCAGCACCTTGCGCTGCTCGTCGGAGGGCTCGCTGCGTCCGTTGAGGACGACCCGGCCCGCGCCGCTGTCGACCAGCCAGCGGGCGAAAACCAGGCCGAGGCCGCCGAGGCCGCCGGTGACGATGTACGACGCGCCCGACTCGACGGCCGCGTCGCGCACGGGTTCGCCGAGGGTAGCGCGGCGCAGCCGCTCGACGTATCGCTGCCCGCCTCGCCAGGCAACGATGTCGTCGAAATCGGGCCCGCAATCCTTCGACTCGAGTTCGGCAGTCAACGCGGACACCGGATCCCGGGTGATATCGAGGTCGATGAGCGTGGTGCGCAGGTCAGGATGTTCGTAGGCCAGTACGCGGACCAAACCCTTCAGCGCGCCGATCGCCGGGCGGCCCGGCTCGTCGTGGACCGCGAGACCGTCCGGGGTAACCAGCCACAGCCGCGGTGACCGGCCATGCCAGCCGCCGAGGATCGCACGCACGACCGTCGAGATCGCCCACACCGAATCCCGTGCCCGGGTGAGCCGGCCGTCGGTGATGGCCGAGGCGTCCGCCGTGTTGGGGTCGTCGTCGATGAAGGCGACCACGCCGACCGGCGGGTGTTCGGGATCGCCTGCCGTTTCCGCGAACGCGGCGAGCAGGGCGGATTCGTCGCCGAGCTCGGCGGTGATCACCCGGCGCGTCGGTGAACGCCACTGCTCGACGAATTCCTCGGCCTTCGATCCGGCGTCGGTGAGCACGAGCCAACTGCCCGCAGCGTCGGAGGAGACGGCGCCCGCGATGGGCATTTCCACCCAGGTGGTATCGAAGATCTTCTGCGTCAACGGCAATGGTGCGCTGCGCCGATCGACACGCCGCAGGTAGAGGTCATTGATTTCGGCGGTCACGTTGCCCGCGTCGTCGGTCAGGACAATTTTGCCGAGCTTTCCCGCGCCGCCCTCGTCGAGGTTTATCAGCTGTGCCCGGCAGCGGGCGTGCCGGCCGGGATTGCCGTACACCCGCAACGACTCGAAAGAGACTGGTAAGTAACTGATTTCGGCTGCGGATCCGCTGACCTCACTGTCCGGTATCGCCGCCGCTAGACCCTGCAGGGCCGCATCCAGCATGACCGGGTGGATGCGGTAACCCGGATGCCTGGGCGCCCCGTCGGGCAGGGTGATCTCGGTTTCCACCGAACCATCTGGCTGTCGGTGAATCTGGGTCAGGGCCGCGAAGGCGGGACCGTGGTTCTGGCCGGTCAACCGCAGGACGGCGTACAAATCGGCCGGCGACACCGAGGTCTCGCCGTGTTGGGCGCCGGGTGTTTGCCGATCAGGGGCGACGTCCGGCGACACCGCGGCCCTGGCGGTTGCGTGACGGCACCAGCCGGCCGGAGTGCGGGAATAGATTTCGATGCGGGTCTTGTCGTCGGCGCCGCGGGTCAACTGGGTCGTCACCTGGGTGTGGCCGTCGAGGGTGAGCATCTGCTCGACCTCGAGCTGGTTGATGGCCAGGGCATCGACCGGCAGGTCGAAGGCTTCGCTTGCTGCGGCCAAGGCGATTTCGGCGAACCCGGCGGCCGGCATGATGGCTTGCCCGAACACCTTGTGGTCGGCCAGCCAGGGGCATACGTCGGTGCCGACGTCGGCCTGCCACACATGATCTTGGCTCGAGGGGACTTCGACGTGCATGCCGAGCAGCGGGTGCGCGTCGACCGAGTCCGACATCGCCGAGCGATCCGCGACCCAGAAACGCGTGTGCTGCCAGGGCGTGACCGGGATGTCGGCGAGTCGACGGGTGTTATCGATCGCGGGGATCTTGCCGACCGCCGCGAGTTGGGTGTGGAAGGTGATGGTGTCGTCGGTGTCACGTTGCAAGGTGCCGACGGTCATCAGCTGGGCCCGGTTCTCCAAGTCGCCGAGCGTGTCGTCGATGGCATGGGTGAGCACCGGGTGCGGGCTGACCTCGATGAAGGTGTGGTATCGGGCCGCCGCGGTGGTGATGGCCTGGTGGAAGCGCACCGGGTTGCGCAGGTTGTCCGCCCAGTAGTCGGCGTCCAGCACCGTGCGGGGCTGCTCGCTGGTGGTGCTGATCATCGGAAGGGTCATCGGCCGCGGTGCGAGATCCGCGAGCGCGGAACGCAATTGCGGCAATACCGGGTCGATGATCGGGTGGTGGGAGGCCACGTCGACGTCGATCCGCCGGGCCAGCAGATTCCGGGCGGCCACCGCCGCGATCACCGCGTCGACCGATTCGGGCGGCCCGGCGATCACCGATTGGCGTGGTGAGGCATGAACGGCCAGCGTCACCTGGGGGTAGTCGGTGATCAGCTCGGCGGCCGTCTCGGCGTCGAGCTCCAGGAGGGCCATCGCGCCCTGGCCCGCCAGCTCGGCCATCAATCGGGAGCGGGTGGCGATCACCCGCAACCCGTCGGCGGGGGTCAGCGCCCCGGCGACCACGGCGGCCGATACTTCGCCCATCGAGTGGCCGACCACGGCGTCGGGGGTCACCCCGTACGAGCGCCACAGCGCGGTCAGCGCCAGCTGAATGCCCACCAGCACCGGCTGAATGCGGTCGATGCCGACGACCTCGACGCCGTCGGTGAGGGTTTGTCGCAGCGAAAAGCCGGTCTGGGCAAGGAAATCGGGCTCGAGTTCGTCGATGGCGGTCGCGAATGCCGGCTCGTCGGCCAGTAGGCGCCTGCCCATGCCGACCCACTGCGAGCCCTGACCGGAGTAGACGAACACCGTACCCGGCCCGGTGAAGCCGTCCCGGCACTCCAGCACGCCGGGAACGGGGCGGCCGTCGCCTAGCGCCCGCAGCCCGGCGACCGCGTCCGCGTGGTCACGCGCGACCACGACGGCGGACTCGGCGTGCCGGGCCCGGTGATGGTTGAGCGTGTGCGCGACATCAGCCAACGGCGTCGTCGCGCCGGGTCCTTCCATCCAGTCGGCGAGCCCCGACGCGAGCGAAGCCGTGCGCTGCGGCGTCTTACCCGATACCACCAACGTGGATACCCGTGGAGCGGATCCGTTCGCCGGGGCCGGCTCTGGGGCCTGTTCGACGACCACGTGAGCATTCGTCCCACTGAGGCCGAATGACGACACGGCCGCCCTGCGCACGCCCGCGGGCCACGCGCTGGCCTCGGTCGGGACGAATAGCCGGGTCGACGAGGGGTCGATGGCCCGATTCCACCGGGAGAAGTGCAAATTAGGCGGAATCTGCCCGCGCGACACGGCCAGCGTCGCCTTGATGAAGCCGGTGATTCCGGCCGCGGCCTCCAGGTGACCGATGTTGGTCTTCACCGAGCCCAGCGCGCATCTGCCGTCACCGCGACCGTAGGTGGCCGCCAGCGCCTCGAATTCGATCGGATCACCCAACACCGTTCCGGTGCCATGGGTCTCGATGTAGTTCACGCTGTCGGCGCCCGCGTCGGCCAGCCGTAGCGCGGTGGTGATCACGTCACGCTGTGCCGCCGCGTTGGGGGCGGTCATGCCGTTGGATCGGCCGTCCTGGTTGATCGCCGAACCGCGGATCACCGCCAGCACGCGATCACCGTCGCGGGTGGCGTCGGCCAACCGCTTGAGCACCACGACGCCGCAGCCCTCGCTACGCACGAACCCATCGGCCAGCGCGTCAAAGGTCTTGCATCGGCCCGTCGGCGACAGGGCCGACCACTTGGACAGCGCGATGCTGGTGAACGGCGACAGCATCAGCTGAACCCCACCGGCGAGCGCCACATCGCTTTCGCGTAGTCGCAAGCTTTGGCAGGCCAGGTGCAGCGCCACCAACGACGACGAGCACGCGGTGTCCACGGCCACCGCGGGGCCGCGAAGCCCCAGCAGATACGAAATCCGTCCCACCGCGGCGCTGTGCGGGTTTCCGGTGCTCATGTATGCGTCGATTTCGGCGCGGCGCTCGAGGTTGACGATCGTGTAGTCCCACGCCGACAGCCCCATCATCGCGGCGGTTCGGGTGCCGCTCAGCGAATCCGTTGGCAGCCCGGCGTGTTCGAGTGCTTCCCAGGCGACTTCGAGCAGCATCCGCTGCTGGGGGTCCATCGCCTCTGCTTCGCGCGGAGTGATGCCGAAGAAGTCGGCGTCGAACCCGGCGACGTCGTCGACGAAGCCCCCCCATTTCGTCGTCATCCGTCCCGGTGCCTGCGGGTCGGGGTCGTAGAAGGCGTCCGCGTCCCAGCGATCGGCGGGCACCACGTCGACGGCGTCGCGCCCCTCCATCAGCAGCTGCCAAAAGCTGTCCGGCCCGGTCACACTGCCCGGCAACCGGCAACCGATGCCCACCACCGCCACCGGTTCGGCGACGTCGGTGGGAAACGCCGTCCCCGCGCGCACAAGTTCGCGTGCGAGGACCTCGCGCGCCTTCGGTGACATCTGCGCCGCGCGCTCGGCAAGACTTGTCATTTACTCACTGCCCCCGGTTGCCGTCTCCAGCTCGCTGGCCGCAACGAGGTCGGACAGCAATTCCATTTCTTCATCCGACAGCTCGGATTCGGCCTCGGGCGCCGCTTCGGCCTCGGCGACGGACGCGTAGCCGAGGCGTTCGCACAGCACGCCCGCGAGATCGGTGATGGTCGGGTAGGCCCAGACCAGCGCGGCCGGCAGCATGGTGCCCAGGCTGGCTTCGAGCCTGTTGCGCAACTCGAGAGCCATCAGCGAGTCGAGACCCAGCGACTCCATCGGCCGATCGGGGTCGATCGGCTCGGTCGAGCGCAGCACCGCCCGGATCTCGCCGGCGATCGCGGTGGCCAGGCGCCCCGGGCGCTCGGCGGCGTCGCAGGCGTCCAATTCCGCCCGGATCGCGCCACCGCCGCGCCGCTCGCTGGTGGTCAGGTCCTGCAACTTCGCGAACAGCGAGGAACCCGCCGCGGAGGGGAAGGATTGGAACCACTGCCGCGCGTCGAGGCTGAACACACCGGTGCGCGCCCGGTCGGCGGCCAGTGCCAGCTGCATCGCCGCCAGCCCCTGCTCGACGGTGATCATCGCGACGCCGAGGTCGGCGAAGAACTGGGCGCGACCCACCTCGGCCCATGGGCCCCAGTTGATTCCGACGGCGGGAAGCCCGAGTGAGCGCCGATAGGCGACTAGGCCGTCGACCCACGAGTTCGCTGCGGCGTAGGTGCCCTGGCCGGGCGCGCCGAGCAGCGAGGCCACCGAGGAGAACGTCAGCCACCAATCGACGTCCAGCCCAGCGGTGGCCTGGTGCAGGCGCCAGCTGCCGGCGACTTTCGGAGCGAACACCCGCCGTGCGGCGGCATCCGTGATGTTCAGCACGATCTCGTCATCGAGAACCATTGCGCTGTGCAGGACTCCGGCCACGCGGAAGCCGGCGTCTTCGACCGCCGCCACGAGCCGGCCGGCTGTGTCGGGGTCGGCGATGTCGCCGGTGACCACCTCGACGCGGCTGCCCGCGGCGTTCATTTCCGCGACCGCCGAGCGGATCTCGTCGCCGGGAGCCGAACGTCCGTTCAGCACAACCAATCCCGCGCCCTGCTCGACCAGCCACTGCGCGACGACGAAACCGAGACCACCCATGCCGCCGACGATCAGGTAGCCGCCGTCGGGGCTGACCAGAGGTTGCGGTGGCGGCGATGCGATCGCCTCGATGTCGCCACCGGCCGGAATCGACACGACGATCTTGCCGGTGTGCCGACCGGAGGCCATCAGCCGGAATGCGTCGGCCGCATCGGCGAGGCTGAACTCGGTGACCGGGAGCGCCTGCAGTTTGCCGTCGGCCACGTGCGCCAGGATGTGCCCGAGCATTTCGCGGTAGCGTGCCGGTTGCAGTTTCAGGTTCAAGTCGAGATCGACGACGGCGAAGGACGCGCTTTTCGCCAGTGCGGCCAATCCCAGGCTGACGTCGGCGTGGACGTCCTTCTTGCCCAGCTCGATGAACCGGCCGCCGGCAGCAAGTATCTGCACGCCGCGCTGAATCGCTTCGCCCGGAAGCGAATTGAGAATGACATCGACCCCGTAGCCGTCGGTGATGTCGAGGATCTCGTCGGCGAATTCCACGTTTCTGGAGTTGCCGACGTACTCGACGCCAAGTCCGGCCAGCATTTCGCGCTTGGCATCCGAGCCGGCCGTCGTGTAGATGCGGGCTCCGATCATCTTGGCGATCGAAACCGCGGCCAGCCCGACACCGCCCGTGGCGGAATGGATCAGCACGCGTTCGCCGGCGGCCAACCGGCCGACTTCGCACAGTGAGTGCCACGCGGTCAGATACGCGATGCCGAATGCGGCGGCCTCGCCGTCCGGCAGCGCATCGGGGACCGGGGCCACCAGGTCGGCCAGGGTCGTCATGTGTGAGCCGAAGGTGCCGGGACCGAATGCGATGACGCGCTGCCCGACCCCGACCGTGTCGACATTTTCCCCGACAGCCGTCACGAGACCGACACACTCGCCACCGATCACCGGCGGGGCGCCGTCCAGTCCGGGATACACGCCCATCGCCTTGAGCACGTCGCTGAAGTTGAGACCCGCTGCGACGACACGAACCTCCACCTGGCCGGCGGCGGGCGGAATCCGCTTCACCGCATGCACTTTCAGCTCATCCAGCCGTCCGGGCTGGTCGATCTGCAGCCGCACGGCGCCCCCGCCGTCCAGGCTCACCACGGTGCGACGGGATTCGACGGCAAGCTCACCGGTCGCCCCGACGGGCGCGGGCACCAACCGGTTGACATACCGTTGCTGCTCGCGCAGCGCGATTTCGTCGTGGTCCGCACCGGCCAGCAGCTCCGCGGTCAGGGCGGCAAGCGTGCCGGAGCCATCGGCGTCGATGTCGACGATCGTGGTCTTCAGTTCCGGGTGCTCGAATGTCAGCACCCGCGCGATTCCCCGAAGTTGCGTCTGTGCCAGGGTGACTCGATCTCCCGGATCGAGCTGCTGGGCGCCGCGGGTGACGATCCACAGCCGGGGGCTGTTCCTGGCCCCCATCCGCGTCACCGTCTTGGCGATGTCGGCGATGATCAGCGTGCGGGCCTGCGCCAGGTCGAGCTGTGCCTGGTCGTCCAGCGCCTCGTCGACGCTGCGCGGCGGGCAGACCACCACGATGCTGTCCCACGGGCTTCGGGTGATCGCCGCGCGCAGGCTCGCGGCGTCGGTGGGGGACACCAGCCCGATCTCGGCGATGCCGTCGCGCAGCGACGACCGTAGCGCGGGCAGCAGCGCGTCGTCGGCGGTGGTCTCACCGATCAACAACACGCCGCCCAGCGTGCCGGCGGGCTTGTCGAGCGGCGCGGGTTCCCACTGGACCGTGAACAGCTGACGGCTGAGTTCGGTTGTGCCGCCGGTTGACCCGAGGACCGCCATCTCCACTTCGTCGATCACGAGCAGCGGCCGGCCGTCCGGATCGGTCAGCGTGACGTGACCGCGCAGCCGGTCGGGGCTATCGGTGGCGGCCAGCGAGCCGATCGAGCAGACGCCGCCGGTGATGTCTCCGTAGACGTGAACGCCCGCGAACCGTATTGGCAGCACCAGGGTCTGGCGTGCCGACTGCTCGCCGGCCAGGTCGGTGGCCACCCGAGTGGCGCCGAGGGCCTGCACGGCGATGTCCATCATCACCGGGTGCAGGCCGAAGCTGCGGGACCCGGTTTTGGCCGAAGCGGGTAACCGCACGTCCGCGCGGGCGGTACCGGACTTCGCGACGGCGAGTCCCACGATCCCGCGGAACGCGGGCCCGTGTTGTTGTCCCGCGCCACGCAGCCGCTGATAGAGGTCGTCCGGGTCGAGTTCGTCGGCTACCTCGTCGAGCGCCGGTCGCGGTGCCTCGTCATCGGACACCGTCTCGCGCGCAACCGTAGCGGTGGCGTGTTTGATCCACCCCGAAGCGGCGTTCCGCGTGCGTATTTCGATCCGGCACGCCTGCTCGTCACCCGTGAGCGTCGTGACGAGAACGGTGTCGTCGGTGACGTGCAGCATCTGGTGCAGGCTGAGCTCGCGGATCATCCAGCCCGGTGAGCTTTCCGCGCTCTCGAATGCATCCGTCGCCGCGGCCAGCGCGACCTCGGCATAGGCCGATCCGGGCAGCACGCAGAGGTCGTCGATCACGTGGTCGCCGAGCCACAGCAGATCCGGGCGCAGTTCGCATTCCCAGATCCGGGTGCCGGAGGTGGGGTCGGTAACGCCGATGCCGAGCAGTGGGTGGGTGTTTGCCGTGTGGTGCGCGGCGATCGTGGGGGAGATCCAATGCCGGGTGTGCTGCCACGGCGTGGTGGGCAGCACGGGGTACGGTTCGCACGCGTGCGACGTCTGCGGCGGGTAGGTGGTGTGCGTGGTGTTGAGGTTGGTGTGGAAGGTCAGGGTGTCGTGCGCATCGCGTTGCAGGGTGCCAAGGCTCAGGTAATCGGCGCTGCCAGTGTTTTCACGCGCGGCGAGGGTTTCGTTGATGGCGTGCGTCAACAACGGATGTGCGCTGACTTCGATGAAGGTGTGGTGCTCTGCCGCGGCGGCGGTGATGGCCTGTTGGAAGCGCACCGGGTTGCGCATGTTGGCGGCCCAGTGCTCGGCGTCGAATGCCGATGGGGCTTGCAGGTTTTCGTAGGTGGTCGAGAGGATCGGAACGGTCGGCGGCTGCGGGGACAGACCGGCCAGCTCGGCACGCATCGCGGGTTGCAGGGCGTCCATGGCCGGATTGTGCGGGGCCACTTCGATGTTGACTTTGCTGGCGAACCGGCCCTGCGCGCGCGCCGCCTCGATCAACTCGTCGATCTGCTCGGTGGGTCCCGAGATCACCGTCTGGCGCGGTGAGGCATAGATCCCCAACGTGACCTGCGGGTGGTCGGCGATCAGCGCCTCGGTGGCGTCGGCGTCCAGGTCGAGCATTGCCATGGTGCCCTGCCCGGACAGCGGTGCCATCAGCCGTGATCGAGTCGCGGTCACCCGCAGCCCTTCGGCGGGCGTGAGTGCGCCCGCGACCACCGCCGCGGCCACTTCGCCCATCGAGTGCCCGATCACCAGATCCGGGGTCACGCCGTAGCAGCGCCACAGCGCGGTGAGTGCGAGTTGCATGCCGATCAGACCCAGCTGAATCTGTTCGATGCCTTCCAGCTGCTTGCCGGTGGCTATCACATCGTGCAGCGAAAAACCGGCCTCGGCAACGAATGTCGGCTCCAATTCGGCGACCGCCGCGGCGAATTCCGGTTCGTCGGCCAGCAGCTGGCGGCCCATGCCGGGCCACTGCGATCCGCGGCCCGAGTAGACGAAGACTGTGCCCGGCCCGACCGAGCCCTCGTGACAGTCCACCACGCCGGGGGCGGGTTCACCGGTGGCCAGCGCGCGCAACCCCGCGACGGCCTGGGCCCGATCGGTCGCGGCCACCGTGGCGAACTTGGTCTGCCGGGCCCGGTGATGGTTGAGGGTGTGCGCCACGTCGGCCAGCGCCACGCCGGCGCCGGGGCCTTCCATCCAGTCGGCCAGTACCGACGCCGTTGCCGCGACCCGCTGCTTCGTTTTGCCCGACACCAACAGCGTCAACACCGCCGGGTGGGATCCCTGCCGGGGCACCGACACCGGATCCGACGCCTGCTCGACCACGATATGCGCGTTCGTCCCGCTCACACCGAACGACGACACCCCGGCCCGGCGCGGCTGCTCGGTGGCCGGCCATTCCATGTCCTCGGTGGCGATGGTCAGACGCGACACGTCTTCACTGGCATGCGGTGTGAGCTCGGTGAAGTTCAGGTTCCGTGGAATGCGGCCGTGCCCGACGGCCAGCACGGTCTTCATGAATCCGGCGATGCCGGCGGCCGCTTCCAGGTGTCCGAGATTGGTCTTGACCGCTCCCAGCACCAGCGACGCGCGGTCCTCCCGATCGGCGAAAACCTTGCTCAGTGAATCGAGTTCGATCGGGTCGCCGAGCGGCGTGCCGGTACCGTGCGCCTCGATGTAGTCGATGTCGGCCGGCGTCAACTTGGCCGACGTCAGCGCCTGGCGAAGCAGTGCCTGCTGCGCCGGGCCGTTGGGAACGGTCACCCCGCTGCTGGCGCCGTCCTGGTTGACGGCCGAACCGCGCACCACGGCGAGGATACGATTGCCGTCCCGTTGGGCGTCCGACAGTCGCTTGAGCACCACCACTCCGGCGCCCTCGCTGCGGACATACCCGTCGGCGCCGGCGTCGAAGGTTTTGCACTGGCCTTCCGGCGACAGCATTCCCCACCGTGAGCAGGCGATGCTGGTTCCCGGGGTGAGCAACAGGTTGGTCCCACCGACCAGCGCCGTATCGCTTTCGCGCCAGCGCAGGCTCTGACAAGCAAGGTGGATGGCCACCAGCGACGACGAGCACGCCGTGTCCAACACCACCGCGGGACCGCGTGCCCCGAGCAGGTAGGCCATCCTTCCGGCGGCGAAATTCGCTGAGTTTCCGGTGAGTACGTAGGCGTCGAGGTCCTCGGGTCGCACGGTGCCGGACATCTTGAGCATGTAGTCGTAGGCGGTGACACCGACGAAAACCGAGGTTTGGGTGCCGCGAATGGTGTGCGGCGGGATCCCCGCGTTCTCCAGCGCTTCGAACGCGACTTCGAGGAACAACCGCTGCTGGGGGTCCATCGCCGCGGCCTCGCGCGGGGTAATGGAAAAGAACTCCGCGTCGAACTCGTCGGGCTCCCAGTTGGAAAGGAAGCCGCCTTCGCGGTTGCAGATCGTGCCGGGAACCGTGTGGTCCTCGGTGAAAAGAGCATCGGCGTCCCACCGCTGCGGCGGAACTCGCACAATGCCGCTTCGCCCGTCGCGCAACAGATCCCAGAACTGCTCCGGACTGTCCACGCCACCGGGGAACCGGCAACCCATCCCGACAACCGCGATCGGCTCGGTGCCCGCCTTCTCGGCGATCTCCAGGCGAGCGGACAGATCGTCGATCTTATGCAGCGCTTCGGCGATGATCGCCCGGCGATCTGGTGTCGGGGTGGTCATTAAGTGCCTCTTAGTCTTTCCGAAAGTTGTTCCAACAACTCGGCTTCGCTGAATTCGTCGTAGGCATCCGTGTCCGGCTGCGCGTCGGCTTCGGTGAGCTCGGGCAGCACCGTGGCCAGATAGTCGGTGAGGCTGTACACGGTCGGGTAGTCGAAAACCACGGAAGCCGGCAGGAATTCACCGAGGGTGTCGGACAACGTCCGCTGCAGAGTCACGCTCATCAGCGAGTCCATCCCGAGTTGAAAGAAACCGGTCGACGGATCCAGCGACTCCGTCGGCGGCAAGCCCATCACATTTGCCGCTAGTCGCGCGACCTGGTCGAGCAACATGTCGTGGCGACGTTCCGGCTGGCACTT